>Ga0114951_10001834_pt1 | contig 25277 bp, 21 predicted proteins | sample AM7aDNAmetaG_FD_88677 | JGI IMG/M metagenome (GOLD analysis project Ga0114951, IMG submission 88677) | Freshwater microbial communities from Finland to study Microbial Dark Matter (Phase II) - AM7a DNA metaG | ecosystem: Environmental > Aquatic > Freshwater > Lake | place: Finland: Lake Alinen... | reverse complement strand
AGAAATGCGATCATTTTTCCATCTCTTCCATCACTTGTTTTGCGTGATCCTTAGTATTTACTTTTTCGATTATCCGCTGAATCCGGCCCTGCTCATCGATTATAAAGGTGGTACGGATGATTCCCATGAATTGCCGGCCCATGAATTTCTTTTCACCCCAAACTCCATAATCCTTTAAAACAGTTTTATCGGTATCGGAAACGAGAGCAAAAGGCAGATTGAACTTTGCCCGAAAACCCTCATGCGATTTTGGCGGGTCGGCGCTCACTCCGATGACCTCAAATCCTTTTTCACGAAGTTCATCATACCCGTCGCGGAGGCTGCATGCCTCAAGGGTGCATCCGGGTGTATTATCTTTTGGATAGAAATAGAGTATTACCTTTTTGCCAAGATAATCACTCAGGCTGCGGGTAATGCCGGAATGGTCAGTAAATGTAAAACCCGGTGCCGGGTCGCCTGTTTTCAGCTTGTCCATGATCTGCGGTATTTGCGTTAAAGTACAAATATATTAACTAATTCGGGTTGGATTTCTCCGTCTTTTGGAAGTTTATTAACAGTTGGTGATTACAGTGTGAATAAAATTTTCTAATTTGGCCTTCCCTAAAAAAAAATTGTTGATGAGCCAGGATATTACAAAACACAACCCTGATTCACTGAATCTGACCAATCTCAGTTCGGGAGATGAACGTCTTCTTATTCTGCATAATGATGACGTTAATACTTTCGCATTTGTAATTGATTCCCTGATAGAGGTTTGTGGTCATGATCCCGTTCAGGCAGAGCAATGCGCCTTTATAACGCATCATCAGGGCGAGTGTGATATCAAGAGAGGGGAAGTGGCCACTATTAAGCCGATGCAACAAGGACTGCTAAATCGGGGCCTGCTGGTAACAATTGAATAATCGAATTCCGTTAATATTTTTGGATAATGCGGTAAAATATTTACTTTTGCCGCGCTTCTTTGGAGAGATGGGTGAGTGGCTGAAACCAGCAGTTTGCTAAACTGCCGTATGCCTAAAGTATACCGGGGGTTCGAATCCCCCTCTCTCCGCACCCTCTGAGCATGGAAAATAACTTATCCATGCAGGTTAAGGATCGTTAACCTTAACTTATCATTTCCTTAACTTCAAAGAAAAATCCCCCCGATACATTTGAGGATATTTTTATCCTATGTACCGTTTTATCTCAATCATTCTTCTATTCTCGATTTTTCCCCCGGCATTTTCCTCCGTAATCCATGGCAAGGTAAAGGATTCAAAAACGGGTGAGGCTATGGTGGGTGCAACACTCATTTTGAAAGAAATTGAGAAAAGTGCAGAAACGCAACAGGATGGATCTTTTTTATTCAATAATATACCTCAGGGCAGTTATATCCTTACATGCAGCTTTGTAGGTTATCAGACCCTGACTAAAAAAGTTTCAGTTGGCGAAAAGGAAAACCTCCTTGTGGATTTGAAATTGACTGCTCAGGTTACTCAAATTGAACAGGTTACCATAACCTCGGAATTCGATAGAAGCACAGATATAAGTGCCAGAAGTTCGGAGAGGACGGCCAATCAGGTTATGAATGTGATCAGCGCTAAAACCATCGAATCACTGCCTGATTTAAACGTTGCTGACGTAATGCAGCGTGTATCAGGAGTTTCCATGTTGAAGAACAGCGCCGGAAGTAATACTCACGTTGTAATCCGGGGTATGCCTCCAAGATATAATAGTACTCTGATGAACGGTGTGGCGATGCCTAACCCGGGTTCCGGTAAATCGGTATCGCTGGATATGTTTGGTTCAGAGCTGATCGGACGCATCGAAGTGATCAAGGCTTTGACACCGGACCTGGAAGGTGACGGTATAGGTGGCGCTGTTAATATGGTAATGAAACAAGCTCCTGAAGCCGCATTTCTTAAAGTACAGGCTTCGACCGGTTACAACCAGTACTTCTTCAACCACGATTTTCTGACCTTCGATTCAAAGGCTGTTTCTGTAAAAGATTTCAATGAACTCAAGGGCACTTCCTATGTACCCTCCTTATCGGATTTTTCAAGAAAGAATCTGATTGTCAGCTCAGAACCAGCCTTGCCTGATATGGATGTCAGCGTATCGTTTGGACGCAGGTTCTTTAAAGACAAGCTTGGCGTGATGGTGGCAGGTAACCTTCAGAATAAGCTGGTGGCCAGCACGTATAATTCAATCAGCTACAATAATGATATCTACAATAATCTGTCTGTCAGTCAGTGGGAAAATCAAACCTATTGCAAGGAGCAGAAAAGGGCTGGGGGATATGCAAAGCTAGATTACCGGATAAATAAAAACAATGAAATCAGCCTGTACACTTCGTTTTTTCAAATGAACGAGCAAAGGGCAAGGGATGTGGTTGACACTCTGAATGAGGATAACCGGACTGGCCCCGGAACCGGCACGGTTCATTCCTATAAGCAAACCATGACTGATAACTCGGGAATCATGAGTTCCATTCTGAGAGGGAACCATAAGATCACTGATAACCTCGATCTCGATTGGTCGATGGTGTATTCGGTGGCCAATGCAACATCACCTGATTTTGCTTCCGTTTATCTGGTACAGACCATATCCAGTCCATTGGCCAACTCCCCGACCTATCTGAATTATTCCAGCTGTATCACGAGAGCATGGCAATGGAGCAGAGATGAGGATAAATCGGCATATCTCAACATCAATTACAAACCTCAGATATTCAATCATTTATTTGAATTTAAGGCCGGAGGACTGGCTCGCATGAAATTCAGGAAGAATTATGCAAACGAGTATGTTTTCAATGCATCTCCTGACAATTACAAATATCCAAACCCCGACATTCTAACGGTCCCCATTTCAACAAAAAATGATCAGCAGCTTCAGGGGAATGCTATATATAATCCTGGCAATTACCGTGCCTGGGAAGATGTAGACGCTGTTTATGCGATGGTTAAAACCAGCTTTGGAAAATTGCAGATCGTTACCGGTGCGAGGTTTGAAGTTACCAATATGCGGAATGAGCACAACCAGCTGGACCTTCAGGTACCGCTCGCTCATGCAAAGTTTTATTATTGGGATTTGCTTCCCAGTCTGCACCTGATCTACAAACTTACCCCAACCCAGAATCTGAGGTTCTCTTATTATCAGGCTATTAACAGGCCCAATTACACTGAAGTGATTCCCTATTCTGATATCCGGCCTGGGGGTAATACCGGCAATCCAAAATTGAAACATACACTTGGCAATTGCCTTGATCTTCGTTATGAACTTTATCCTGATGCCGAAGGAGTGGTTACCGCGGGCATTTTTTATAAACAATTGCATAATGCCATTGAAGAACTGGTTAATCCCGGCAACGATAGCAGAAGTTTCAGGAATGTGGCCCTTTGCACCAATTATGGATTTGAATTAGTGGGCATTAAGTACTTTGGAAATTTTGGAATCAATGCCAATTATACCTATACACATTCAGCAATCGTCAACCCAAAGTTCTTTAACGTTATTGATTCCTTAAACAATGTGACCACCATTACAAAAATGGAAACCCGTCCATTGGTTGGGCAATCACCTCATCTGATTAACGTCGGACTTACCTACCGGAACAGCCAGAAGGGGTTTAAATGTAGTGTTGCATACACCATGCAGGGTTCGCATGTGATCAATGTCAGCGACTTGTATGGTAAAGATGTGTACGAGGAAAACTACCATAACCTTGGTTTTACCGTTGAACAAACGCTGTATAAAAGGTTGACAATCCAGCTTAAAGTTTCCAATCTGTTGAATTATCCAATCCAGAGATATGCCAGCGATGGATACTTCATTGAGAAACTGAATAATTACCAAAGCTATTTCATCGGAATAAAATATTCATTATAAGTTTTTAAAACATTAATTATGAAAAAACACGGTTTGTACTTATTTACAGCGGCATTGGCATTATCCCTATTTGCCTGTACAAAAAAGGGTGACGATTTGGTTGATTCAACCTCCGACTACCCGAAACCTCCGGGTAGCTTTGTTACAAGCAGCCTTCTTACCGGTACTATTAAGGGAACATTAAAACAGGATTCAACCTACTATCTTGTTGGTAATGTGGTGGTTAATAAAAGCGATACACTTGCTGTTCAGCAAGGGGTAACAGTCATTGCCAAAGGCAATTTCAATATTTCCGTACGCGGAGCGCTGCTTTGCCTTGGAACTGATGCAAAACAAATAACTTTCACTACCGACGACCCAAATAAATTGTCTGATCTAGGAGTAAAGGGCCATTGGGGAGGTTTTCTCATCGATTCCCTTTCGAAATATGTTTATATAAGATTTACACATATCAATTACACTGGCGGACCTGATGCTGAAGGAAGTTCCCAGGCAAGTTTTGATGTGGAAGGCTCACAGAGTTTTAATAACGGAACCCACATAATTTTTGAAGACAACTGGATGTTTGGTGGCATTGATGATGGGATCCATCTGGCCGGTAACATCACGGTAAGTATAAAAAGGAATGTTCTTCAGCGTTTGGGCGGACCCGATGGGGAAACCATGAACATCAAAGCAGGTGTCACCGGTGACATTGCTTATAACTATATCTGGAGTGCTGCCAACAATAGCATCAAACTGGAAACTGGCAAAACGGTACTTTCCCCGCAAACGAACATGAATATTTTTAATAACACCATAGTCAACGGTGGCTGGCGCAAAGTTGGTGAGGCAACACAGGGAATCCTGATCGACAAGTATGCTGCGGCCAACATTTTTAACAATGTTTTGGTTGGCTGCCACACTGGTATTAATATAGCATCCAAGGCTGACACCCTCCATAGCACGTACGGTAATAACCTGATATATGCAATTGATGATTCTTTAAAGAACTGGGTATATTCGGTAGGTTCCTTTGGGAAAGTTAAATCGAGTGATATAATTGGTTCCGGACATACAGCATGTGCTTCGGTACTTACCAACTGGGATCCGGGAGTGACACCTGAACTAACCCTTCAGGATAATGACGTACCTTCATTGAAATCCGGTTCCCCAGCTATCGGCAAAGGGCTTGCAACCGCATCCTTCACTTATTGGGTTAACATATCGGGCACTAACGGCACAGCTGATGTGCTGAACAAAGATATGGGAGCATATCCAACAGATAGCAAGGGCAACAAGCATTTACCATCAACCAGACCTTCGATTTGATTCCTTAATAAATAATAGAAAATGAAAATTATAACTACGCTTTTGTTCACTTTATCGGTTTTTGCCTGCGGATATGCTCAGCAGACAGCAAAAACAGGAAAGTGGACTGTCAACAAGATCCATCTCCAAGGTGATGAAAAATTTGATTACCTGTTTTCTGACGACGTTTCAAACCGTCTCTATGTATCGCATGGTAGTATAGTTCAGGTAGTTGATGAGGTTAAAGGAGTATTGGCCGGAACCATTACGGGTATGAATGGTGTGCATGGGATAGCCATTGCTCAGGGTCTGGGTAAAGGATTCATTACCAGTGGCAAGGATTCTTCGGTTACTGTTTTTGATACCAAAACCCTTGGAGTAATAACGAGGATGAAGATCACGGGTGTCGGGCCGGATGCAATTCTGTTTGACCCCTTTTCGCAAAAGGTATTTGTGTACAACGGTAAATCCAATAATGCAACGGTTATCGATGCAAAAACAAATAAAATCGTTGCGACCATAACTCTACCTGGAAAACCAGAATTCTCGGTGACGGATGGTAAAGGAAAGGTTTACGTTAATATGGAAGACAAGAGCGAGATTGTTTTGATTAACGCGACCACCAATGCTGTTGAACAGGTTTGGCCCTTGGCACCTGGCGAAGAACCCTCCGGACTGGCCCTTGATAATGAATCGCATCGACTTTTCAGTGCATGCGGCAATAAACTGATGGTTGTTGTTAATGCACTGACTGGTAAGGTAATTACCACCCTTCCCATTGGCGAAAATACGGATGGTGCCGCCTTTGATCCGGCATTGAAGCTTGCTTACAGCTCGAATGGTGATTCCACCATGACAATAATTAAATCGGACGAGAGCGGGAAATTCACCATTGTTGATAATCTGAAGACTCAATCAGGAGCCAAAACCATTGCGGTTAACAAGCTGACTCATCATGTATACTTGTCGGCAGCCAGTTATGAGGCTCCAAAAGATGGACAGAAGCCTAAAATTATCCCTGGTTCATTTGTTGTTCTTGAAATTATTCCTGATTGATCCATACTGCATATCATCCCACGATAACCTTGGATTAGATTGCCCATGGTTTTGACCCCCAATCAAATGCCATGGGCTTTTTTTTAATTTTCGTAAAAAAAATACACATGAGAAGGAAAAGTAAAATTTTTTTGCTGCTGTGTCTGATTTCAGCAACAATTACTATGCCTGGCTTTGCTCAAACAAAGTCAAAATCCATCCAGAAAACAGAGACCGTCAACTCTAAAACTTTTAACAAAGGCTTTAATTTCATCATTCTGAGCGACTGGGGTTGGAGCGGAAATAACTACCAGCAGCAGGTAGCTGATCAGATGGCAAAAACAGCAGACAGCGTAGGGGCCAAATTCATAGCAACATGCGGCGACAACTTTCAGGTAAGCGGTGTCGCATCAACCCAGGATCCCCTTTGGATGACAAATTTTGAAAATATTTACAAAGGTCTGCCTCTTATGGTGGAATGGTATCCGGTATTGGGTAATCATGATTACAAAGGAAACACGCAAGCTGAAATTGATTATTCAAAGATCAGCCGTCGGTGGAAATTCCCCGATCATTATTACACATTTGCCAAGAAGGTAAACGACTCCGTTGCGGTACGTCTGATTTTTCTGGATACGCCGACTCTGGTTAATGAATATCAAAAAAGGCGGGACGAATATCCTGACGTTGCAAAACAGGATACCGCTTTAGAAATTAAATGGTTAAAAGAAGTTCTTGCAAATTCAAAAGAACAGTGGATCATGGTTTTCGGCCATCATCCGGTATATTCAGCAAGCAAGAAACATGGGAACACCGAAGAAATGATTGAGCGGGTAAAACCGTTGCTGGAACAATATCATGCTCAATTTTACTTTTGCGGTCATGATCATGACTTCCAGCATTTGCATGAAAAAGGTGGAAATGTCGATTATATCGTTACTGGTACCGGTGGTGAAATCCGTCCATACAGCACTAATGATATGTCAGTATTCAGCGGTTCTGAACCCGGCTTCACCGTTGTTTCGCTGAAAGCTAACCAAGCAAATATCTGTTTTGTTGGCTTAAATGGAAATATGATTTATAACTTTCACAGGAATAACTGATCTCTCCCGGTAAAACACCAGTTATTAGAATTATTTCATGATTTTGTTCTGGTGGGTTACCGGAGTGTTGATGGTTCGGTTAAGCTGAAGTCAAAAACGATTAAAAAGGCTGTAAAGGGAATAAATAATTCTTTATTAAGTGCCAGCTTTGGAACAAGAGTGGCATTGTTTTACGGGTACCGGTATCCGGCGGCGATTGCCAGATCTGTGATGGTTGGGGTAAATCCACCGGGTCATTTTATTTGGTGGCCTGATCAGACTGAAAAAATTATCGATAAATATGATTTAATACTGAAAGGCACTCATGAAGCCGCAGCAAGAATATCTATAAAAGAATCAATTGCGGTTAGTTTTAGCAAAATCCCCAAACGATGGACCCTTTTCAGGCTGGATGCCGGAAAAATTAAGGCAACATCTTTTGTGCTTCTATACATTAAGCAAGGTGCGGTTATGGTTTTTGAAGCGTACAGTAGGGCTGCAATTAATGCTGATTACAGCGGATTAGATTTGATGCAACTGGCAGATGATTATCTGGTTCCGGGTATGTTTACCTGGGGTGATCTGTTTAATAAAGGAGCAAGCGCCGATGCCAATCCAAGTTTAAATTATAAAGAACTTCTAAAACCCGAAAAATACGCGATTGGTGCACCTCTTTCGTTTTTAATCTGGGGTGGAGGCGAATATTGGCCGAAAATGCCAAATGCAAAACAGATTATTCTGGAAGATATGGCGCACGTTGATGATTTGATGAATTTACAAAAGGACTTTACCTTGTCGTTTTTATCATGAGCCTCTTAAAATGAAGAAAACTGAAACCCCATAAATATCAAAATATGTTAAAGAAAATCATGATTATGGTGGGAGGTTTCCTGTCCCTGGCATGGGGAACCGCACATCTGATTCCTACCGCTTCAGTGGCCAAAGGGTTCGGGAACATATCCCTGGACAACACCCGGATAATTACCATGGAATGGATGAATGAAGGATTCACATTAATCTTCCTCGGGCTTTTGGTGATTGTGGTTACTTTGGTTAATGGCAGCTTTGGCAAAACCGCCAGGGTGGTTTATCTTCTCACATTCATCATGCTTGAAGCCATGTCGGTCCTATCGCTTTTCACTGGTTTCAGGGTCGATTTTTTACCCTATAAATTGTGTCCACTGATTTTCACGATCTCCGGATTATTGATTTTGCAGGGATTCTTCTTTAATCGAAAATCAAGCTAAGAAACCTTAAGGAACTGCTGGATATTCGGTTGATGTATTCTTGTTTCTCGGCTTGATTTACAGCTTTTCTGAAAATCCCGGTCAGGGTTTATTATCCTCTGATATCGGTGATAACCCTCATTGCTTTAATTGTTATATTCGAAGATAAAATGATATTATGGTTGAGAAAGGTTCACTAATAAAGCTTTACAGGTTTGGGGGTATAGCTGCCCTGATTATTGTCCTGATCTACCTGATCGAAATGGTTGTTGTCATTACCAAAGGGATTCCTCCAAAAACAGTAGACGCAATATTCGCTCTTTTTCAGGCCAATCGGTATCTCGGCCTCCTTCAACTTTTTGTGCTGGATATCATTGCCGTCTTCCTGCACGCCCCGATTTTTATGGCGCTTTGCTTCGCATTGCGAAAAGTGGACAGATCCTTGATCTCCCTGCTATTTGCGCTGATATTTGCCTTCATCGGAATGGCAGTATATTTTGCATCAAATACGGTTTTTTCCATGCTGTATTTCAGCGATCAGTTTGCAAATGCCGTAAGCGAATTGCAGAGGGTACAAATTTCCACGTCTGCCCAATCCATGATGAGCTCCTTCATTTTCAACAGCACAGGCACATTCATGGCCTTTAACCTGTATGCTTTGGCCGGATTGTTGGTTTCATTAATCATGCTCAGGAGTGCTGAATTCAGTAAGCTAACCGCATGGTCTGGCATTTTAGGCAATGCAATTCAATTTGCACCTCCCCTTGGAATCGGGCCAGCTGTGTATTTTAAATTCATTTCTCCAGGACAAATTGCAGTCGGCGGAATCTTTTTGATGGTGTGGTATGTCCTTATGTTTTCAGATTTCAATAAGATCATTAAGCTAGAAAATAGTCTTCCGTTTAACCCTGACAACAACTATCAAAGAAATAAAAAATGATTAATCGCAAACTTAACCTGGAACAATGAAAACCGAAAAAGTGAACAAGGGAGCAATCCTGTCAACCCTGTGGATTTTTGCAACTCTGAACTATCTCTATTGCGATCTGATGGGGTTCATGGATGCCGGTATGCTCAAGCAATACCTGACCGGGACCGTCAACGGAATGGAAATAAACAGGGAATTCCTGCTGGGTGCTGCGATTTTAATAGAGATTCCGATTTCCCTGGTGTTATTGTCTAGAGTATTGAACCATCGGGCCTGCCGCTGGGCAAATATTATTGCCGGCTTAGTCATGACGGTCGTTCAGTCGGCAACCTTAATTATTGGAACCCCAACTAGCTATTACCTATTCTTCAGCATTATAGAAATCGCGACCACCATTTTCATCTTCTGGTATGCCCTAAATTGGAAGCCTGTAATTAAATTACCCGGAGGCGAAAATTTGGACCCAAACTAAAAGCTATCAATATGGAAATCAAATAAAATGGCGCAGAAATATGGATAAATAGACTTTGGAAACATTTGAAGGCCGTTGGAAAAGTCTTCATATAATTGCGGGGATCGCAGCCATGGCAATTGCCCTATTGCTTCTTGGCGAGGTTTATGTGTATTCTGTTATACCAAATCCATTGACAACAAACGGATACTTGGATTTATTTTTAAAAAATCCGCTGTTTGGACTCTTGCATTTCGACCTTTTGGGTATGATTTCCTATCTATTATTCATCCCTTTTGCCCTGTCGCTCTATATGGTGCTAAAGGAAAAAGACGAATACCTTACGCTCATTGCAACCGTTTTGTTCTTTGTTGGAATTGCAGTCTTCTATGCAACCAATACCAACTTTTCCATGCTTTCACTTAGTAAACAATATGCACTTGCCGAAACAGATATGGAAAGGACGATGTTACTGGCATCTTTTCAAACAATGGTTACTTTGTTTAAGGTGCAAGCTTTTATGCTTAGTTATATTATTGTTTCAACTGCCTGGCTTTTGATTGGTTTTGCTATTGCCTTTTATTTTGCAGCTATTGTGTTTTTGTTTATTTGGGTTTTATTCACCGGCCGGAAACTTGTTTATATTGGAATCAGTTCGGATACTATTTGGAAACAATAGCTTAACAGTATGTTTACCTTATACTGCCTTTTGGGCATTAGCTTTGCCTTAAAAGAAAAGCCCCGGCAAAATGAAAATAAAATTGTTATCCCTGAGTCTGTTCGCAGCGGTCATAGGTTTATTACCCGTTGCCGTCACCGCACAGGTTGTTGCACCCCAAGTCCACTCCTCGGTATCCTTACATAAGCCTGATTCACTGCTTAGAATTGCCAATGCGAAATCAGAAATTGACTATTCCATACCATCCTTTACTTTGTTAAAAATGGCAATAGTTGCTGCCAATACTGATTCAGCAGTAAACGGATCCGACCTTCTTGCCAATGCCCTCAATCACCTTAAGGCAAAGGAAACACCCTTCAGTATTGTTGTCAATATTTATGAGGACCCTGCTACTGAAATGGCCTTCACATGGTTTACTAATGAAGGGGTTGAAACCGGGAATGTCGAGATTGTAAAAGGTAAAAATATCGATCCTGAACATTTTTCAAAACCCTTGAAAAGTGCCAGTTCGATCAATACCTCCGTACATGATCTGAATTACTGCACAAAGGCGAATGCGCTCTCGAGCCTTGCCGGGATTGCCGACAACGGTAAAAAGAATTACGTGAGCCATAAAGCAATTGTCACCGGTCTGATACCCAATACTACTTACTCTTTCAGGGTTGGCACTGAAGGGCACTGGAGTGATACCGGAACATTTAAAACAGCTGCTGGCGAGGGCAAAGGATTTTCATTCATTTATACCACTGATCCGCAAGCCAACACGGTTGAAATGTTCGACATTTCTCAAAAAACTACACATGCCGCCTTTCAGAAGTATCCGGAAGCGAATTTCTGGCTAAACTGTGGTGACCTGGTTCAGACGAATGGAAAAAACAACGCTGAATGGGAATGGGAACAACTTTTCCAGACCCAACAGGACTTGTTCCTTCACAGGCCTTTTACACCAGTGTTGGGGAACCACGATAAATCAGAGAACCGAAACTTCACTAACCATTTTAATACGGATGCCACTGCTTTTGATGCCGCCCTCTCAACCTCTCCTGGTAGTGTTTATTCATTTGTTTATGGCAATGCACTCTTTCTTGCCTTCAGTTTCGAGGATTACGACAAACCGGGTTATCTCGAAGCCCTTGCAAAATGGATGAGAAGCCAGGTTGAAGCCCATAAAGACCTTAAATGGAGGATAGCCTTTTACCACAAGACAATTTATACCGGGTCTACCAGTCACCACGATGATAAAGACAGTAAAACAATTCGTGACCGGATTGCCCCGCTCATGGATAGTCTGAAAATTGATCTGGCACTTCAGGGGCATGATCATATTTATGAAGTGATCGGACCGGTAAAAAACAATAAGATTGTTCCGGGTTCAGTCAAGAATCAGATGCATGTTCAAGTGGATCCGCGTGAAAATCTCACCGGTTTAATGAAAGGAACATTTGATCTCAGGCAAGGAACCCTTTTCTTCCTCAATAACTCCTCTGGAAAGAAAAAATATGAACCTTCTGCCAAGGTTCAAATGGACAACACAGAAGCTGATCTCGGCGTTTCAGATTATTACAGTTTATTTTCAGGCCGATTTGGTCAGACCGGCCGGCCAACCTTCAGTAATATCAGCGTAAAAGGAAATCAAATTGCCATAACAACGTATGAAGTAAGTGATACCGGAGAGGCCAAACTGCTTGATGAAATAAAACTTGTCAAATGAAAATGGAACACTGGTAGGATAACTTTTACTTGTTTGTTGAGGAAAAATAACTATCTTCGCGGCTCGTTCATTTATAAGTAAACTCCTCGGGGTATAGCGCAGTCCGGTAGCGCACCTGGTTTGGGACCAGGGGGTCGCAGGTTCGAATCCTGCTACCCCGACAGAAAACGAAAACCTGACAGCTTTTTAAAAGCTGTCAGGTTTTTTTTTGCTTCCTGCTTCCTGCCGACTGCCAACTACTTTTTCTTTTTAAAGTATCCCCGGAGCAGGAAATTGTGCTGCAGGGCTTCCAGATCCTCATTCAGCTTTTGCGTGCTGCTCTCCAGATTCTTTATCGTGGATTTTATATCGGTTGCCGCCGGCTGATCATGGAGCAATACCCCAACCGGAGTATTCGTATTATTCAGATCGCCGGTTGCCAATTTTAAATTGGCGGTAATGCCTGACGCGGCTTTGGCAATATCTTTCAACTGGGCAACTGTGGCTTTTATTGAGTTAAACAAAGTGGTATCGGTAACCAGATTGTTTGTCAGACTGCCTTCCTGATTCATCTTTGCAGTGTAAATGGAGAGGGAGGCGGTAAGTTTCTCTGCATTTAGTGCAGCGCTTTTAAGTGTGGCAACGGTCAGGTTGACATTATCATACAGCGTTTCATCGGTCAAAAGTTTGCCCAGGGTTCCCTCACCTGCCAGAATTTTCTTGCTGATTTCCTTAAAATCTCCGGTAATGGCTACCAGATTTTTATTGTTTTCCTGGAGGGTTTTCATCATATCGTCAGTCGATAGTGTTTTCCCGATGGCAAGAGTATCCCCATTTTGGACTGGCAAAGCGGATTCCGACCCTTCATATATCACAATGATTTTATTCCCAATCAGTCCATCGGAAGCGATTTTTGCTTTTGCATCTTTACGGATATAAGTCCGGGCAGCCTGATCGATTTTCATACCGACCTTAACCTGGGATTTTTTACAGAAATTCAATGAACTAACCGTACCCACTTTTACTCCGGAGAACCAGATATTATTACCAGCCTGCAAACCGCTCACCTCATCGAAAGTGGCGGAGATCTCGAACTTTTTAACGAAGCTGTTATGGAGATTACCGATAGTCAAAATACCGGTCATCAGTATAATTAAACCAATGAATAAGAAAAGGCCAACGATGATACCTCTCCTTTTTATGGTTGATTTCATATCTTATTGAATAAAGTTGTAATCATAAAAATCTTTCACGCGGCTGTCACTCTGGTCAAAAACTTCCGCAAAACTACCTAATCTGATGAAATTCCCATCCTGCAGCATCGCTATCCGGTTGCCGGTTGTTTTTGCACAGGTCAGATCGTGGGTAATAATTATGGAAGTGGTATTATACTTGCCTTGAACCTCATTGATCAGTTGGTTGATCTCCGTGCAGGTAATCGGGTCGAGACCGGCGGTGGGCTCGTCATACAGCAGGATCTCAGGCCGCAGGATCAGGGTTCGGGCAATTCCGATCCGTTTTATCTGCCCCCCCGAGAGATCAGCCGGCATCACATTGATTTTCTCTCGCAGGCCGACTGCATCCAGAACTTCCTCGACAGCCCTGAGAACTTCTTTTGTTGTCATGTGCTTGAAATTCCTGATCAGGGAGAATTCGAGATTTTCACGAATCGTCATACTATCGTACAAGGCGCTGCTCTGGAATATAAACCCCAGTCGCAGTCTGAGCTTTTGAAGTTCATTTACGGGTAATTTATCTACTTCCAGGCCAAGGACATTAACTATCCCTTCGTCGGGTTTTATTAAACCTGCGATAGTTTTTATCAGGACAGATTTTCCGCTTCCCGACCGGCCGAGAACCACAAAATTTTCCCCCTTATATACATCGAGATTAATGCCTTTTAATACAGATAAATCTCCAAAAGATACATTAAGGTTCCTGACTGAGATGACGATCTCCCTGGATTCTGCCTGTTGATTTTCGTTCTTCATGGGTATATTTTTAAAGGCCATGAATCCAGTTAGTGATCTGAACAGCAACGAGCTCTTCAGCAAAAATGAGGAACATGGAGAAAACCACCGCCCGGTTCGCAGCTTTACCAACTCCCTGTGTTCCGTTGGTGGCGTTAAACCCACGGTAGCTGCCCACTATAGCGATGGTGAATCCGTAGAAGAATGACCTGATCACAGCCGACCATACATCAAGAAAACTCACTGATGAAAACGCACTTTGGAAATAGGTAGTCAGACTGGTCAGTTCATTAGCGTGGACATTAAAATAGGAACCCATCATACCCACGAAAGTGCAATACAGCATCAGGATCGGCAACATCACTGTGGTGGCAACCACCCTGGTGACAACCAGATATTTAAATGGATTGACGGCGGACATGTCCATCGCGTCAATTTGTTCAGTCACCTTCATGGATCCAAGTTCTGCACCGATATTCGAACCCACTTTACCAGCGGCAATTAAAGCGGTGACCAGAGGGCCGATCGCTCTGACAAAAGCAATACCGATCAGGGAAGGAAGCCACGAGGCGGCACCGAACGAAACCAGCGGCGGACGTGATTGTTTAGTGAAAACGATGCCAATAACAAACCCGGTAAGTGATATCAGAAGGAGCGATTTAACACCGACCACATAACATTGATGAATGGTCTCCTTAAATTCAAAAGGCCTTCGAAAAAGTTCTTTGAAAAAACGGGTAATAAACCGATGGATATTCAGGACATCCTGAAAAAAGGCATCAATTCTCCGGGTGAATACAAATTCTTTGGATCTCTTCATGATACGATTTCCTTTCCAGGCCTGATGTATTCCTTTTCCCAAATGGCAACAACGACGGTTGCGAGGCAATTGCCGATAACATTGACAGCCGTTCGTGCCATGTCCATCAATTCGTCAATTCCAAGAATGATATAAATGGGCCAGGTAGGCAATCCAAAGCTGGCTGCTGTGCCCAGCAGGATAACCAGTGATGCTCTTGGTACTCCTGCCACTCCTTTGCTGGTTAACATCAGGGTAAACATGATAATCAGCTGTTTATCAATTGACAGGTGTATCCCGCTGATCTGTGCAACGAAAATGGTTGCCAGGGATAAGTATAAAGTGGTGCCGGCAAGGTTAAAGCTATAGCCAGTCGGCATAACGAATGCGACAATTTTACGAGGCACCCCGAATTCTTCCAGTCGTTCCATGGCCAGTGGTAAAGCTGATTCTGAACTTGTTGTTGCAAAAGCCAGGGTAACTGGTTCAGCTATCGCTTTAACGAATTTCTTCACCGGAATACGGAGAAATAAGGCAATCGGGAACAATACCAGCAGGAGGAACATGATCAGGGCAACATATAGCGTGGCCAGGAGCTTGAATAAGTTGACCAGGATATCTATTCCCATATGCCCGACACTGTATGAAATTGCAGCAAAAACTGCAAACGGTGCGAAATACATGATTATCTGGGTAAACTTAAACATCGCCTCAGCCAGCGATTCGGTAAACCGGATCATCGGGCCATAATATTTCTCCTTCATCATGGCTACGGCTATCCCGAAAAGGATGCTGAAAATAACGATCTGAAGAACCTGACCTTCATAGATCGATTTGGCGATATTCTCAGGAAAAATATGCAGGATGATTTCGGCTGTTGTTTGGGGAACTACCTCAGGGGCATTGGCCTGGTTTATTGCTTCCGGAACAGTAACGCCGACACCGGCTTTGGAAACATTTATGGCGATGAGCCCGATAAAAAGGGCAATAATGGTAACACCTTCAAAATATACGAGCGATTTCCAGCTCATCCTTCCAACCTGTTTCAGGTTGGAATGCCCGGCGATGCCGCAGACAATGGTGGCGAAAAGAAGTGGGGCAATGATCGTTTTAATGAGCCTCAGGAATATCTTGCTCACGAGGTTCATGCCGATGGCTATCTGTGGAAGGTCGTGCCCGAATTCAGCGCCGACAATCATGCTGATCAGAATCCAGGTGGTCAGTGACCTTTTGTAGATGGCATACAGAATAATTTGGGCGATTACCACCCAACGTACAACCACCAGCACCGGTGCCTCAATCTCAAGGATTTTATAGGACTTGAGCAGAGTGAGCAGAGCAGCCACAAATAAGCTGCTGAAAAGAGAATATATGAGTGCTTTGGGAGCCTGGTTTTTCTTTACCTCAACGTTCTTTTTTTCTGTTATTTGAGAGCTTTTATCCAAAGTTGAATTGTTTAATTTTTGGCGTGGGTACAAACTTAATTATTACTTTTATTATCGAGGGGTTCTTGTTACTTTTAAGAGGATCAAAATCTAAACTTATGTCACAATTTTTAGCTGAATTAATTGGAACTGCCATACTTGTGCTGTTTGGAGACGGCGTGGTGGCCGGCGTAGTTTTAAAAGGCACCAAATCGGAAAATTCGGGTTGGATTGTCATAACCGTGGGGTGGGGACTTGGAGTTGCCCTGGCCATTTACGGTGTTGGGAGTATCAGTGGTGCACATCTGAATCCTGCTGTCACGCTGGCTTTTGCCGCACAGGGAGCTTTTCCGTGGGCAAAAGTTCCTTTGTATATTCTTGCACAATTGCTGGGTGGACTGATCGGTGGCACATTGGTTTGGATGCATTATCTACCTCATTGGAAGAATACGGGAAATCAGGCACTTAAACTTGGTGTTTTTTGCACAGGGCCTGCAATACGATCGAAGTGGGCCAACCTGTTGAGCGAAATCATCGGAACCTTTGTCCTGGTTTCCGGCCTCCTGTTTATCGGAGCAAATAAATTTACGGAAGGACTGAATCCACTGATCGTTGGCTTCTTGATAATCGCTATCGGCGTATCCATGGGAGGGACAACGGGTTATGCTATCAACCCTGCTCGTGATCTGGGTCCGCGACTTGCCCATTTTCTCCTTCCGATAGCCGGAAAAGGAAAATCAGACTGGGCCTATAGCTGGATACCTGTGGTGGGACCGATTCTCGGTGGAGTATACGGAGCCCTGGTATATGATGTTATGATGAAAAAATCGTTTAACGGCCTGTTCTTCGCCGTAACATTGGTGATTTTTGTGATAGCAGGAACAGCTATTGCCGGCCAGCTAAAAGCCGATAAAGTAAAATAATTCCGGAGGTGCCATTATGGAGGAAAAATTTATTCTTGCCCTTGATCAGGGAACAACCAGTTCGAGAACACTTTTAGTCGATTCTAAAGGGATAATCCGCGGAACCTCACAGAAGGAGTTTAAACAAATCTATCCAAAATCCGGATGGGTGGAGCATAATCCGGAAGAGATATGGTCCACGCAATGGTCAACCATCTGGGATGTTATGGAGGAGGCCAGGATCGATTTCAGCCAGATTGCCGGCATCGGAATCACCAACCAGCGGGAAACCACCATTATCTGGGATAAAAAAAGCGGGAATGCCATCTACAATGCTATTGTTTGGCAGGATAAGAGAACTGCTCCATTATGCGAACAACTAAAATCAAAAGGGCTCGAAGATTATGTCCGCGAGAACACGGGTTTGGTGATTGACTCCTATTTCTCGGCTACAAAAATCAGCTGGATACTGGATGAGGTGGAAGGAGCGCGCAAAAGAGCCGAAAAAGGCGAACTTCTGTTTGGTACGGTTGATACCTGGCTGATCTGGAAACTGACCGGGGGAAAGTCGCACCTCACGGATTATACCAATGCTTCGCGAACCATGTTGTTCAATATCTCAACGCTGGAATGGGACTCTTATCTTCTGGAACAAATGAACATTCCCCAGGCAATTTTGCCAACGGTGAAACCCTCATCGGCCCTATTTGGACATTTCAGGGAAGATGAATATACAATCCCCATTTGCGGCGTGGCAGGTGATCAGCAGGCTGCGTTATTCGGACAGGCATGCCTTGAGGAGGGCATGGTTAAGAACACGTATGGCACGGGTTGTTTTATGCTGATGAACACCGGCGATAAAAAGGTGATCTCCAAAAATGGCCTCATTACCACCCTTGCCTGCAGCAGCGGTGAAAATATACAGTATGCCCTCGAAGGAAGTGTTTTTGTTGCCGGATCAGCGATCCAATGGCTGAGGGACGGATTGAAAGTTATAAAAACAGCCGCCGATTCCGAAAAAATGGCCGCTGAAGTAGCCGGCAGTGAGGATATTTTTATTGTACCCGCCTTCGCTGGACTAGGCGCACCGTACTGGGATATGTATGCCCGGGGTGCAATCTTTGGAATCACGCGCGATACCCGCAGTGCTCATCTTGTTAAGGCAACGCTGGAATCTATGGCTTATCAGACCCGGGATGTTCTCGAAGCCATGGCTGAGGATTCCGAAATAAAGATTAAAACGCTGAAAGTCGATGGTGGTGCCGTGGTCAATAATTATCTGATGCAATTTCAGGCCGATATTCTTAATGTACCGGTTATACGTCCGGAGGTTATTGAAACAACTGCCATGGGAGCCGCTTATCTGGCCGGAATTTACCTTGATTGGTGGGACTACCGCACGATCATGTCGGATCAGCGCGTTGAGCGGGAATTTATACCCGTTATGACGTCTGACAAGCGCCAGTCGCTTTACCATAAGTGGCAGGATGCCGTTCGACGGACACGCGGATGGGCGGAGAAATGAAGACACAAGGCGCAAGGCACAAGGCACAAGTAAGTTAGAGGACCAGGACCAGTTTTGAATTTTGAAATTACAAAATCAAGTTTGTCTCGGAGAGTTGTCATCCCCGCGAAAGCGGGGACCCCTTTCCTTTCCAAGGAATTAACCCCATACCCGATACCCGATACCTGACACCCGATACCCAACATGAACAGATCTGAAAAAATTAAACAACTACCGCTGAGCCAATGGGATCTCCTCGTTATTGGCGGCGGCATTACCGGAGCCGGAATTGCCCTCGATGCGGCCTCCCGTGGTTTGAAAACCGCCCTGGTTGAGAAACATGATTTTGCCTCCGGAACGAGCAGCAAGTCTACCAAGCTGGTGCATGGCGGGTTGCGCTACCTCAAACAGCTTGAATTTGCCCTGGTCAGCGAAGTGGGCCGCGAACGTGCTATCGTCCATAAAAATGCGCCCCACTTGGTAATTCCTGAAAAAATGCTGATGCCTCTGATCAAAGGCGGAACCTACGGAAGGCTCTCTTCTTCATTAGGATTGGAAGTGTATGATATCCTCGCGAATGTGCGAAAGGAAGATCGCAGGCATATGCTGTCGAAGGAGGAAACCCTGGCCGTTGAGCCCCTCCTGAATGAGATGACTTTGCTTGGATCGGGATATTATTCGGAATATCGTACCGATGATGCCAGGCTGACGATCGAGCTGATCAAGGCTGCCCAGCGAAAGGGAGCCGTGTGCCTGAACTATTGCGAGGTTCAGTCGCTGACACATGAGGATGAAAAGATAACCGGCGTTGCGGCTATTGATCAAATCGGCGGGGTATCCATGAATATCCAGGCAAAATATATCGTGAATGCCTGCGGCCCATGGGTTGACCATATCCGTAAAATGAACAATTCGCTGACCAAGAAAAGATTGCACCTGACGAAAGGGGTTCACATCGTACTGCCACATGAAAAGCTGCCGATAAAGAATTCGATCTATTTTGATGTACCCGATGGTCGCATGATTTTTACCATTCCGAGGGGCCGTACCACCTATATCGGAACTACGGATACCGACTACAAAGGGGATCTCGACAGGATAGTTACGACAAAAGAAGATGCTCAGTATCTTATAAATGCTTTAAATAATACTTTTCCCGGCATCAATCTAACGCTAAATGATGTTGAATCGAGCTGGGCAGGAATCCGCCCACTGATCCATCAGGGCGGTAAATCGGCGTCGGAAATTTCCCGGAAAGATGAAATATTTGAAGCTCCCGACGGACTTATTTCCATTGCCGGGGGTAAGCTCACAGGATACCGCAAGATGGCCCAAAAAACGGTTGATCTGGTTGTTAAACGATTCGAAAAACTGGAAGACGTGAAATTTGGCCCCTGCACCACGCGCCATATTCCCCTTACCGAAGATCCATTATGGAACGAGGAGGAGGTTGGATATTATAAAGGAGTGGTGGCCCAGAAACTTAGTGATATTGGATTGCCTGATTATTATGCCGGGTACCTGGTGGCTAATTATGGAAAGCAGACTGATCAGATAATCAGTGGGGTAAGTCAATTTACTGATTCTGCCAAAGAGGAGGCCCTGATCCGTTCGGAATTGAAATTCTGCATGGAGAATGAAATGGTGTGCTCAAGCACCGACTTCTTCGATCGCCGAACAGGAAGATTGTCGTTCGACATTGACCGGGTGATCGAATTTAAAAAAGCGGTGATCAGGGATTTATCGGAATATCTTGGGTGGTCCGACAAGCAGACTAAAGCAGATGAAATTCTGCTTGAAACAAAATTAAGTGATGTGGTTGCTTTCCGGAACGGACAATCAGCTTAACATTACCTGTCCGCCTGTCACGGGAATGGCCTGACCAGTCTCGTATTCCTGTTCAATTACGTAATAAATGGCCTTCATTACATCTTCAACCGTGCACCCCCTGCCTGCAGGGACCTGCTTTTCATAAAACCGCTTTACGTCATCAACAGTTTTGGCATTTGGTACTTTACCGGAGTTTAGATATTGCACAAATAAGCCTCTTTCGGGATCTGACCACAGTGGCCCATCGAAGAAATTGCCGGGACAGATCGAGTTTACTTTAATGTGATATTCAATAAGTTCAAGTGCAAAAGATTGTGTCAGCCCAACACCGCCGAATTTCCCCCCTGCATAAGCAAAGTTTTTCTTGCTGCCTTTTAACCCTGATTTGGAATTTATCTGGATGATATCGGTAAAATAACCCTGCTTGTATTTGGATTGGGTTTTAAGTACTGCAGATGCATATTTCGCACCTAAAAAGTAACCGGTATAGTTAACCTTGGTCATGAGCTCAAAAATCTCCGGAGTCATGTCTTCCAAACTGCCGGCATGGAGGATACCAGCATTGCTGATGAACACATCGAGTCCGCCAAATTCTGAAACTGTGTTCCTCACAAGCTCCTGAACCGAGGAAGCCGATGATACATCAGTTTTAATGAAGATGGCTTTGTTATTTTTTGCTCCGTTATTCAATTCCTCGGCCAAAGCATATCCTTTGCTCTCATTGAGATCGGCGATAACAATGTTTGCACCCTGATGAAAAAGATCCTCGGCAATACCACCGCCAAATCCCTGGGCAGCTCCGGTAACTATGATGATCTTATTCATCACTTTACCGCTGGATGACCCGCGTGACATATTGTGCCGGTAGTTTTCGGATTCCCAGTTTTCTATAAAGGAAATCTGTTCATCTGTCAGGAAATGCGGTCCGCCAAAAGCCTGACTCAGATAACTTATCTTCATCAGATCCTCAAACACATCGAGCAGGATATCAACCATTTTGATGCTCTCATCCGCAGCGATCAGTCCAATCCCGTTAATCAGAATTATCTTCGGTGCGCTTCCGTAATCTGACCGGTATTGCGCCAGCTTGAGCTTGAATTCTTCAATGATCGCGGCCGGGTTGCCCAAAGATTCAACATATAGCGGTATCGCTTTGCAATACACTATATTATCGGGCGTGAAGGGCAAAGAAACCATCTCAGCCATTTTCTGGTCAGCAGTAAAATGTTTGATCAGTTCGTTTTGCCTCACCTTAATGATTTTTGTTCCCGTTTCGGATAATAGCATCCGGATAGCCGGGAGTACTTCAATGGATTTTTCCTCCTGTGGAATCGGGCTGATATCGAATTCGTAAGAATTTAATCCATTAACGATATTCAGGCATTTTTCGTAAAGTCGGGATACTTCTTCACACGTGTCGGCACTGATAAAGACACCGTGATTTTGAACCAGGATGATTGATGGATCTTTGGAGAATTTCTTTCTGTATTCAGATATTTCAGATTCAAGCTTTTTAAAAAGGACATATCCGGGATCGATATATTCAACGTACAGGACATCGCCCGGAAAATTCTTTTTAATGACCTCCTTGCAATCCACACTGCACAACATTGCATTCAAACGTGTAGGATGCGTGTGAATCACATACTTGTATCTTATCAGGTGATGCAGTGGAGTTTCGACCGAAGGCCGCAGGTTGCGTTCATTGTCGATGCAGCTTTTCATAAGCCCTGCGATAATCATCTGATCGCGCTGATAGGAATTTTCGGGGAAGGAACCCGAAAAAAGCTCGTCCAAGGAATGCCTGTTGAGTTTTATAAGTCCTTGTTCAGTAAGGCTGCCCAGTTGCGTGCCGCTTGCTTTTACGAAAAGAAAATTTTCATCTTTCCAGGAGGTATTGCCTCCGCCACCGATAACAAACTCATTGTTTTTACCGTAGAGATGTGATATTTCGAGAAGATCAGCAACCGACTTTTCCATGCAGTTAGTTTTTTAGAAATTGGTGAACAACAGCTTTGCCAAGTTTAAGAATTTTTTCCCTTTCCTCCGGACCGAGGTTGATCCACCGGCCAACCTGGCTGTCTAATCCTTTCGACCTCAGGTATTGATGGGCCGCAATGATACAGGCACCATCGAAACTGATCCGTTTTAATTCATCGGTCAGCGGAACTAAATGGCGGCAGGAAACTGACAGAGGCGCCATATCCGGAGTATTATGCTCGGTGCCGAGCAGAATGATAAATCCTTTAAAGTGGAAAAACCGAACAAAATCTTCCAGGATAGATGAATCGTTTCTCCCGGGAATCAGCTCAATGCAAAAGATGTTTTTCTCAGTAAATCTTGCAAGGAGGGTTTCCTTGTCTGCCTCAAAATCTGTTATATTGCCTTTGGGATCGTCGAGTAAAACCGGGTAACACGGAATACCTCCGGCATGCTCAATGATCTCCATGACCGCATCAACACTGAGGAACGCATTTTCATCTTCTTCAATAAATGCTTTGCCCCCGGCTTTGAGTAAATTATTGCGAATCTCAATTTCAACCGATGAATCACTTTCCAGATTGGCTTTTGGTTCCTTGCCATCATAAAGCAAAGTGAGAAAAGCCAAACGGTCCTCCCTCGAGCTGAGCTTGTTGAAGATCGCAATCCTGAGCGCCTTGGCAATGTGTCGTTCCCTGACGAGTTCCCGGGCATAATTCTTTCTGATTTCCTCAAAATCAAGATGAAGGTCCGATTGAAGCTCGCCAAGCAGTAAATTGGTTTTTTCGATCATACTTTTCACCTGACCCAAGCTTTCCTGAACTACCCTGGTAACCATTGCGGCGTGGCTATCATCGAGACTTTCAGGGAAGTCGAGTCCCTTGCCGCTGAAATAGGTGCGGCCGGGATTATTCGGGTCATTCACTCTGATGCCTTTTTTCTGAAGATCCCTGTCGAGTGCGATGAATTCGATGTTGAACAGCGGGAATACCCTGTTTTCAACTGCCTGATTATGAAATTCCTCATATCCCCCGGTGGTATAAAAATCATTGATACCGAGGATTTTTATGTTTTCATTCCTGGCCATCTCAAAAATCGGAGCCACATCGGCAAATGCACTGAAGGAATAAGGGGTGTGGATATGACCATTCACCTCATAAATCAAACCATCAGGAACAGTGGTGCCGGCAAGCTCGCCGGGTTCGGGAAAAAGTTTCAGGAAATTCTCCATAGCATCAAACTCCGTATTTATTTCTTCTGATCTGTTCGTTAGGGGTGATATTACTCGTAACCGTGTGACCTTTCAGCGGAATTATTCTTTCATGTATCGCATCCAGCAACCAGTCGGGCTGCGGGAAGAATGAATTTTCCATCTCATAGGCAGGAACAATCCAGTTTCGCGATCCCACCACAACGGGAGGTGCATCAAGATAATCAAAAGCAAGCTCGGTAATTGTCTGAGCCATCTCTTTCAGGAACGACCCACGAGTGGAGGCGTCGCTGGTCAGGAGAATCTTACCGGTTTTCTTTACAGATGCTATAACGGGCTCATAATTAAATGGCGACAAGCTGCGGGCATCAATAATTTCGGCCGACAGGTTGTATTTTTCTTTCAGCAGGTCGGCAGCTTTTATGGCCGTATAAAGTGTTGATCCGATCGTCAGAATAGTGAGGTCATTACCCTCGCGTTTAACATCAGGTTCGCCGATAGGAATTTCATAATATCCTTCCGGAACACCACCTTCATGGAACATTTCGCCGATATCGTAAATTCTCTGACTTTCGAAGAAAATTACAGGGTCGGTTCCTTGCAGCGCCGAGTTCATCAATCCTTTTGCATCGTAGGGTGTAGCCGGAAAAACAACTTTTAATCCAGGGATGTGGGCAACCAGCGCTGACCAATCCTGTGAGTGCTGGGCACCGTATTTCGATCCGACGGATACACGCACCACGACCGGCATCTTGATTACGTTACCGCTCATCGACTGCCACTTGGGCAATTGGTTAAATACCTCATCGCCGCAGCGGCCAAGGAAATCGCAATACATGATTTCAACCAGGGCACGGCCACCGCACATTCCATATCCAACAGCGGTTCCTACAATCGCGCCTTCAGATATCGGGGAATTAAAAAGACGGTTATACGGAAGGGCCTCAGTAAGACCTTTGTAAACAGCAAAAGCGCCACCCCAATCGCGGTTTTCTTCACCATAGGCAACGAGGGTCGGATCTTTGTAAAACCGATCAATTATGGCTTCAAAAATGCCGTCACGCAACTGGTATTGCTTCAGTTTGGAAACCGCTTTGCCATCTTTTCCAAGGTAAAAGCGTTCTTTGGTTTTAATTTGCTTCACCCTTGGGTTTTCTTCCATAGGCGTCAATACCTCGCAGATACCCTCTTCCATCCGGTCGACCGACTGGTTCGAGAACATCATGTCGCTGATAGCCTCGGGATCTTTCACCAGGTTGAGTAATGGAGATGTTTTTTCATCGATCGTCAGTGTAAGTGTCTGTTTCATTTCAGCAATCGTACCGGCGACGATGGCATCGAGCTGGTCGCGGGTGGCAATGCCAAAATTTACCAGATGATTACCGTATGAAACGATGCAGTCGGCTTTTT
>Ga0114951_10001832_pt1 | contig 25285 bp, 37 predicted proteins | sample AM7aDNAmetaG_FD_88677 | JGI IMG/M metagenome (GOLD analysis project Ga0114951, IMG submission 88677) | Freshwater microbial communities from Finland to study Microbial Dark Matter (Phase II) - AM7a DNA metaG | ecosystem: Environmental > Aquatic > Freshwater > Lake | place: Finland: Lake Alinen... | reverse complement strand
TATGGAGAGGATAGTGTTAGCGGCGTAACCCAAGAGACCAAGCAGCCTAGCGAGAAGTACATGATTAAACGAGTAGCACTACCTGATGAGTTTAGATTGATCAGAGAGCCTGATACCTGTCCTCAGTATCTATTGAATAGGCTGAAGTTCGATACTATCAAGAATTTTGCTATAGGCAGGTGCGAGATAGGATACTTTCAGAATAGGATTATTATACCGGTAATGTACAAGCAAAAGATATGTGGCTTTGTAGCAAGGGATTATAGCGGTAATGCTTCTAAGCCGTATCTATTCCCTAAGGGGTTTAAGTCGCGAGACTTCCTATTTAATTACGACAATATCAACTCTGATGAGGTAATCATTGTTGAAGGACCATTTGATGCAATGGCTATGTATGAGAAGGGATTTAGGAACACTGTGTGCATCTTTGGTATAGATATGAGCATTAGACAAGTAAAGCTATTAGCCCATAAGGGTGTTAAGAAACTGGTTATGTGTTTAGATAATGATGATCAAAAGAAACAAAATCATGGGCTCAGAGCGGCTCATGATCTAGCATCTCGATTTAAATACATATTTGAAAGCGTGTCTATGATGCAACTACCATCAGCTAGGGATCCGGATGAGTGTAATCAGATGGAATTGAGCCAGGCATATAGGCATAGGAAGTTCTTTAGCAACAAAACTAATCCAGATATCACCACAACTAGTGGGAGATTTTCCTTGACACGATAAGGCAGAAGTGCTATAATACCAACATAGAGCAGATTCAAACGGAGGTATAAATGGGCGAGATAAACTATTCTCAATACATTCAACAGTGGTCGGGGTTGTTGAATAGCGTAGCGAGCAGCTACCACATACCTGGATATGAATATCAGGATATCCTACAAGAATCTCAAATCATTCTATGCAAAATTCTACAGCATAAGAAGTATGATCCTCAGAGATCATCATTCTATACGTTCTTAAAAAAGAGTATTACTAATGAATTATCTAAGATCAACCAACACATGTATAGACAGAAGTCAATACAGCTGTGTACAGGAACCATGTCCAACCCAATCTTCATAGAGACTATCTCATATGAAATGGATATTGAGGATAAGATCTACTTTGATCAACTGCTTGATATAGTTAGAAACAAGTACGATGGGGTGATCGCTGATATACTTCTCTTGAGATTAGAGAAGTATAAGGATACTGAGGTATGCGATATCATTAACCAAGAACATGGTACTCACTATACAAGGCATTCTCTTCAGATGATGTTGAGAAGAGAACTACCTAAAGTCGTTAGTGTCCTCAAGAAGCACGGAGCGTTCTAATGTCATTTACGCATTTGCACGTTCATAACCACTATTCTTTGCTCGACGGTATGGGGACCAATAATCAATATATAGATAAGGCCAAGCTACTTGGAATGCCGGCACTCGCCCTGACTAATCATGGTACGTGTGGTGGCTTCTATAGTTTCTATAATAAATGTACAGCAGCTGGTGTCAAGCCGATATTAGGCGTAGAAGTTTATGTTGTTGATGACATGACCAGTAAATCAAAAGATCAAAAACAAAAGAACTATCATCTTGTTCTACTTGCTAAGAATGCAAACGGTGTTAAGAACTTGCATCGGTTGTTAACAGAAGCTAATGTCAGTGGCTTCTATTACAAACCAAGAATTGATTTGAAGTGTCTACAAAAATACAGAGAGGATTTGATTGCTCTAAGTGCTTGTACCTCAGGGCTTATTTCAGCTCCCATCTGGGACACGGAACTTGGTACGAAGCAAGAACGCGACACAATGATCACGCAGAGAGTCAGTTGGTTCTTGGATAATTTCGAAGACAATTTCTATTTTGAAGTGATGCCAAATGAAATGGACCAGCAATACAAAGTTAACATTGGATTGATAGCGTTGTCACACAAATATAAGATACCGATTGTTGCAACTAATGACTGTCACTACGTAGAGTTCGATGACTACTTAGCACATGATACTTTGTTAATGATACAGTCTAAGTCTACTATCAGCGAGAAGAAGTGGACGTTCGATGCAAAGAAACTCTACCTTATGACTAGAGACGAGATGAAGATAGAGTTCAAAGCTAATCACAGATATATTAATCCCAAAGAGGCTGACCAGTATCTGGACACCAGTCTGGACATAATGTCCAGAATAGATATTAAGCTGGACTACAGTAAGTATGTACTTCCGAAGATAGAGATACCAACAGAGTTCAAGACAAAAGATAATCATTCATATATGCTTAGCTTGGTAATGCCCAAGTTCTTTGAGATAACCAAGGACATGAGTGCAGAAGACAAGAAGATATATAAGGATAGATTGGATCACGAGTGTAAGATTATAGGGGAGAAGGGTCTAGCTGGATACTTTATCAAAGTACAGGACTTCATTGGCTGGGCACATAAGAATGATATCTATACTGGGCCTGGTAGAGGTAGTGCGGCCGGATCGTTAATATCATATCTGCTTGGCATTACAGAGGTGGATCCTATTAAGTTTGGACTTCTGTTCGAACGTTTCATTAATCCTGAAAGGTTGAACATGCCCGATATCGATAGTGACTTCGAGCATGAACGAAGAGACGATGTTAAACAATACATCATAGATAAGTACGGGGCGCACAACGTGGCGAGTATAGGGACCTATTCAACCATGAACCCCAACATGTGTTTCAGAGACGTGTGTAGGGCTCACGAGATACCATACGTTACTATCAATGCCTTAGCAAAGACCTTTAAACTAAAGGATAATAATGGCAACGATGCTTCTCTAGAGTACAACATCTCTGTCAATGATAAACTGAAGAAGTTTGCTAATAAGTTTCCAGAGGTTATCAAGATTATTTCCAGACTGCAAGGACAGTACAGACATTGCTCTATGGCCGCTGGTGGCGTATTGATTACAGATGGCAACATAACAGACTACATGGCGATGAGACGCGCTAAAGATGTGATGATAACAGAGTGGGATAAGTATGATATAGATGGAGCTAAGCTATTAAAGATAGATGTGCTTGGTATTCAAACGCTTAGTATCATCAAGAACACGCTTAAGTTGATAGGCAAGGATATTAAGTGGTTGTACAATTTACCGCTAGATGATACAAAGACCTTAGATTTGTTTAGAAAAGGCGAGACACTTGCGGTATTTCAGTATGAAAGTGAAGGAATGAGCAATATTTTAAAGAGATTTACATCATTAACCTTCGAAGATCTCGTGGCTGTTAACTCATTATATCGCCCTGGAAGTATGGAGTTCATGGATAACTACGTAGATAGGAAGTATGGTAGAGAACAAACTATGTATGCCTTTCCAGAAGCAGAGAAGTACCTCAAGAGTACTTATGGTCTTTGTCTTTATCAAGAGCAGTTGATGTATATAGTTCATGAGGCTGGTGGGTTAACACTCGGCGAGGCTGACATCTTGAGGAAGGCTAAAGAGAAGATCACTGATGACAACAAAGCTAAGATACAAAAGCTGAAAGACAAGATTATGAAGTTGAAGGGAGAGTCCATGAAGACCACCAAGCTGTTAGCGTTTATAGATGGAGTTGGTGGCTACTCATTTAACCGTAGTCATAGCGTATGCTACGCATTGCTAGGCTATTACACAATGTATCTTAAGGCCCATTACCCTAAAGAGTTTAGCCTGTGCGTTCTGAATAACTCCATGGGAGATATCGATGAAACCAGAACATATCTCTTAATGGCAAAGAAGCTTGGGGTTATCATAGACCCTGTTAATATAAATAGATCTAAGGATAAATACACCATCACTAAGGAAGGACACATACTGAAGGGGCTGGTGTCTGTTAAGGGCATTGGTGATAAGGCGGCCATACATGTAGCGAAGACGCAACCCTTCTTTAATCTAGAAGACTTCTTAAAGAGAATAGATAAGAAGACATGTAATAAAAAGATTACCACTATCTTGGCTGGCATCGGAGCCTTTGATACTATAGAGAGTTATGCCAGTATTAAACTACAGCTGGAAACTATTCTCAAGGTCAAGCCGGAAGATATTCATAAGAGATACTTCTATGAGCTGAAACATCTTGGTGTGTTTGAGAAGTCTAATCCACTCGATCTCTTCAAGAAGATGTATGCAGAGGACAGTCTCAAGAGGTTAGAAAAGATAGACTCACTACAGAAGTATAAAGAGATGGCAACCATTGCAGTGATTATGGACCTCGAAGAGTTAACTAACTATAAGAACGAGAAGGTATCTACTATAAAGGTGTGTGATGGAAGGGCATCGGACAAGGTGATAGTTAACGCGGGACAATACGATAAGTGGAAAGACAAACTTCAGCCTGGTAATATCATAATGTTTGTGGCTAAGAAGCTCAAGTATCGTGGAAAGAGTATTGATCCTATAATGGAGGCCAGCTCAATAGTAAAGATTTTTGTTAACAAAGAGCAAATTTTGCGGTATATTACTAATAGAGGGTAAACAATTCAAGGAGGAACAATGGCAAAAGTGTTTAGAGCAGAAGAGAGGGAGTACATCACCTTGCCGGAGCGTATTTATGACGCTCGTTTGAGCAAGGTCAAAGAGACACCCAGCAAATTTGGTAGTGGTCTTAGGCTTCAATTCACGATCACTAACAAAAAATACGAGGGACAGTCTGCTAGCAGAGTCATTTGGATTAACTATGACGAAAGCGGCAAACCCCACCTCAGTCGTGAGTCAGAGGAATTCATGCGCAAGATAGTCGGCGCAAAGGAAATTCCTGAGACAGGTGTAGATCCCGAGGAATATATCGGAGAAACCTACAAGGTTCACATCAAGCCCCAAGTAGACAAGAAAGACAAAACCAAAGTCTACAATACTGTCGTGGATATCCTCCCATCGGAAGAAGAGGATGATGCGCCAGTGGCGCAGCCAGCTAAAAGAGAGGTAGTCAATGCAGCTGTTAAAGCGCCTAAGCAAGTGGTTGAAGAAGACGATGATGAACCGCAGGTTAAAGTCCCTTCGGCGAAGAAAGCTGTCAATCCTGCGGCAGTTGCACCAGTTGAAGAAGACGATGACACGCTCCCGGTAAAGCAGAAACATCTGCAAACCGTAGAAGAAGCGGACGACTTCGAATAAAGAATACCAGTAATGGGGTTGGGGGAGCTATTCCCCCAACCTTTTCCTTTCAGGAGGGGCCATGCCAGAAGAAATTGGAACAGAATTTAAAATCCTTAACTACGATGAGCTTGATGCTGAATTGAAAACCTACGAGATTAAACTGATTGAACCTTCAGCGTTCGCCACACAGAAGATTAACAAGAAGTTTGTTGCGGTACAGGCTTGTAAGGATAGGGTACAGTCGATCCTTGAAGACGCAATCAAGAACACCAATATCATAGAGCGTCGAAAAAACTCTATAGAGTTTGATGTTGAAAGAGAAAAAGAAAAGCTCCTAATCAATAACGATGATGTTAAAGCCTTGAGCTCTCAGGATAAGCGTAACGCTGCCGTGAATATAAAGCTTGAAGATAAGCTCAGAACATTGTTAACAGCCAACGCACTTCTCCAAGACTCTAAGGACTTTGAAGAAAGAGTGAGGCTCAGATTAAACAATCTTGAGTCTGCGAATAAGAATCTGTCAAGGCTGATCTCAACGTTCGGTATCATGTTTATGAGGGGCGAGATGAATGTAAGTCCTAACGCTAAAGGATTAAAACTGAATTCAGGTGGGGAGGAATAAATGAGCGACGTAGAAAAGAACCTAAATAAGACTTTGGAAGATCTGGAAAAGATAGGTATCAGAGTGACGAAGTTCAGTTCAGGAACTCCTGCTAACATAGAGGTTGTGTCTACCGGATCCATCACTCTTGACATAGCCACAGGTATCAACGGCTTCCCGAGAGGTAGAGTAGTGGAAGTGTTTGGACCTGAAATGGGAGGCAAGACAACCCTGAGTTTGGTTGCTATTGCACAAGCACAGAAGGCTGGCGGTAGAGCGGCATTCATAGATGCTGAGCATGCCTTCTCTCCAGTATGGGCTCAGAAGCTTGGTGTTAAGATAGATGAATTGTATTTCAACCAACCGGACTACGGCGAACAAGCTCTGGATACTGTGATCAAACTTATAGAGACTAAAGCGTTCGATCTTATCGTCATAGACTCTACCGCTTCATTGACACCCAAGGCTGAGATTGATGCTGAGATGGAACAGCAAAGCATAGGCTTACAAGCTAGAATGATGTCTAAAGCCCTGCGTAAGATTACAGCCATAGCAAGTAAGTCAAGAACCACTGTCATATTCATCAACCAGCTTAGGGAAAAAGTCGGGGTTATGTATGGCAACCCTGAAGTTACTCCTGGTGGTAAAGCCCTCAAGTATTACAGTTCAATGAGAGTTCGTGTTGATACTGTAAGCAAATCCTCATTAGAGAATGCCAGAGGAGATAAGATAGCCCATAGGGTTCATGTAAAGGTTGTGAAGAACAAGTGTGCTGCTCCCTTCCGTGAAGCGGAATTCCTCTTGAACTTTGAGACAGGTATAGATAATGACAGCGAGATCTTTGACGCGGCCTTGTCTAAAGACATCTTGAAGCTTGAAGGTAGAACCTATACCTACGAAACATGGACAGCAGTAGGTCAGGATAAGACAAGGGAGTTAATCCAGACCACTCCAGAACTAAAGGCCTCTCTGATTGAGAAGCTCAGAACATCTCCTGCCGGAGCTCCTGTGACCATAGACAATGAAGAAGATGAGTCTCCTGACGAAGGCGAGGGCATGAAGATAGATATGCCTAAGAAGAAAGGTAAGAAGAAGCTAGAGACAGAGGAGTCTTAAATTGCACATCAAGAAGATGTGGCTTAAGAATTTTCAGGGCCACAAGGATAGTGAGATAGATCTATCCCAGGCCCTGACCTGTATAGTGGGATCTACCAATAGTGGTAAGTCCTCTATCATCAGGGCCTTAAAGTTTGTTCTGTGCGGTGAGCCATGGCATAAAAGCTTCATCACTAATGGTGCTGAGTATGCTGAAATCAAACTGGAACTGTCTGATGGAACTTTAATAACTAGACAAAAAAGCGACACAAAAAACGCGTATATAGTGAATGGTGTGACTTACGAGAACTTCGGGGTCAAGGTTCCATCAGACGTCCAGAGAATACTAGGCATCAGAGAAGTAGATATAGAGCCAGATCCAATCAATCTTAACTTCTCAGACCAGCTTGACTCTCTCTTCCTGGTTGATGAATCAGATACTACTAAGGCCAGGATCCTCAATAAGCTTTCCGGCTTAGATGTTATAGATCAAATCCTTCAGGATCTCTCTGATGATAAGCGTGCTGTCACTGGTGATGCTAGAGTTTATACCAAGAGCATCATAGACCTAGAAGACAAGCTGAAAGGATATTATGGGATAGATTCTAAGAAGAACTTAATGTTTGCTGTTGAAATAGATATAGATAAATACCAGAAGCAAATCAACAAGCTACAAAACTACCTTGATATGAAGGAACAGATCTCAGTATGGAAGAAGCAAAAGATGGAGATAACGGAACTGGAACATCAGTTCAACCAAATCGATGCCATAGATGTGGATGCTGTGGTAGGTAGTATTAAAGCTCTGGAAACTAAATACAACACGCTAATAGATATTAAAGAACAATATATGGATGTAGAGGCTACTGAGCTATCAATATCTAAACTCAATCAACGCCTATCGATCTTTGAACAGCTTAACCTAAGTGAATTGATTAAGAGTGTTGGGATTATGGAAACCAATCTTAGTGACTATAATAGCATAGAGAAGTTAATGGAAGAAGTTAAGAGCGGTGAGTCTGAGATAGAGGCTGCCAAAACCCTACAAGAACGTGTAGAGAAACGTACAATAAATTGTATGAAACAATACAAAGAGCTCTTGTCTCAATCAAAGCAATGCCCATTATGCGGTAGCGAAATCACCTCTAAGGATATGGATAAATGCCTAAGCGACATATAAAAATCATGTATACTACAGACATACACTTACGGGATAATGTCCCATCATGTCGCATAGACGACTTCTATAATGTCCAGTTCAATAAGATAAAAGAGATAGTACGCATATTTAAAGAAGAAGAGATAGACTACTGGATTAATGGTGGAGATCTCTTTGATACGTATGATCCGTCACACTCTATTGTGAATGAGTTCACCTCCATAATAGACCCGCTCCAGCAGCCAATCTACACCATCTGTGGTAGTCACGACATGCTTGGTTACAATATGGACTTGATTCATAAGACCGCGATGGGTAATTTATTGATGAATGGGTATGTAAAATTACTGGGAAAAGACTTGCTTTTATTCAGAAAGTATGATAGAATAGTTAGCATTAAGGGAATACATGCCAGGAAGAAATTAGATTATGCTGATTATGCGATTGATGGAACCGGCACCTCTATCATCGTGACCCACGATCCAATAGTCATTAAGCCAGTGATCTACGAGCACATGTTAATATCAGATGTAGCCAAAGCAACGAATGCTAATTTTGTTCTATGTGCTCATATTCACACGCAGTTCGATATGGCAGAGAGATTAAGCAGGTTCATTAATCCCGGGCCCATGTCCAGACAGACTACTCTGGAGATGGAATTGAAACCCAAAGTTTGTATCCTAGAGGTTTAGATGCCGATACGTTATAGAGAGCTGATGGCTGCTACCAAAGAAGTATTTAAGAAGAAGGAAGAGAAGGTCGAAGGAGTTAACTACGATTCATTCATAGAGTCTCTCAAGTCCTTAGATGTTCAGAGTGTGAACATAACAGAAGAAATTTCCAAAGTAGTAGATAAGATTAGCACATCATCAGAAGTAAAGAAAGAAATTATCTCAAGGTTGGAGGCGAAGAATGGGCTTAGAAAATGAACTGAAAGAATTAAAAGATAAGCTGTATAGTCTTAAAGAAGAAAAGGCTACCATTAAATCAGAGATCTCTGTGAAGCAGAAGTATCTAGACCAAACCAAGAGAGAGTTACAAGCTAAGCTGGACGAATACAATGTAGAGTATAAGAAGCTGGATGCCACGATCTTGGGACTGAAGGGCGACATAGAACGTAGAATGATAGAACTCAACGCTAAGATACAGGAGCTCTCACAGTGACAGAGATAATGGAGCTGGTCAATAAGTTTAATAATGTTAAGACTACTATCCTTAAAAAATCTGGAGAGAAGGAAGCTATTGAATCTACTTTAGAAGATGCCAGGCTTAGGCTGGCTGATGCTAAACGTCAGGAAGCTATCTATGCTAAGTCAATAGAAGTGTTGCAGACCGTTAGTAATATCATGAAGACATCAACGATAGAGAATGTCGAGAATCTTATCACCAAAGGACTGCATGATGTTATAGGGGAAGAGAAGCTCCAGTTCGTAATAGAGTATGAGTCGAAGAAGAATTTCATACAAGCCAAGTACAAGATCAAGAACACTGAAACCAAAGCAGAATACGACATCATTGATTCATTTGGTGGTGGGTTAGCAGACATCATCAGTATACTTCAAAGGATAATCTTTATCTACAAATTCAATACAGCTAAGTTATTGGTACTGGATGAGGCAGGGAAATGGATAAGTAATTGCAAACAAAAGCAGTTTGCAAAACTATTAACAGAGGTATCGTCTAAGCTGGGAATACAAATTATTTTAATAACACACAAGCCAGAGGTTGCGTCTGAAGCCGGGTTAACCATATGTGTTAAAAAGATAAAAGATGTTAGTGTTGTGGAGGTACAAGTAAATGAAGTGTAAGTGTGGATGTGGTGAAGATACTGGATTTTATAGAAACAAAGAAAACTATTATATACATGGTCATAATGGTAGGGGCGTGACTCATGTGTGTTCAGAAATAGAAAAACAAAGATTGAGAGAAATGCGGTTGGGCATCCCATGGACACGCTAAGAGATAAAGCTCTCTTGGAAGACCTGTGGAACACTGACTCTGCTAAGTGGAAGATATGGGAGGACACATGTATAGTATCGGAATAGACCAATCATTAACTAATACCGGAGTTGTAATAATCAAAGAGGGCAAAGCTATCCTGTGCGATAATGTTAAGTCAGGTCCAGAAGGTAAACATATGAACGAGCGCATACATAGGATTAATGATATCTATGTTAGAATACGCAAGATACTAGCACCAATTATACTTGATGGGAAACAGGAAGAGGTCATACTATCTATAGAGGGGTATAGCTTTGCCTCTAGATCAGGACAAGCGTTCAGTCTTGGTGAATTAGGAGGCATCCTTAGATACAACTTCTTTATGGACATCGGTGCAAAGCTTGGCGAAAAGATGAGATACTTAGAGATCACACCTAACCAGTTAAAGAAGTATGCTACCGGCAAAGGGCAGTGTGAAAAGGATCTTATCATCAAGGAAGTATATAAGAACTTTGCCTTTGATACCAATGATAATAATACGGCAGACGCTTTTGTCTTAGCCCACATCGGTTACACCAAATGGAATCACTTCATGGATACACCGATACCTTTACTCAAGAAGCACCAACAAGAAGTAATAGATAAGCTAGACTTAATTTAAGGAGGATGGCATGGTAGATAGGTTTAATGTAACTAAGAAAGAGGTCGTAGAAACAAGAGAAGGGGTGCCTCTATCAATCTCCATCAGCAGCTGGGCATTTTGTTCCTGGAAGAATAATTGCTGCGGAGCTGTAAATGGTATCACCAATCCAGAAGTGTGTATGAATTATGATCCTGATATTGCAACGTTCTCTTTAAAGTGCAATAACTATAGGGAGAAGAACGAGCAGATGAAAACAACCGGAGGAGCCAAACATGCCAGTGTTCCTAAAAAAAGGACAGCTAAGAAGATACGTAAACGATGAGCTGAGAGCTATGCTCTCTGATGAGGGAAGATGCGCGCTCAATGATACCATACTAGAGATACTTACTGAGGCTGCACACTCTGTATTAAAAGATAGAAGAACGGTAATCAAGAGTGAGGATATACATAAGATCACCAAACGTATGAAGAATTAATGGAGGACCTATGGAATGGCTAATATGCCAGCTCGGTAATATCAACATGCCAAGATTAGTTAAGTGTAAGCAATCTGACCAATACATTATACCACTGTATACAGAGAAAAGAATGGTACGTAAGACTAAGTCAGAGAGAGAAAAGTTACTGTATCCGGGGTATATCTTTGTGAAGGATGAGGATGCCTTTAGTAAGTTGAAGGCCGAGTATATCGATGTTCACTTGTTACGATGCAAAGTGTATGGTAAGGGTGGAAGAAGGGTGATAGGTCATAAGAACTTTACACTAGAGGAATCAGACATACTCCACCATGTAGAAAGATCAATGAAGAAGATAGCAGAGTTAAAAGAGTATAGTGTGCAGGATAAGGTAAAGGTGCTGAATGGTCCTTTCGCAGGACAGATAACAAAGGTAACATGGGCCAGCGAGAATAGGGTGAAGCTAAAGCTGGTATTGTTCAATCGAGTAATCAATGTTGATTTTTATAAGCAAGACGTGGAGCTGGCATGAACTCAAAGTATAAACCGTGGATACATAGTAACATCCCATTAGAGAAGTTTGAAAGCCTAGATGCTATCAAGTTCTTTGAAGAGTATGATCAGGATGAGGAAACTGTATCCCACAATTATTTCCGTATGGAAGCTATTAGAAATATTATCATGAATGATTTTACAAAGCAGCAGAGAGAGATATTCCTAATGTACTTTCAATACAAGCTAAGACAACAGTACATCGCCAAGGTATTAAGGGTGAGTCAGGCCCACGTATGCCAATGTGTAAAGAAGTGTATTAAGAAGCTCAAGTCAAAACTTAATGTAGGGGGAGTGCCATGCCGGAAGAAGAGAAGAAAAAACAAGAAGAAGGTATAGAAGACTTGACAGGGGATGTGGGCGAGGATGAACTGGAAGACCAGTTAGAGAACGACTTAGCCAAAGAACTGACAAAGGTTTCTTTTAATAAGAGTGATGGTGATAAGTTATTTAGAACTAAGGCTGAGGTATTAGCTGCGGAACCAGTGGAAGAGGAAGGCGTCCCGGAAGAGTCTGACGGCTCTGAATTAAAAGATAAGAGAGGACGTAGGGCTAAGACCCCGATCATGGCGGGAGAAGCGTACGAGTTCCTAGCAATCAAGTTGTTTCTTCAAGGGGCTAGTCAGCATATTATAGAGAAGGAGTTACGCAAGCTTGGTCATCCAGCAACCATATTACAGCTGTCCTACTACAAGAAGTTCTATGCTGGTCAGATGAAGCAGAGATATGAATCAGTATGTAAGATCCACAGAGATATACTTGAACATAGTCTTAACAACCTGAGGGAGAAGCTAGGCAATAACGCGGCGAGTTTGTCTCAGATTAACTACTACATATCAGTTCTGAATGTAGAGATAGAGATTGTTAGAAACTATACACCGGAGCTGGCGGTTGGAGATAGAGAAGAACTGCTTGAGAAGTTGATAGGACGGGTACAGAACCTAATGACTCTAAAGAATAAATACATAGGTGATCTGGATAGGAAAGACAACGTCAAGAAGATAGTGTCAGACATTATACAGCTGTCCACCGAGACGCTGATATCACCAGATATACCTGTAGAGAAACAGAAAGAGTTGCTAGATAACTTTAAGATAAGAGTAAGAGAGTATGTTGGCTTCATGGAATAGGGAGAGTTAATGTCAGACTTATGGGATAACTTAGATAGGATCATAGAAACAAGGAAGCTGAAGCTTGATGGTATCAAGCAAGACGATAGCATCTTCAGGTTCAGACCTGTACCATTTAAAGAGTTCGTAGAGAGCAGACAGTATTGCGCCTTCATACCGTTATCAAGAAGGCAGCTTGAGGCTTGCTACGCCATGTTATATGGTTGTTCCTTTGAGGAATATGATACGATTAAGGATCAGGAGATTAACATCTTTGACAAGCCAAAGTTTAACACAGCTGTTCTATTGTGGGGTAAAGGAGCTGGTAAGGATACTATATGCGCCTTGCTTACTCTATACGTTGCTTACTATCTGATATGCTGTAAGAGCCCTCAGATGCTGTTAGGGTTGCCGGAGAACGAGGCCATTGATATTGTTAACGTGGCTTACTCTGGTGAGCAGGCGAACAGAGTATTCTTTGAGAAGCTAAAGCAGAGAATCATAGGTAATGCATGGTTAAGGAAATACTTCAGTGTGCAGATGAGCGGTGGTACAATCAGTGAGAAGACTGTGGACCAGACCAATCAGAACATAGTCATAGGGCAGAATGCTATCATCTTCCCCAATCTAATCAGACTGTTCTCAAGACACTCTGAGCAAGAATCTACAGAAGGTCTTAACTTGCTGATGTTTACTATGGACGAAGCAGACGCATTCAAGGATAGGACATCATCACGTAACGCAGACAAGATCTTTAACATGTTGCAGACCTCGGCTGAGTCACGCTTTGGTAATAAATATAAGGGCTTCTGCATTAGCTATCCAAGAACTGATCGTGGGTTCATGATGCGTATGATGAAGATGGCTGAAAGAGATCTACACATATACGCAGATAGGGCATTCACATGGGAAGTTAAAGCAGAGATGTACGCTAAGAGTGATCGCTTTAACTTCGAGGTTAAGTCTAAGGATGCCAACAATAAGGATCTAATACAGAAGTTCTTAATACCTATGGACTTCAAGTCATCGTTTGATAGAAATCCTACGATGGCCAGAACCATGTACATGTGTATGCCGCCCGGAGCTGAGTCACCATTCATTGAATACTTAGACAAGCTATATGAGTGCGTCAACATGCATAGGAATCCTATATTAACCGTAGAGGATTACGTGGAGCATAACGAAGTTAAGAAGAAAATCATAGGGTGGGATGTTAGTCCGGAAGATATAGAGTATGTGGTCTCGGTTGACTTGGGAGAAAAGCATGATAAGTGCGCTCTATCAATCATGCACAGGGATGGAACTAGAGCTATCCATGATCTGTCTATCTCATGGAAGCCCATAGACCCAGAGATTAAACAGAGAAGATCCGTCTCTCTAATCAACGTTAGAGAATTTATCAAGAGCTTATCCAAGCGTATTAGGTTCATATGCATCTTTGATAAATGGCAAAGCTCTATGTTCGTGCAAGAGCTGAAGGCAGATGGCATACATGCTGAAACAATCTCAACCTCTAACATCAAAGACTATAACGACTTCATGCAGTTCCTCTATACTCAAAGGCTTGACCTATTAAACAATGAGGAGTTGCTTGAGGAAATCAAAGCACTCGAGAGAGATGAGAAGGGCCGCGTAGATCATACTCAAGAGAGTCACAATGATATATGCGATACCATAGTCCGTGGTCTTAAAGTCTTGTTCAAAGAAGAGCTGATAACATCTAAAGAGTCTGGTGAATTCATCGCCAACAATTTACTCTATCAAGGTGGAGACACTGTAGGTGAGCGTAACATATAGGAGGAGTTATGAAGAAGAGTCGCGTTGATTTGCAAAGGCAGCACGATGCACTATTAAAGAGATTGGACGTGCTATATGAAAAAGGATTTGATGCTTTTATGATAGAGGGTGACTTCAATGTTTGCGACTACCTCAGCGAGGAAGATGCTGAAGAGTATATGATTTTAATTGACGACTTGGATAAGATTGAAGAGCTGATAGCAAAGGAGGTAAAATGATACGAAGAGTCAATCATAATGGTGAATGGTATAGCATAGAGTTTTCTGACATCGAAGTGAATGATATCAGAAACAAAGTGACACACAGTAATGCTAAGATAGCTAAGGCAATCTTTAATGAGAATAGAGAATTGCCACCGGAGATGTTGGCAGTACTGACACAACAGTCTACTCAACACTTCATCTATGCTCTTGATGATGTGGCATTAGAAATAGTTAGAGAAACTCAGGCAGCAAAAAAAGGAGTGAACCATGCCAAGTAAGCTTTCAAAACAAGAGATCGCTGTTACAAGATATCTTGTAGAGAAAAAAGGTCTGAGACACCAAGACATAGCTAAGTTGTTTAAACTCTCTAGTGATACGATAGGACATCGTTGCAGTCGGCACGGTATCAAGTCACACGATAATTGGATCACTGCTAAAGAAGAAAAGTTTATTATTCATAGCATGGATATTGGAATGACTTATGGCGAGATTGCCAGGAAGTTAAAGCGCAACGTTACCTCAGTACAGAGATATTGTATACGCAAAGATATTAAATATAAAGCTAAGATTTCTATCACTAAGGAACAGCTTAGTAAGGTGATTGAATTGATCAGAAAGAATCTTAATGCCAGACAGATATCAAGACAAGTTCCCGGAGTAAGCCCTAGAATGGTTAACTACTATAAGGCTAAGTTTGATTTAAAAGGAGTAGAGAGGGGTGGGCATAGAAGTGTCCCAGATAGCGAGCTTAATGATATAAAAGAGTTAGCCGCAACCGGTCTGAGGTTCAAAGAAATAGCTAGTGAATTATCACAAAGGTATGGTAAGTTAGTAACCGGGGAGAAGGTAAGAAGCAGAATACGGATGTATCAAATTCCATATATAGGAAAGCATGTCTCAGACTGGAGTGAACAAGAGATAGCAAAACTCAAACACACATATGAGACGATGGGGTATTCAACGCAGGTCGTAGCAATCTATCGTAGGTTGTTCCCGAACCGCACATCAGAAGCTATTAGAAAAAAGATAAAGAAAGTTATTTAACCTAGGAGGAAGAATGTCAATACAGTCAGACAAGCTTGTCAAGTTAATAGGGAATATAGAGACACTGTATCAGAAGGGTAAGTCCAAATCCCAGATAGCATTCTATACTGGTGCATCTCTTGCAGAGGTGGAGAAGCTGATATCAAAGAACAACATCACCACTGCAAAGTCTTACACTCCGCCCAGCGACTTCTGTGATCTGGTAAGCTACACAGATGATAACGCTAAGATGTGGGCCAGAGAGAGAAAGCTGATAGATGAGGCACTCTCCAAGTATAAGAGCTTCACAGTTCTTGGGGATCTCCATACGCCGTACCAGAACAACGCTCTCCTGAAGGCATTGACAAACGAGGATGACAATGAGGTTCTTATTATTGCCGGTGACTTCTTTCATCTTGATGGTGCCAGTACCTTTAGAAAGGGACAGCATATACCGTTTGACACAGAGCTTGAGATTGTTCTTAATACTCTAACTCTCTTGAGCAAGAAGTATAAGAAGATAGTTATATTGATGGCTAATCATGAGCGCAGATTCCTTAGGCTTCTGTATGATAAGATGAACTCTCATGTAGAATATGCTGATGTCTTGAAAGGCAATGCCTATCTCTCACGCAGAATAGCCAATGTGTTTAACGGCAACATCCTGGAAACAGATTGTTTCTGGCTCAATGTTGGTAGGGTTATTATTGCTCACCCTGATTGGTACACCAAAGCTCCCAGCAAAACAGTAATCAACACAGCAGAATACTTCAACAGCTTTGGTATTGAGTTCGATGCTATCCTCAACGCGCACACCCATAAGTGTACCAAGATCATGAAGATGAATAAGGTCTTGGTTGAAATGCCTTGTGCTTGTAATCCCCAAGAGTATATGAACGATGGGCACAGATACAACTCTGAGTACTATCAGGGCTGGACTACTGTGAAGCTGAATAAGGATAGAGGCACTGACTTTAACAACATAGATGTTCATTTTTACTCTGATAAATAAAGGATTTAGTAGGGTTATAATTTACCCTATAATATAGAGACGTTTTTTTTAGGAGCTGTTATGGAAATAAAACCAAGCCCCAAGACGAGTTATGAAGTCACTCTCATTACTAAGGGAGGTCTCTCTTATATACCTTTCGTTAGACTGCATGGGGAGATGGAAGACCCTATGGATGAAAGAGGATACTATCTCTTTGCTGTAACACCCAAGATTCCAGACCCATTCTCCATCAACAGTATGCATAAAGTCTTTACCAAAAAGACTCTTGGTGGAGTAGATGGTGTCCTACTGATAGATCTGGTTAACCACAGCATCATGACAATGGACAAAAAAGATTTGAATAGAACGATCACAAAGCTGAAGAACTGGAGGAAACATAATGACTGCAGATAAAACTATGAAGATGAGACCGTCACCAAAGTTCACATGTGGTATGGTAGTAAGCTTTACAGAAGATGGGGAAGTATTTATGAAGCATGGTAAGTCTGGCTGTTGTCCCCACGCATCAGCAGAAGCTATAGCAAGATTAATTAACGCGCATCCGGACAAGGATGCTGTTATCAAGCAGCTGTCACATATCAAATGCGAGTGTGCAATACCTGGATATGGTTCGTGTTATGACTTCATATCCAAACAATTAAAGGATATGAAGCCTATTATTACACTTAAGCAGTAGGAGCTATAATGATAGATAGAGAAGATTATATACCATTAGAAGCGTCACTCAGTGTTAAGGGGTCCATCCAGATTGATATGGCACATGGTGGACAAATGTGGGCTAAGCCGATCTTTAGAGTAGACTCTATAGGCTTTGATGGCTATCAGATTTATAGAGTAGATCCAGATCTTTATGATAATCTTACTCCAATCTTTACTGTTAAAACCACTAAGCCGATTACATCTAAGCTTACGCTTAGAGCATTAATAGAGGAGCAAGAGAAGAAGATGGAAGAGTATAGAAAGACTATCAATCCTAAGAGCTTTCTTAAAATAGCAGCAGAAACTAATCTAATGAGCGATAAGGATCAAACCTTAATGAACGCTATTAAGAGCTTTGCTATTAGCAATAAGATAAACATCTATCTTGTTGGCGGTGCTGTTAGAGATATGGTGATGGGATTACCGGCTAATGACTTGGACTTTGTATTAGAAGCTAAGGGCTTTGATGACTTCATAGATAAGCTAAAGCAATTGAAGACTGCCATAGGAGCAGAAAAGGTTACCCCAATCCCACACATGAACACAGCTAAGCTAGTAAAGGATGGAGTAGCAATAGACTTTGCATTACCTAGGACAGAAGCGTATGAATATCCTGGCTATCAGCCAACCTCTACAAGACATGTGGAGGGAGAAAAAAGCGTTAACATAGATGCTAGGCGTCGTGACTTCGGAGCCAATGCTTTATATATAAGACTCAACGATGATCAATTCTTAGATCCAACCGGTCATGGTGTTAAGGATATACAAGACAAGGTATTAAGAATAAGCGATCCTAAGCAAGAAGACTCTATCTTTAGGCAAGACCCAACTAGAATGTTAAGGGCTATAAGGATAGCGTTAGCAAGACACTTCACTATTGATCCTGGCATAGTAGACTCTATCAAGAGAATGCATGGAGAATTAGCCAGAGTGCACGTAGACGATGTTAGAAACGAACTCATCAAGATATTGGAAACAGCTGATGATGTTGAATATGCTATCAACTTTTTGGTGGATACTGGTCTTAACAAGTATATATTCCCTGAACTAGAAGCTCTTAAATTTGAGATCAAGACACCACACCACCTTGAGACCCCCTATGTTCACTCGGTAGGAGTTGCTAATAAGATTCCTAAGAGCAAGGGATGGAAGCTTCGAATGAAAGGCCTACTGCATGATATAGGCAAGAGGTTCACACATAAAATTATAGAAGAAGAAAGCACGTTTAGAGAGCATGAGGATGTTGGCGCAGAACTTGCAGAGGTTATGTTAAGAAGGTTACAGTTTCCAGAAAATGACATCAAGGAAGTCACATTTGGTATCAAGAACCATATGAGACCGCACGGCTCTAAGGCGTGGACTGATAAGGCTTTTAAAAAGTTTGTTAAGGATATGGATAAATACCTAGATGATCAGATGGATCTTACCATGGCAGATGCAACAGCTAGAGAGATAGATCCTAAGGCTATAGGTACTAAGACTATTGATGAGAGCGTTGCTGAGAATGAAGCACTAGTACAGCGTATCAAGGATTATAGGAAAGATCTTATTGATAATCCCCAACATAGCGTTACTACTATGAAACCCTTAGTAGATGGTATTGAACTACAGAAGATGTATAATAAAGGTCCTGGTCCTTGGATTAAGGACATACTAGCTTATGAAATAGATAAGCAATTAGAAGATACTAATATTACTAAAGAGAAGATGATTGAAGAGATTCAATCTCGTTTCGGTAAAGAAATCAAATCATGGTTGGAGGCAAGTATGGATATTGATGCAGTAGATAAAAAGAAGGTTACTTTTAAAGAGAAGACAAAGGTTTCTACTACTCCCACGACATCGATTGGCGGTGTCCCTGGAGCGGTGGTTCAGCCAGTCAAAGACAGGTTGCTAGATAGATTTCAAGAGTTATCACAGACTATCAAGAACCCTAAAAAACCGGTATATCACAGCGAAGGCATAGCTAGTATGAATGATGCTGGTGTTGCTGCTCTCATACGTAAACTTAACGCTGCCGATCCAACAGGTGTAAGCGCTAAGTATACTAGCTGGATAGCCAAGACGTTTATGAATGGCGAGATCTCGTTAAGCGATTTAAATAATGTTAAGTATATACTGTCGCAGTTTGAAGGACGATATGGCAAAGGGAAGTCAATAGATTCATTCACAGATCTAGAAGCTGTAGAGCAATTCATATTTGAATCTGCCAAAGAAGATCCTGGAGCTGCTCTCCCAACCCCAGCACAAGAGCTTGGTCACATCCCCAGTGAGATAGATATTAGCACTGGCGGTGCTGGTAATGTGGTTAAAGATTACAGTGATCAGAGCATGAAGAACAAACGCGAACTCTTGATAAACAAAAGGAACGAAGATACAGAAAAACAAGAGAGAGCAGATGTTGATACTTCTATGCAATATGAAGACACCCAGGCATTCAAAACCTTTAAAGGCGCTATTGATATGGCTCTTCCCGACATCATGGAGTCTGGCGAGATAGCCCAGATGGTTGTTAATTACCTAGAAGAGTTTAAGCCCGAGGCTGTATCAGATATGTTAAAAGGGGTTATTAAATGGTTGGATATGAATTACAAGGAAGTAGGTGGCTGGGTTGTAGAGAATGATAAGAAGGTCTACAGGAAAGAAAAAAGATTACCAAAGGATTGGAAAGCCGGCATTGAACAGCTATTGAAACTGTTTGCCGACCTACATGAAGATAAGAAGATAGATCTAAAACCAGTACCTCAAAAGCTTGGCGACGCTCTTGGAGAACCTATAGAAGATGAGGAGATAGACAAGATCAAGCAGAAGCAAAAAGAAAGTCCAGAAGACCAGAAAGGAAAGTTCTTATTTGAATAGGAGGATATATGGGATTTCCTGTGAATGATAATAGTTTGACCTATAAGAGAAAATGCCCACACTGTAGTGGAACGGGTGCTTTTATTGCTAGCGACTTCTCTACAGTAGTGTGCTACCAGTGTCATGGGACGGGTGTATACACCGACTCTCTCTATGGAGCTACTGATAGTTGGACAAGCGATACAAGTCTAAGTGGAGCACTAACCACAACAACCAACTACCCCTACTATAGCTCGAACGCATCTACAACATATACTTGCAATGATAGTAATATGACGCTTACCACTGCGCTAGGAAAGATGATTGATGGATAACATTATGCAAGTCAATTTAAATAATAACATCTTCTTATCCACCGCTGCGATAGTGTTCTTACTATTATCCTTTATGAAGAACCATCATAACAAATAGCCTTTCATAACCATGTGATTAGGTTAATGATACCCGCCCTTAGCCAAAAGCTTTGTGGCGGGTTTTTTGTTGACAATGCATTATGAATATGGTAATATACTCATGGAGGATATAAATGGGGATAGGAGCGATCCAACGTATAGAGTATAGAGAATACAACCCAATTGAATGGGGGGTTCCTTGCTATAACTTTCGTGTAGACTTCGAAGGTAATTATCCTATTGAAGTTGTTACTATAGGATATAGACTTTACCTAGATGAATATAACAATCCCTTCCTCACCAAATCATATCACTCAGCAGTTAATGGCAGTAGTCTTTATCATATCGACATAGAAACATTAATGGAGCATATCCCTACTATAGAGTTTCTTGAACAAGTTCTACGCGGTTCCAAGCTGGCGGTAATACTAAGAGAGAAGGGGTTAAAGAAGATACTATGAGTGACTGTCCTTATTACCCATGTCATAAAGTAGATGATGTTGATAAATTTATATGTTCGCCAACAACTTGCTATTGTGATGAGTATCCATGCTGCGATGAAGGATTAGGTATAATGTTATACAATGGATTGTGGGATTGTCAATTTTGTATCAAACCTCACATTATTGAGGAGTAATCATGAGAAGAGTAGGATGGAATAAAGGATTAACTAAAGAAACAGATGAAAGAGTAAGAAGAAATGGACAAAGTATATCAATAGCTTGTTCTGGTCTAAGACGATCAGCAGTGGCGTGTAGAAGTAATGGATTAGCTAAAACCGGAGCAAAGAATCCATGGTATGGTAAGGGGTTTTTTGGAGGAAAGCATCATACAGATTATTCTAAAAAGCAAATAAGTTTAAAATTAAAAGGGAAAACATATGAAGAATTATATGGAATGGAAAAGGCTATAGAATTAAAAGATAAAAGAAGATTAGCTAGTCTTGGGAAGTATCACTCAGAAGAGACAATTAATAAAATAAGAGTTAAGAGGGCTATGCAAAAATTACCACTACGCTCAACGTCAATAGAGATTAAATTATGGGAAGAATTAGAACGTAGAAATATAAAATTCAAAAAAAATTATAGCATTTTGTTTGGGAGAACAATACCAGATGCATTTATAGAACCAAACATATGCTTATATGCGGATGGAGATTATTGGCACAATAGATTAGAGGCGATAGATAAGGATAAGAGAATTAACAAATTATTATTAAAACATAACTATATGGTATATAGGTTTTGGGAGCATGAAATTAATAATAATGTCTCTAATTGTGTTGATAAAATTATTCTACCGCACCAAGGAGAAGACCCTTATGAAAATAATAAAGGTACCAAAGACTAAGAAAGATATACTAGAGTTCTTAGAGCAAGAGGTATGTAAGATAAAGCGTAGTGTAAGGGCTATGATAAGGCGTAAAGGATTGGCGGATGTAATGTGGTGTGATAACTTTATAATAGATCAGAAAGAGAAAGCTATTCATTATGATTACTTTAATGGCTCTAAAGCAATCAATATAGATATTGCGCTAGAGGATCTATTAATAAGAGATAGGGGTATAGAACTTGATAGGAGAAGAAGACGTGCTAATAAAAAATAACAAAGTCAGAGAGATTATATCATGCAGCGATCGGACATGCTTTCATAATAACGATAAAGAATGCCAAATACCGATGCGAGACATGTTTGGAGAGGGCGAAAGCTGTTATAATTACGTACATAAGACTTGCTTCGGATGTCCTCACAAAGAAGATATAATGGCCGGCTTTATGTGTAGCATATATAAAGCACCAGCGAAAGGACAATGTAAGGGAAGGAGGAAGAAATGATAGGACCGTGTGTTAAGCAAGTAGTTGTAGTTATTATCGAGAACCATGGCCGGTATTGGATAGGGTCTAATGTGTGCATGAATGCCCAAGAGAAGTGTCCTAGAGAAGGTCTGCCGTCTGGTGTAGGCTATGAGAAGTGTCAGGACATATGCTTGCAGACATGCCACGCAGAAGCTGCTGCTTGTGCCAATGCAGGAATGTTCGCGGAAGGTGGGACGTTATATCTGATAGGGCATAACTATTGTTGCGATAGGTGTGAGGCTATGATCAAGTCTCATAAGATTAAGAACATAGTAATAGGAAAGTATCCGCCATCTTGGGAACTCAAGAGCCCTTTAAGGAAAAGAAAATGAGCATATCCTATCCAATCAAGATACATAGTGTAACGGCGATACAGTCTCAAAGTTTAGATATAACGCCATTGTACTATAAAATGTTTGAGATAGTATATACGGAAAGGTATGCAAAGAAACGTAGGGACTATGCAATACTGTCATTGTCTTTAGCTGATGAGTATGTCGGATTGAATAATGATTATCAATATGATCAGCTAACGGTACATGCTAGCGGCAGGAGAGATCTAAAGCTATCATATAAGGATGTGCTGCCTGCGCTAAAGGCTTCAGATGTGTATGCGGACGCGTTGGAAGGGGTTAACATAGCAGTTGTTATTAGAAACAATCCGGAGTATTGTAAACTATTGAGGCAGGAATAAATGCATAAAGATGTAGTCTATGATTCAATCTCTAGTAACTATGGGGCAGATCCTGAGACGGAACTGTATTATATCTTTAATGATATGAAGAACGCAGAGTATATATATTTAAAGCTCAAATGGGATTTACTCTTTATTGAGACGTCAAGCTTGAGTGGAGATTGCGATATCATGAGCGAGAAGTACGGGGATGATTACGATGATAACTTACCTGTAACGCCTACGGTAAGGGAATTGATTAGGAAGATACCGAAGGAAGAACTGTATGAACACTGCTTACAAGGAACAGCAATAGCTGTGTATATAAGAAAAAACTATGATGGACTAGCGGGGACGGATGTATGAGAACATCGAAGCTCACGATCAAGCTGGAGCCAGACTTAGCAGCATTAAATATAAATGATCCAATGAGACATATGTTTCATGCATTTGCGGATTACTTTTATTTATTCAGCATAACCCCTAAGAATAGCAAGACAAGATATGCATGCATCATGATTGTCTGGAATGGTCATTTAGATTTAAGGTATGCGGCATGGGATAGCAAGACCGGTAATTGGATGACGGAATATAAACCAACGTATACGCTCACGATTAGGAAGATGATGAAATGCATTGACAAGGTCAGACTCTATGAAGACTGTCTCAAAGACAATCCTTTAGCCTTATATATTAGGAAGAACAAGGAACTCATGAAGCTTTTAGGGAGAAAGAAATGGGGAAAGAAATCCATAGGATCATCCCTCTCAAGCGTAGTAACAGTAACACATATCAATTCAGAGTGCACTTCGGCAATGGGGAACAATCAAAAGTCTCACTCGTTCTAGACATGATGGGGGGTGATTTGTGTATCATAGACCATGATGCAAACCACCTGCATGATAGTCTTTCCCCAGAAGATCTTCTAGCAACAATGCACCAAAAGGACATCTACGAAGATGTTCTCAAAGGCTATTTCCTGGCATTGCATATCAGAAACAATGAAGAACTGATGGAGCAAATCCCACAATGAGACTCCCACTGACAAAGCAACCAATCAAGCAAATAGGCTTTATCAAAGAAACCCCAGAGTATAGGGTCGATACAATCGAACACGTAACAAAGAAGCATAGGGTCAATCTCTTCTTTGATGTCAGAATCACCACCAAAAAAGGAGCTCAGATAGTAAGGACAATAGCTGTAATGAGAGCCCCAAGATTCTTCCCAGCCCCACTTCAACTCATCTACAACTTCGGAGAAGAGACAGACTTTAAGATAACATATAAGGATCTATTAAAGACTGTATCTAAAGCTGACCTCTATGAACTAGTATTAATGGAGAATAGAACAGCAATGTATATAAGAAAATGCCCAAGGCTCATGTATCTCCTAGGAGATTAAAGTGAAGTATATCAAAATTGAGGTATTAGAGAGCAATCAATTAAACACATATGCATTCAAAGTATATGAAAAACCACATGAGTATTATCGCATGGACATCTTTAGTCATAAAAATAGAGAAGGATTGATTATTGTATCTTGTAGGAGCAATAGAGCATCATATAAAGACTGCTTTAAAGCTCTGTCTAAAGTAAGGATTTATGAAGATTGCCTAAAGGGCCTACCATATGTGGCAAGATACATCAGATCCAATAAGAAACTCATGAACCTTATACCTGATTAAAACCCTATCAATGTAATCCAAACCAAGATAAAACCTCTCATAATATCCTCTCAGATACCCTTACCCCATCAGCACAAATAAGCACATTAACAATCATTCCCTATATGTAATATGTATTAATATTTAGCCATAGATCAACATTAGTACATATAAGAACAGATTCGAACATACAATAGGCACAAAAAGGAACATTAGATAGATATCATTAAAGAGCAACTATTTAGCAGATGTACCGTATTAGATGTAAAGAAAGGAAGAATGTATATAAGATATCATTCAGAGTGGAGGAGTGTGGAGGATAGAGGAGGATATGGAATAGCTGCAGATACAGAGTAGAAGGTGTGTGGAATATGTATTGTGGGGGTAGAGTTTTAGATAGAGGCTGGGGAGCTGAATGATCCGAACGGAGTGAGGAGTGCAAAATAGTTGAGGGG
>Ga0114951_10001831_pt1 | contig 25289 bp, 22 predicted proteins | sample AM7aDNAmetaG_FD_88677 | JGI IMG/M metagenome (GOLD analysis project Ga0114951, IMG submission 88677) | Freshwater microbial communities from Finland to study Microbial Dark Matter (Phase II) - AM7a DNA metaG | ecosystem: Environmental > Aquatic > Freshwater > Lake | place: Finland: Lake Alinen... | reverse complement strand
TTCGTCACCGCCACCGGCGACATCCACGTGCTGCGCGGTGAGCACTTCGCGGTCATGCAAGACGGCACCATCATCGCCAACACCGGCCACTTCAACGTCGAGATCGACATCCCGGCGCTCGAGGCGCTCTCCGTCAAGAAGCGCACCGTGCGCGAGCTCGTCGAGGAGTACACCATGGCCGACGGCCGTCGCCTGTACCTGCTGGCCGAAGGCCGGCTGGTCAACCTTGCGGCGGCCGAGGGTCATCCGGCGGCCGTCATGGACATGAGCTTCGCCAACCAGTCGCTGAGCGCCGAGTACCTGGTCAAGAGCCACGCCACGCTCGAGAACAAGGTCTACGTCGTGCCCAAGGACATCGACGACGAGATCGCCCGCGTCAAGCTCGAAACCATGGCCGTGCAGTGCGACACGCTCACCGCCGAGCAGGCCAAGTACCTCGCCTCCTGGGACCAGGGCACCTGAGCCCGGCGCGACGATGACGGGCGAGCGGGCACAGCGCGGCGTCGCCGCGGCCGCCGGCGAGCACGGCGGGGTGCCGGCGGACGTTTCGCGTCTGCGCGTGCGCACCGTCGAGATCCTTCCCGGCGAGGTCATCCTCATCGACCAGCTCGCGCTCCCGCACGCGGAGCGCTACGTGCACTGCGGCAACTGGCAGGAGGTCGCCGCGCGCATCACCGACATGACGGTGCGCGGCGCTCCGGCCATCGGCGTCACGGCGGCCGGCGGGCTGGCGCTCGCGGCCGCCGCGGCCGCCGTCGCGAGCCCCGCCGACCCGGCCGCTTTCCGGGCCGCGCTCGAGCAGGCCGCGAGCGGCCTGCTGGCCACGCGGCCCACGGCCGTCAATCTGCGCTGGGCCGTGGACGAGATGCGGCTCGTCTGGACGGCGTGCGCCGAGCCCCCGGCCGCGTGCGCGGAGCTGCTGCTCGCCCGCGCCCAGGCCATCCTGCAGGACGACATCGCGCGCTGCCTGCGCATCGGCGCGCACGGGTCCGCGCTCTTCAAGGCCGGCGACACCATCCTCACGCACTGCAACGCCGGCGCCCTCGCGACGGCCGGCTACGGCACCGCTCTCGGCGTCGTTCGCGCGGCATCTGCGCGGCACGGCGGCATCTCGGTGCTCGTCGACGAGACGCGCCCCTGGCTGCAGGGCGCCAGGCTCACGGCCTGGGAGCTCGGCGTCGAGGGCATCCCGTACCGCCTCATCAGCGACAACATGGCCGGGCATTTCATCCAGCGCGGCGCCGTGGACGGCGTCGTCGTCGGCGCCGACCGCATCGCCGCCAACGGCGACACGGCCAACAAGATCGGCACGTACACCGTGTCGGTGCTGGCCAAGGAGCACGGCGTGCCGTTCTACGTGGCCGCGCCGCTCTCCACGGTCGATCTCACGGTGAGCAGCGGCGCCGGCATCCCCATCGAGGAGCGCGCCGAGGCCGAGGTCACGGCATTTCACGGCTGCCAGGTGGCGCCCGACGGCGCGCGCGCCTACCACCCGGCCTTCGACGTGACGCCGGCCGCCAACATCACCGCGTTCGTCACTGAGGCCGGCGTGCTGCGGGCGCCGTTCGCGCGGTCGCTGGCCACGGCCTGCGCCGGCGGGAAGTGCGAGTCGTGAGCGCCGCCCCGCCCGTAGACGGCGGCTCGCCGGCCGTCCCGCTGCGCGCCTACATCATGGCCGCCGGCCTGGGCACGCGGCTGTATCCGCTCACGGGGCTCACGTCCAAACCCATGGTGCCCATCCTCAACCGGCCGGTGCTGGAGCATCTGCTCAACCTTCTCCGCCGGCACGGTGTTCGCGAGGCGGGCGCCAACCTGCACTATCACCCCGACAAGATCCGTGACTACTTCGGCGACGGCTCCGCCTTCGGCCTCGACCTGCGCTACAACCTCGAACGGGAGCTGCTGGGCACCGCCGGCGGCGCCCGCGCCTTCCGCGAGCTCCTCGGCGGGGGCACCTTCGTCGTGGTCAGCGGCGACGGGCTCACCGACATCGACCTTACGGCCTTCGTGGCGGCTCATCGGCGCAGCGGAGGCATCGCGTCGCTGGCCGTGAAGCAGGTGGACGAGCCCTCGCTCTACGGCGTCGTCGTCCACGACGCCTCGGGCCGCATCACGGGCTTTCAAGAGAAACCCGCCGCCGCCGACGCGCTCTCCGATCTCTGCAACTGTGGCATCTACGCCTTCGAGCCGGCGATCTTCGACTACGTGCCCGCCGGCGCCTTCGTCGACTGGGCGAAGGACGTCTTTCCGGCCTTGCTGGCCGCCGACGTACCGTTCTACTGCTGGCGGCTCGAGGGCTACTGGAACGACGTCGGCAATATCGAGCAATACAGGCTCAGCAACTTCGACGCGCTGTTCGGTCGCGTCGCGCTCGAGGTGCCGGGTCGCGAGATCCGGCCCCGCGTGTGGGTCGGCCAGGGAACGCAGATCGATGCGGGCGTGCGCATCGAGCCGCCCGTGCTCATCGGCGCGGGCTGCCTCGTCGAGTCAGAGGCGGAGCTCATCGGTCCGCTGATCGTCGGCGACGGCTGCGTGATCGAGCACGGCGCGGTGCTCGAGGGCATGATCCACTGGGACGGCGTCAAGACGGGGCGCGATTCTCGCCTGGCGGGCAGCATCCTCGGTCGCAACGTCGTGGTGCATCACGAGGCGGTCGTCCACGAGGACGCGGTGATCGGCGACCGCACCGAGGTCGCGCCCCGCGCCAAGGTGGCGCCGGGGGCGCGCTTCGAGCCGCGCTCGTGCGTCGGCCCCGACGGCTCCTGCGGCGACGCGCCGCCCACCTGAGAGCGGCCGCGCGTGACCGGCATCGTGGACGGTCTGCTCGACCTCGCGCTCCCCAGGCGCTGCGTGCTCTGCGGAGCGGCCGGCGGCTGGCTCTGCGAGCGGTGCGCCGCCGAGCTTCACCCGCTGCCGGTGCAGCATTGCCCGCGCTGCGGCGCCCCCGGCCCGTGGTCGGCGCCCGGACAGAAGCATCGCGCCGGCCGCCGCTGCCCCGAGTGCGGCGGCCGCGACCTCGCCTTTCGCTCGGCCGCGGCCGCTTTCACCTACGAGGGGCCGGCCAAGGCGCTGATCACCGCCTGCAAGTTCCGCGCCCTGCGCTCTCTGGCCGACGACATGGTGGGGCGGGCCTCGCCGGCCTTCGCGGCGGCGCCCGCCGTCGACCTCGTCACGTGGGTGCCGGGTCACCGCGACCATCAGATGGAGCGCGGCTTCAACCAGGCGGAGCTTCTGGGGCGCGGGTTTGCGCGCCGCGCCGGGGTCCCCTATGCTCCGCTGCTCCGCCGCGTCCGCCATGGGGCCCGCCAGAGCGGGCTCGACCGCGCCGGGCGTGCAGCCAACGTTCGAGATGCGTTCGCGTTGCGGGAGGAAGGGAACGGGGTACTAAGAAAGCTAAAGCGAGTGATGATTGTTGACGACGTATACACCACAGGTGAAACGTTGGATCATTGTGCAGGAGTGCTCGCTCACGCAGGTATCGAACCCCACGTCTTCACGTTCGCACGCACAGTTCGCGCGACGCCCTCTCAAGCATCGCTAGACCACGCCGTCCAGAAGGAGCGATGTCCATGAAAACCCAGATCAAGGGTCGCAACGTCACCGTTACCGATGCCCTGCAGGACTACGCCAACGAGAAGATCGAGCACGTCCACAAGCTCTTGCAGGAGCGCAAGATCGACGAGGTGACGCGGGTAGAGCTCGAGCTTAGGGTCGAGAAGAACCCCAGCATCCCGGAGCCGTGCATCGCAGAGGCGACGGTCTTCACGCGCGGCCCGGTGATCCGCGCGCGTGAAGCGTCCACCGACATGTACGCGGCCATCGATCTGGTCACCGACAAGCTCACGCGACGCGTGAAGAAGTACCACGACAAGATGCACGGCAAGACTCGGCACGGGCACGACAAGCCCGCCGTCGAGGTCGAGCCGGCTCCCGAGCTCGCGCCGGTGGCCGCCGCGACCGCCCTGGCCGACGAGCTCGCCGGTGAGCTCGCGCACGCCGGCGACAACGGCCGCATCGTCAAGACCAAGCAGTTCGCGCTCAAGCCGATGTCGGTCAACGAGGCCACCCTGCAGCTCGAGCTGGTGGGTCACGATTTCTTCGTGTTCACCAATGCCGAGTCCAACCGCACGAACGTGGTGTACCGGCGCAACGACGGCCACTACGGGCTCATCGAGCCGGTCGAGAACTGAGGGCCGCAGGCCGGCCGCTGCGCGTCCGGCCTGCGCAGCGTCAACCTCTCGGCGCGCGCCGGTGCGACGCCGGCCGCGCGGTGTGCGACAATGACCGCAGAGCGTTAGCGAACGAATCGGGAGTGCCGCGTCCGTGATCAAGATCGTCGACAAGCTGCTGCGCGCCGGCGAGGGCCGGCGCCTCAAGTCCCTCCACGCGCAGACCGCAAGGGTCGCTGAGCTCGAGGCCGAGGTCGCCGTTCTCAGCGACGAGGAGCTGCGCGCCAAGACGGCCGAGTTCCGTGAGCGGCACGACAACGGCGAGCTGCTCGACGACCTTCTCTACGAAGTCTTCGCCGTCGCCCGTGAGGCGGGCAAGCGAGCGCTCGGCATGCGGCCCTTCGACGTCCAGGTGCTGGGCGGCATCGTGCTTCACGACGGCGACATCGCCGAAATGAAGACCGGCGAGGGCAAGACGCTCGTCGCCACCATGCCCATGTACCTCAACGCGGTCGCCGGCCACGGCGCCCATCTCGTCACCGTCAACGACTACCTGGCCAAACGCGACGCCGAGTGGATGGGCGAGGTCTACCGCTTCCTCGGCCTGCAGGTCGGCGTCATCCAGGCCAATATGACGCCTGCGGAGCGCCGCGCGCAGTACAACGCCGATGTCACCTACGGTACCAACTCCGAGTTCGGCTTCGACTACCTGCGCGACAACATGACGATGCGCCGCGAGCACATGGTGCAGCGCGGGCATCACTTCTGCATCGTCGACGAGGTCGACTCCATCCTCATCGACGAGGCGCGCACGCCGCTCATCATCAGCGGCGCTCCCGAGACGGCCGCCGATACGTATCGTCAGTTCGCGCGCGTCGTTCCTCGCCTGCATGCCGGCGAAGATTACGAGGTCGACGAGAAGCAGCGCACCGTGGCCGTCACCGAGAGCGGCGTGGCCAAGGTCGAGCGCGCCCTCGACGTCGACAACCTCTACAAAGACACCAACGGCGGGCTGGTCAACCATTTCATCCAGGCCCTGCGCGCCGAGGCGCTCTACCACAAGGACGTCGAGTACGTAGTGCAGAACGGCGAGGTGCTCATCGTCGACGAGTTCACCGGCCGCATTTTGGACGGTCGCCGTTACTCAGAGGGCCTCCACCAGGCCATCGAAGCCAAAGAGAAAGTTCCGATCCGCGAGGAGAACCAGACCCTCGCCACCATCACGCTGCAGAACTACTTCCGCATGTACGACGTCCTGTCCGGTATGACCGGCACGGCCAAGACCGAAGAAGACGAGTTCCGCCAGATCTACGGCCTCGAGGTGGTGCAGATCCCCACCAACGCACCGATGGTCCGCAACGACGAGAACGACTTCATCTTCACGACGGCCAAAGAGAAGTTCGCGGCCGTCGTCGACGACATCGTCGCGCGCTACGAGAAGGGCCAGCCGGTGCTCGTCGGCACGGTCTCGGTGGAGGTCAGCGAGATGCTCTCGCGGCTGCTCGAGCGGCACGGCGTGCAGCACAACGTGCTGAACGCGAAGCAGCACGAGCGCGAGGCCGAGATCATCAAAGACGCCGGCCAGGCGGGCGCGATCACGATCGCCACCAACATGGCCGGCCGCGGCGTCGACATCAAGCTCGGCGAGGGCGTCGTCGAGGCCGGCGGCCTCTACGTGCTCGGCACCGAGCGCCACGAGAGCCGGCGCATCGACAATCAGCTCCGCGGCCGTTCCGGACGGCAGGGCGACCCCGGTGACACGCGCTTCTACCTCTCCGCCGAGGACGAGCTCATCCGCCTCTTCGCCGGCGACCGCATGTACCGCATCCTCAGCCGCCTAGGGCCCAAGGAGGGAGAGCCCCTCGAGGCCAAGATGCTGAGCAGCGTCGTCGAGAAGGCGCAGGTCAAGGTCGAAGAGCTCAACTTCCTGCGCCGCAAGAACGTTCTGAAGTACGACGAGGTCATGAACGAGCAGCGGCGCGTCGTCTACGACCAGCGCCAGCGCATCCTCATGGGCGAGGACTTCGGCGAGCAGGTCCGCGAGATGGTCAGCGAGCTCGTGGAGGGCACTGTGCGCGTGCACCTCGAGGGCGAACAGTTCTCCGAGGAGTGGGACCTCGACTCCCTCTTCGTCGGTCTGCGGCAGATCTACGACCCGGCCTTCAAGAAGAGCGCCATCGATCTCAGCTCCGCGACTCTGGCAGAAATGATCGACCTCGCCGTCGACGACGCGCTCGCCCAGTACGACGAGCGCGAGCGCCTCATCGGCGCCGAGCAGATGCGCAGCGTCGAGCGCGCCGTGATGCTGCAGGTCATCGACACGCGCTGGAAGGACCACCTGCTCGACATGGACTACCTGCAGGAGGGCATCCACCTGCGCGCCCTCGGCCAGCGCGACCCGCTCGTCGAGTACAAGGGCGAGGGGTTCGACCTCTTCCAGGACATGATGGAGGGCGTCAAGTCGAGCACCGTCACGACGCTCATGAAAAACAGCCCCGAGGATCTGGCCGTGTTCACCGCCGTCACCCTCGAGGAGCCTCTCATGAGCCTCAACTACACGAGCGGCGACGACCTCATCACGCAGACCTCGTTCACCGGCGCGGCGCTGGCCGCCGGCGAGCCGGCCGACGGCGGCTTCGCCGACGCGCCGCCGCGCAACGTGGCCGCCGCAGGCGGCAAGCGTGGCGGCGCCACCACCACCAGCACGCGCCCCGTGGCCGTGCAGCAACGGGTCGTGTACGACAAGGTCGGGCGCAACGACCCGTGCCCCTGCGGCAGCGGCAAGAAGTACAAGAGGTGCCACGGCGCCTGAGCCGCCGCGCGGCCCCGCCCACGTCCCGCGCCTTCCCCGCCGCCGCCCCCGTCCCGCCGGCCGGCCGCCCGGCGAGCGCGCCGGCGGCCCCGGCGGCCCCCGCGCGAGGTAGTGCGAAAGGGGAAGACAAGGATTCCTTGACTGTCGCGTCGCGCACGGACGTCCGCAGGCTCGCTCGCCGGGGAGGAAGACAGGGATCGGCGGACATTCCTTATCTGCCCTCACAGTACTACCCCGCCGCGGCTCCGGCGAACGGGCGGGCGGCCGCGCGCGGCGCCGCCGGCCTACGGGACGATCGGCCCGGCCTCCAGAACGCGCGCGCACTCGTCGGGCGGCAATGGCCTGCTGAACAGGTAGCCCTGGAGCGCGTCGCAGCCTTCGTCACGCAGAAACTCGCGCTCGCCCTGCGTCTCCACGCCTTCGGCCACCACGGTCAGGCCCAAGCGGTGGCCGAGGGCGATGACCGAGGCCGCCACCGCGGCGTGCTCCGGCACGCTGAGCAGGTCGCGCACAAAGGAGCGGTCGATCTTCACCGTGGCGATCGGCAAGCGCACGAGGTGGCTGAGCGACGAGTAGCCGGTGCCGAAGTCGTCCAGGGCGATGCGCACGCTCCTCGTGCGCAGGGCGCTCAGGATACGGCCGGCCTGCTGCGGATCGCGCATCGCCGCGGTCTCGGTGATCTCGAGCTCGAGCTGGCGCGCCGGCAGCCCCGAAGCCTTCAGCGCCGCTCTCACGGTCTCGGCCAGCGAGGCATCGTACATCTGCCGGGCCGAGAGATTGACGGAGATGCGCAGCGGCCGCCTGAGGCTTCGGCTCCACGCCCTGGCCTGGGCGCAGGCGGTGCGCAGGACCCAGGCGCCGATGGGGACCATGAGGCCGGTCTCCTCGGCCGCGTCCATGAAGTCCGGCGGTTGCACGAGCCCGTTGCCCGGCCGCTCCCAGCGAAGCAGCGCCTCGAGACCGATGATCGTTCCGCCGGACGCCTCCACGATCGGCTGGTAGTGCAGGACGAACTGCTCGCGCTCGAGGGCACGGTGCAGCTCGCCTTCGAGGGCGAGACTTCCGGCGCGCTCGTCGTTCATGCCCGCGTGAAAGAACTGCCAGCCGTTGCCGCCCTGGCTCGAAGCGCGCCGCGCCGCGACCTCCGCGTTCTCGATGAGGTCCTGGGGATCGGCGCCGTCGGCCGGATAGACGGCCACCCCGATGCTCAGGCTGAGGAAGAGCTCGTGGCCGTCGATCTCGAAGGGCAGGGCGAACGCCCCCACGATCTTCTCGACGCTTGCGGACGCCTGCGCCGGGCCGCCGACGCCGGCGAGCAGAAGCCCGAGCTCGCTGCCGGCCAGACACGCCACCGTGTCCTCCGTGCGCATGGTGGTGGTGAGCCGCTCGGCGGCGGCCGCGAGCAGACGATCGCAGGTGTCGTGGCCCAGCGTGTTGACGAGGCTGGTGAACCTGTCGATCGCCACCGCGGCCACGGCGAACCCAAGGCGTCTGCGCTGCGCGTGAGCCAGCGCCTGCGCGATGCGGTCGAGGAGCACCGATCGGTTGGGCAGCCCGGTGACGGCGTCATGGAGCCGCAGGCGCTCCATCTCGTCCTCCGCGCGCCGCTGCCTGGTGCGGTCCGACACGACGGCGATGGCGCCCGCGGGCTCGCCTTCGGCCCCGAAGTGCGGCGACGTCTTGAGGGCGATCCACAGGTCCCGCCCGGTGGTCGCCGTCGTATAGGGGCCCTCATAGACGCCGTTGCCCCCGGCGATGGGGCGTCGCAGAGCGTCGAGTGGCCGGGAGTCGGGACTGGTCGCGAGGCCGAAGCCGATGAGCTGGTCGCGTGAAGCTCCGACGATCTGCGCGAACGATTCGTTGCAGTCGCGGATGACCAGGTCGGCATCGTAGAGGAGCACGCCGACGGGGGCCTGCTGGAACAGGGTGCGGTAGAGGTTCTCGGACTCGCGCAGCGCTGCCTCGGCACGTCGCAGCTCGCTGACGTCCGTGGTGAAGCCCTCGAGGTGCAGGAGCGTGTCGTCGGCGTCCAGCACGCCCACGCCGCGCTCCCACACCCACTTCAGGCGATCGTCGGGCATGACCAGACGATACGTGATCGTCCACGGCTCGCGCCGCGCGAGGGCGGCCGAGACCTCGTCCGACACCTGGTCGCGGTCCTGGGGGTGGATGATGTCCGCATAGGCTACGGCGCCGTTGCCAATGAGCTCGGCAGGCGCGCGCCCCGTGAGCCGCAGGCAGCCGTCACTCACGAACACCATCGTCCGCCGGCGGTCAGGCGCGCAGCGATAGGCCATGCCGGGCAGGTTGTCGAAAAGGGTGCTCAGCATGCGCTCATGCTCCCCGAGAGCGTCCCGGGTGCGGTTCCGCTCCGTGAGGTCGAGGGCGAACGCGACGTTGAGCTCGCGGCCCTGGAAACGCAGGAGGTTGGCGTGGACCTCTACGTCGACGAGCGCTCCGTCCTTGCGACGGTGGACGTCCGCAAGGACCGCGGCGCCCTCGCGCTGCAGGGTGCGCCAATGGTCCGGCCACAGCTCCATGTCAAAGCCCGCGGTGATGTCGTGGAGCGTGAGGGACAGGAGCTCGCGCTCGGTGTAGCCGAGCGAGCGGCAGGCCTCCCGGTTGGCGCGCACGATGCGCGCCTGCTCGTCGAGAATGAAGATCGCTATGGCGGCGTGCTCGACGGCGAACGACGCCATGGCGTAGTCGTCATCAGCGTGCCGGCGCGCGCGCTCGCGCCGCTCCGTGCGGCCTGTCTCGGCCATCGTCCTCCTGGGGGCGGGATTTGACGGTAGTCTACCCGCAGCCTCGCCGAACCATCCCGCCGCAGGCGCGGCATGCGCGCCTGTGCCCGCGGGATGAGCATTCGTTGGGTGCGTCCCGCGGCTGAAGCATGATCGCGTTTGGGGTAGACTACGGCGGTCATGAGCCCCGCCGCCTCAGAAGCACTCGCACAGCTCGACTCGCTCCGTGAGCGTCTCAAGGAAGCCTTCGGGCGCCTGGGATGGCTGCGGAGCTATCTTTGACCCCGCCAAGCTGACAGCCGACCTCGAAGCTTTCGAGGAGCGCATGCGGGCGAGCGATTTCTGGGACGACCAGGACGCCGCGTCCAGAGTCTCCGCCGAGTACAGCCGCGTCAAGCGCCGGCTCGAGGACTTCGCCGTGCTCGAGGGCCGCTTCGCCGACCTCGAATCCACCGAAGAGTTGCTGCGCGAGGAGGCGAGCGGCGACGCCGTCGACGACGAGCTCCTGCAGGAGCTCGTGAGCGGCGTCGCCGCGCTCGAGGCCGACCTCCAGCGCGGCGAGGAGCTGCGCTTCTTCGGCGCCAAGTACGACGAGGGCGGCGCCATCATGACCATCCATCCCGGCGCCGGCGGCACCGAGTCGCAGGACTGGGCCGAGATGCTGCTGCGCATGTACTTGCGCTGGTTCGAGCGCCGCGGCTTCAAGGTCGAGATCAACGACTCGCAGGAAGGCGACGAAGCCGGCCTCAAGAGCGCGACGCTCACCGTCGAGGGTGAGAACGTCTACGGGCTGCTGCAGGCGGAGCGGGGCGTGCACCGCCTGGTCCGCATGAGCCCCTTCGATTCGGCCAACCGTCGCCACACCAGCTTCGTCTCCGTCGACGCCTCACCGCTGGTAAGCGACGACGTCGACGTCGAGATCGACGACGACGACCTGCGCATCGACACCTACCGCTCGAGCGGCGCCGGCGGGCAGCACGTCAACAAGACGAGCTCCGCGATCCGCATCACGCATCTGCCCACCAACATCGTGGTCCAGTGCCAGAACGAGCGCTCGCAGCTCCAGAACAAGACCGTGGCGCTGCACATGCTCAAGTCGCGCCTGGTCGAGCTCGAAGAGCGCCACCGGGCGGAAGAGCTCGCCCGCGAGCGCGGCGAGGTGCTCAACGTCAACTTCGGCAGCCAGATCCGCAGCTACGTGCTGCATCCCTACCAGATGGTCAAGGACCTGCGCACCGGCTACGAGGTCGGCAACGCCCAGAGCGTGCTCGACGGCGACCTCGACGGGTTCGTGCACGAGTACCTCGTGTGGCGCGCCGGCGGCAGCGCCCCGCGCAAGTAGCCGGGGTCGCGCCGCCAGGACGCGTACCAGGGGCGTCAGCCGGCCGCCCCGACGGCGCCGAGCACCATGCCGGTCAGCGCCGCCTCGACCTCATCGAGCGTCTGCTCAGGCCTGAACACCAGCCAGTCCAGCGCGGCCGTGGCGATCATGCCGAAGACGGTCGAGGCGGCCGCCTGGGCGTCGAGTCCGGCGCGAAACGCGCCGGACTCGACGCCCTCGGCGATCACGCCGGCGAACACAGAGACGTACTGCTCGCGAAGCAGGCGCAGATCCTGCTGCCAGTCGCCGTCCACGCGCCACATCTGGCTCATCACCAGCTTGCTGAACGCCTGATCGCGCTGGATGTAGAGGAGCTCGGCGTGCACCAGGGCGCGCAGAGCCTCAGCCGGTCCCTGCGCGCCCTCGATCTCCGCGCTGAACGATGCGGCCAGCCGCTGCAGGCCGTCCTCGAGCAGGGCGCTCACGAGGTCGGCTTTGCCCTTGAAGTGGTAGTAGACGGTGCCTTTGGCCACCCCGGCTCTGGCGACGATCTCGTCCACGGTCGTCGCGGAGTAGCCGTGCTCGCCGATCAACTCGATGGCCGCCGCGTAGAGCCGGTCCAGGGTGTCGCCGCTCCTGCGAGTCACCGTCGTCCTCCCGTCGCTAAGACTCTTCCCGGTCGTCACAGGGCGAGCACCGGCTTGAGCCGATCCATCGTCCACACGCGCCGCCGGTGGGCCGTCAGCATCGTCAACACTACCGCACCGGCCGCGTAGCCGAGCAGTATCAGCGCGTCGATCGCGAGCGCAGACAGGCTGCCGCCGGAGATCGCCTGGCGCAGGCCGGCGACCACGTAGGTCATGGGCAGCGCCGGGCTGATGACCTGGAAGAAGCGCGGGACCGTCTCGATCGGGAAGGTCCCAGCTGAGGAGGTGAGCTGCAGCATCAGCAGCACGATGGCGACGAACTTGCCGGCGGTGCCGAGGGCTGCCGAAAGCAGCTGCAGGATCGCGGCGAAGGCGAGTGCGGCGACCAGCGTGAACCCGTAGAGGGCGATGGTCTCGACCGGTCTCAGCCCGAGGCCCAACTGGAGCACCAGAAGCATCACGACGGCCTGCAGCCACGTGATGGCGACCGCGGGCCACAGGCCGGAGAGCGCGACGTAGGGGTCGGGGAGGGTGGACGCCAGGGCGCGCCCCGCCAGCGGGCGCACCAGGAAGTACGTGATCAGTGCACCGACCCAGAGCGCGAGCGGGATGAAGTACGGCGCGAAGCCGGTGCCATAGTTGGGCACGGGATGGTCGCGACGGGTGGTGAGCTTCACGGGTGCGCTCATCATGGCAGCCCGTGCCCGCTGCGCCTGGGGCGAGAGCGCCGGCACGGACGAGGCGCCCTGAGCCAGTTTGCCGGCCAGGGTGGCGCCGCCTGTGGCGGCGCGCTTCAGGCCGGCGCCCAGGCTGAGGCTGCCGGCGGCGAGCTTGTCCAGGCCGAAGGTGAGGGAGCCCGAGCCGGCGCCGGCTTGCCTGACGCCGGCGGCGAGCCGCGAGCTGCCGGCGGCCAACGAGCGCGTGCCCGCGGCGAGCTGCTGCGTGGCGCCGCTCGCGGCGGTGACGCCGCCGGCCACCTCCGCGGCGCCGCCGGAGAGCTGCGCGGCGCCGCCGCTCAGGTCCTTGGCGCCGGCGGAGGCGCGGCCCACGGCAGCGGAGTAGTCGCCGAGCCCGGCGGCAAGCGCGTCGGCTCCGCCGCTCACCTGGGCGGCCCCGCCGGCCAACTGCTGAAGCCGCGGGCCGGCGGCCGTGAGTGCGCCGGAGAGCTGAGACAGGCCGCCGCTCACCTGGCCGGCGCTACCGAGCGCGGCCTGGAAGGTGGGGTCGTCGGCGGCCTCCGGGTGCGCCTGGGCGTAGGCGGCGAGCGCTTCCTTGATCTGCGCCGCGCCGCCGCTGAGCTGTCCCGCCGCGGCGGCGGCGTCAGCGGTCTGGCCGGCGGCCGTGACGACTCCGGCCTTGACCTGCGCGGCCCCCTGCGCCACCTGGCCGGCGCTGCTCTTGAGCGTGCCCGAGAGGTCGAACAAGGTGGTGAGCCCGTCGGCCAGTGACTGCGATCCGGTGGCCACCGAGCGGCTCCCGGCGGCCACCGAGCGCGCGCCGCTGCCGGCCGCGCGCACACCTTCTGCAAGCCGGCCGGCGCCGCTCGCGGTCTTGGCGGCGCCGGCGCGCAGGCGCCCGGCGCCGGAAGAGAGGCGCGACAGGCCGCCGCTGAGCGACCGCGCCCCGGCGTCGGCCGTGCTCAGACCGCCGGCGAGTCGTTGCGAGCCTCGGGATGCGGTTCCGAGAGCGCCGGCGAGCCGGCTTGCTCCCTTGCCGGCGCGGACCATGCCGCTGCGGAGGCTCCCGAGGCCCACGAAGATATGGTCGAGGTATCGTTGCGCGGTCACCTGCGCCAGTGACGACTGCACCTCGAGGAAGACGCGTGCGCCGATCTGGCTGGCGAGCAGGTTGGTGGCCTCGTTGGCGCGCACCTGCAGGACCGCGCGTCGCGGGTGGTCGCTGTCGGCGTGCGCGAGGCGCGCGCTGAAGTCGCGCGGGACGGTGAGCGTCATGTAGTACTCGCCGCCCTGCAGGCCGCTTGCGGCCTCATCCGCCGTCACGACCTGCCAGTCGAACGTCTCGCTCTTCTTCAGACTCGTGACGAGGTCATTGCCCACGGCGAGCGTCTTGCCGCTGACCTGGGCCGGGCGGTCCTCGACGACGAGCGCCACGGGCAGCTTGTCGAGGCGCTGGTACGGGTCCCAGAAGGCCCACAGATAGAGCACGCCGTAGAGCAGAGGCACGAGACAGACGACGGCGACTGCCAAGCGAAACGTCCGCGCAGAGACGAGACGCTTGAGCTCGAGGAGCGCGATCTCAAACGAGCGCATGAGCCTCGACCTCCTCGGGGTCTGCGGCGATCTGGGACCAGAGTGCGTCCTGAAGGGCCGGCGCGCCGCCGCTGTCGAGGGCCAGCGAGACGTCGGCGGCGGCGGCCAGGCAGGGGTCGAGGGTGCCGGCGACGACGGTGGACCCGGCGGCGGTCAGGCGGCGCAGGGCCGCAAGGACCGCCTCTGTCTCGGCCGGCGTCGTGTTCTCGTCGAGCTCGTCGAGAACGAGCAGCGGTGGGGCGCCGATCAGTCCCAGAGCAGCGCCCAGAAGCAGGCGCTCGGCGGACGTGAGGCTGCGCACGGTCGCGTGCGGTTCGACGTTCAAGCCGAGCCGGTCCAGCAGAGGCGCAACGTGGGCACCGCGCCAGTGGCGGCCGTGCAGAGCCAGCTCGGCCATCACCTGGTCGGCGACGCTCAGGGTCTCGTCGAGCCCGTTGACGCCGCGGAACTCGCCGAGGCCGGCCAGCCGGCGAACGGCGGACGGCCGCCGCCGGGCGTCGACGCCCGCGACCACGAGCTCGCCTCCTCCCGCGGCCATGCGCCCGGCCAGCGTCAGCAGCAGGGCCGTCTTGCCGGACCTCGCGGGTCCGGTGATCACGGCCAGGCTCCCGGCCGGCACGTCGAGGTCGATGTCGCGGTAGACCCAACCTGCGCGGGTGCGCAGGCTCAGGTCGCGGGCGGTGATGACGGCGGTGGTTGCGTTCAAGGCGTCCTCCTCTGGGATACCAAACTGACTAGTCAGTATAGTACCACACGACGACGCCTCTCGCACGCCGCGCGCTGGCCTTTGGCGGCCGGTGCTCGTCGCGCTGCGGCGAGCTGCGCGTCTGGTACGCTCCGTTCATGACGGACCGTTACGCGAGCACCGGGGATGGGCAGGCGATTCTTCACGGCCGTCTGGTGACCCTGCGTCCGGCGACTGACGCCGACGCGCCTCTGCTGCTGAAGATCCTGGACGAGCCCGACGTTGCCCTGTGGTGGCGCCGCGACGAGTGGGAGCGCCTTGACGAGAAGGATGCGGTCACCTTCGCCATCGTGCTGGACGGCGTCGTCGCGGGCTGCATCCAGTACGACGAAGAGACCGACCCCGACTACCTTTCGGCGGCCGTCGACATCTTCGTCACGGCGGCCGCCCACGGCCGCGGCGTGGGCAGCGATGCGATGCGCACGCTCATTGCCTGGCTCGTCGACGTGCGCGGGCACCATCGCCTGACCGTCGACCCGGCGGCCGCCAACGCGCGCGCCATCCACGTCTACGAGAAGCTGGGCTTCCGGCCTGTGGGCGTGCTGCGGCAGTACGAGCGCGTCGCCGGCGGCAGCTGGCGCGACGCGCTCCTTATGGAACTGCTGGCCGAGGACTTCGTGCGCGAATGACGGGGCCGGCGGCGGGCGTTGCCCGCCGCCGGCCCCGTCCCGATCGCCGCTTGCGGCCCGCGCCTACCGCGTGTACGTGGTCAGGAAGTCGATGAGGACCGTGTACTCCGCTTCGAGCTGCGCTTCCATGCGACCGGGAAACTGCTGCTCGATGTAGCTGATGGTGTCCTTCTTGCTGTGCCAGATCTCGCCGCACTTCACGGTGTTGACGTAGCCGTCCTTGTCGCCCAGCAGCCAGTTCGTGGCCTCGAAGTAGAGATACGGGATGCCGTTCTTGGCGAACACCACGTGGTCGCTCCAGTCGCCGGTCGTGCCGTAGGGGTAGTCCTTGTTGAGGCCGGGGTTGGTGAGGATGGTGATGCCCATCTGCCGCGCCAGGCTGCGCACGGTGAGCTGCGGCCAGGCCTGGTCGGCGCTGCTGTAGCAGTACATCGCGTCGCCGGCGGCCACCGAGTCGAAGTTGATCATGAGCACGGTGTCGGCCTTCTGCGCGGCGGTCAGGCTCGCGAAATAGGCATCGGAGCCCTTCTCCCCGAGCTCCTCGGCGCCGAAAGCCACGAAGACCAGAGTGTACGGCGTCGGCGCGGCGCGCAGCGCGTCGGCGAGCTGCATCATGAGGGCGACACCGCTGGCGTTGTCGAACGCGCCCCGGCCGACGGCCACGGAGTCGTAGTGGGCGCCGATGATGATCTGCTTCGTGCTCGCGCCGGCCTTGGTGGCGATCACGTTCGACGAGGTGTGCGTGGCGCCGCCCGCCTTGAACGCGAAATCCTGCTGGGCGGGCTCGTAGCCGAGCTGCGTGAACCACTCTGAGATGAGGCCGGCGGCCTGCACCGCGGACGGCGTGCCGGCCACTCGCGAGCCGATCCCGTCGCTGAGCTCCGCCATGTACTCGTAGGCGCTCGTGGCGGCCGTCGGGGCCGCGCTGGGGACGCTTTGCGGCGCGGCCTGAAGCGCTCCGGTGCCGGTGAAGGCGCCGCTGAGCGCGAGGCTCAGCAGCAGCAGTGCCACGGCGAGCAGCAGCAGTTTCTTGCGTGTCATGGGTCCCCCTTCGTGTGTCTGAGACGCTCCCTCCGCTGCTTGTACATGGCCGGTCGGCCGTGGTCAACGTATCGTCCGCCGGCCGGCGACGGTGGAAGGGTGCCGGCTTGGGATACGATTGGCGCGATGAGCACCAGACTGCCACTGCGCGAGGGCTTCGTACCGTTCCGCGGGCACCGCACCTGGTATCGCGTGGTCGGCGCCGGCGAGGCGCCGGGAAAGCTGCCGCTGGTGCTGCTCAACGGCGGCCCCGGCGTTCCCCACGACTCCTTCGAGCCGCTCGCGGAGTGGGCGCGCGCCGGACGCCGCATCGTCTTCTACGACCAGCTCGGCAGCGGCGACTCCGATCATCCGCACGATCCCGGCCTCTGGACGGTTGCGCTGTTCGTGGCCGAGCTGCGGGCAGTGCGCGAGGCTCTCGGCCTCGCGCACTGCCACCTGCTCGGCCAGTCGTGGGGCGGCCTGCTGGCCCTGGAGCACGCGCTCGCGCATCCGCAAGGGATCGCCAGCCTGACGCTCGCCGACCCTCTGGTGAGCGCGCCGCAGTGGGAGGCCGAGGCCGACCGCCTGCGGATGGGCCTGCCGGCCGCCGTGCAGGCGACGCTGACGCGCCATGAGTCTGCCGGCACGACCGACAGCCCCGAATACGCGGAGGCCATGATGGTCTTCTACGGCCGGCATCTCTGCCGCCTCGACCCCTGGCCGGAGTGCCTGCAGAGGGCCTTCGCCCGGCTCACCGCAGACCCCGAGGTGTACGCCACGATGTGGGGTCCCAGCGAGTTTCACGTCACCGGCACGCTCAAAGAGTGGGACGTGCGCGGGCGCCTGCCGGGAATTGGCGCTCCGGCTCTGGTGCTGGGCGGTCGCCACGACGAGTGCACGCCCGTGATCCAGGAAGACCTCCACCGCCTTCTGCCCGGCTCGGAGTGGACCGTGTTCGAGCAGAGCGCCCACGTGCCGCACCTCGAGGAGCCGGAACGCTTTCGCGAGGTGGTGGAGGCGTTCCTCGAGCGCGTCGAACGAGGTGCCGCGTGAACGGCGGCGCCTCAGGCGGCCCTCCGCGCGCCGCCGCCGTCGCGGCGCCGTACCCCAAGATCGAGCTCCACGTGCATCTCGAAGCCACGGTGCGCCCGGCGCGCCTGCTTGAGATCGCGCGCCGCAACGACGTGCGCCTGCCGGCGAAGACGGAGGCCGGCTTGGCCAGGTTCTGCCGCTTCAAGGACTTCGACCACTTCATCCGCGTATGGATCAAGACGACCAAGGTGCTGCGACGCGAGCGTGACTTTCGCGAGGTCGTGGTGGACTACGCCGCCGACCTGGCGGCTCAGGGCTGCTTCTACGCCGAGGCGCTGTTCTCCCCATCGGAGCCGGTGGCGCGCGGCACGCCCTGGCAGGAGTGCTTCGAGGGCTACTGCAGCGGCGCCGACGAGGCCCGCGAGATGCACGGCGTCGACATCCGCTTCACCCCCGACATCACCCGCGACTTTCCCGTGGAGATCGCCGAGCATCTCGTCGAGTGGGCCGTAAGGTACCGCGAGCGCGGGATCGTCGGGATCAGTCTGGGCGGCAGTGAGCACAGGTACGCGCCGGAGCTGTTCGCGCGGCCGTTCGCCCTCGCTCGCGAAGGCGGGCTCAAGGCCGCGCCGCACGCCGGCGAGGTGGCCGGGCCGGCCTCGGTGCGCGGCGCTCTGGACGTGCTGCACGCCGACCGCCTGCGGCACGGCGTGCGCGCCGTCGAGGACCCTGCGCTGCTCGCCGAGATCGCCGCCCGCGGCGTCGTCTGCGACGTGACGCCCACGAGCAACGTGCTGCTGGGCGTCGTGCCCTCTCTGGCCGCGCATCCGCTGCCGCGCATGCTTGCCGCCGGCGTCAAGTGCTCGATCTCGTCGGACGATCCAGTTCTGATGGACACCAGCCTGAGCCGCGACTGCGCGGTCGCCCTCAGCCTCGGTCACACGCCGCGCGGCATGTACGAGCACGCCCTGAGCGGCGTCTTCTGCGACGACGAGACGAAGGCGCGGCTCCGGGAGCTCAGCGAGGCCTTCGACTGGGCGGGCGCGACCGGCCTGGCTGAGTCCGGCGGTGAGCGGGAAAGGAGACGGCCTTGAGCAGCGCAGCGAAAACGGCGCGTGAGATTGGAGGCATGGACCCGGGGCGGCTGCACGTGGTCCTCGGCGCCGGTGGAGCCACCGGCGGCGCCATCGTGCGCGAGCTCGTGGGGCAGGGCCGGCGAGTGCGCGCCGTGACGCGCGGCGGCAACGCCGCCGCGAGCTACGGCACGCTGCCTCCGGCATCCTTCGAGGACGTCGCCGCCGACGTGACCGAGCGCGAACAGCTGCGCCGCGCGCTCGACGGCGCCGACGTGGTGTTTCACTGCGCCCAGCCCGCCTACGCTCGCTGGCCGCAGCAGTTTCCGGCCATGACCCGGGGTATCGCAGAGGCCGCAGCCGCCGCAGGCGTCAAGCTCGTCTTCGCCGACAACCTCTCCATGTACGGCCCCGTCGACGGGCCCATGACGGAGGAGACTCCGCCCGCGGCGCAGACGAAGAAGGGCAAAGTGCGCGCCGCCATGGCCGAGGAGCTGATGGCGGCGCATCGCGACGGCTCTCTACGCGTCGTCATCGGCCGCTCCTCCGACTACTTCGGCCCCGGCGGGCTCAACTCGGCCATCGGGGAGCGCTTCTTCAAGGCGCTGCTGGCCGGCAAGAAGACGCAGTGGCTCGCCGACCTCGATCAGCCGCACACGATCAGCTACCTGCCCGACATGGCGCGCGCCTTTGTCATCCTCGGCGAGCATCCGGAAGCCGACGGCAAGGTGTGGCACACGCCCGCCGCGCCGGCTCTGACGGGCCGCCGGTACGTCGAGCTGGCGGCGCGCGCCGCGGGCACCCCGGCCCGGCCGGCAGTGCTGGGCCCGGGTACGGTGCGCGCGCTCGGCCTCTTCATGCCCGCCCTGCGCGAGCTCCCCGAGCTCATGTACGAGTACGAGCGACCGTTCGTGAGTGACGCGAGCAAGTTCCAGGCCGCGTTCGGACCCTTCGCCGTCACGCCCCACGAGGATGCGCTGCGCACAACGCTGGCGTGGTACCGGGGCTGCGCCTGAGCCTGCGGGGACGCCGCTGTGAGCCTGCGCGCTTGCCAGCGGAATCCAGACCTGCTAGGGTGGGTTTCGTCGTTACGGGAGCCGGTTTCTCGCCCCGCGCATCAGGCGCCGGGCTTTCCTCCCACTCAGACCCCAGACTCTGTGACTACCGGGCAGTGTTCTGACGCGAAAGGAACACCCGTCCGCACGCCGTTTGGTCGCCCTGAGGGCGACCCCCCACTAGACGAACCCACGCGCACCCCGATGCCCGCCGGCGAGCAGTCACGCCCGTCCGCGGATCGCGACGTGCTGCCGCGTGAGGAGTCGTCGAGGAAGAGAGAATCCGTGAATCCAGTCAGCGATCCCACCATGCCGCGCACCGAGCGGGCGCAGAGCGGCGAAGGCCAGAGACGCCGTAGTCGCGGCGGCCGCGGCGCCGGCGCCGCCTCGCAGGGCGGCCAGCAGGCGCAGGCAGCTTCGCCCAGCGCCCCCGCGCCCGTGACCGCGCCCTCCACCGAGCAGCGCACAAACGAACAGTCTGAGCGCCAGCCTCGACCGGGCCAGCACGAGCGCCACGGCCGCCTGGGTGGCACAGGCCGCGACCGCTCCGGCCGCGACAGCGACAGAAGCCGCGGCCCGCGCCGCGACCGCGACGGCCGCGGCGGCCAGGGCGTCGACGAGAGCTACAAGGAGCGCACGCACGCGGCGAGGCCCTCCGGCCCCGCGCCCGTCGTCGACCTGCCCAAGTTCGCCGAGCTCGGCCTCACCGGCGAGCTCCTCGCCGGCGTGGCGGCCATGGGCTACGACACGCCTACTCCCATCCAGGAACAGGCCATCCCGCGCGTCCTTGCAGGGCGTGATGTGGTGGGCTCTGCGCAGACCGGTACCGGCAAGACGGCCGCTTTCGTCCTGCCCATATTGCAACGCATGACAGGCCCGACCGTCGCCGACGGCCGCACCGCCCACCCCTCCGCCCTCGTCGTCACGCCCACCCGCGAGCTCTGCGGGCAGATCGAAGAGGTCGGCGAGACGCTCAGCACCTACAGCGGCCGCACGGTCGTCGCCGTGTTCGGCGGCGTTCCCTACGACCCGCAGGCCAAGAAGATCGGCAAGGGCGTCGACCTGCTGGTCGCTACGCCCGGCCGCCTGCTCGACATGCTGCGCCAGGGGCACGTCCTGCTCGACAAGGTCGACACCCTGGTCCTCGACGAGGCCGACCGCATGCTCGATATGGGCTTCTGGCCCGACGTGAAGCGCATCATCGACGCCATCCCGGCCAAGCGCCAGAACCTCTTCTTCAGCGCCACCATGAGCAAGCAGGTCCTGAGCATCATCGCCGACACCCTGCACGAGCCCATCTTCATCGAGCTCGGCGGTCACGCCCAGCCGGTGGACACCGTCGAGCAGAGGGTCATGCCGGTCAACCACGACCAGAAGGTCGACCTCGTGGTGGAGTACTTCCGCCATCACGACCCCGATCGCACCCTGATCTTCACGCGCACCCGGCGCCGCGCCGAGCGCCTGTCGCGCACCCTCAACAAGGCGGGCATCTCCTGCGAGGCCATCCACGGCGACCGCACGCAGGGTCAGCGCCAGCAGGCGCTCGACGGCTTCAAGAAGGGCAAGATCGCCGTGCTCGTGGCCACCGACGTCGTGGCTCGCGGCATCGACGTGGACAACATCACCCACGTCATCAACTTCGACATCCCCACCAACCCCGAGGACTACGTGCACCGCATCGGGCGCACCGCCCGCGCCGGCGCCAGCGGCATCGCCGTGAGCCTGCTCACCGGGGAAGAGGTCCACGAGCTCAAAGCCATCGAGAAGCTCATCGGCAGCACGATCGAGCGCCACGACCTGCCCAATTTCGACTACGACAAGCGCGTCATCCCCGAGTCCCACCAGGTGCAGTCTCGCCCGGGCAAGCTGGTGTGGAACGGCGGGGCCAAGCGCTCGGCCGCGCGCGGCATCCGCCGCAAGCCGCCGCGCCGCGCCGCATCTCACTGACGCGAGGCACACGCGCAAAGGGGGCGGCGGGCTGACGCCCGCCGCCCCCTTTGCTATACTGCCGCTTCTGCGTGGGCGACTAGCTCAGTTGGGAGAGCGCCTGCTCGACAAGCAGGAGGTCGTTGGTTCAATTCCAACGTCGCCCACCACGCACAACCCCTCGTTTTCAGCACCCTGCCGGCGTTCCTCCCGGTGTCTCCCGCGGCCTCAGTCGATGTCTGTGTTGAGTACGGCTGGAGGAGAATACGTTGTGTATTGTAAGTTGCGATATACGCAGCAGAATACGTCCCGGCAACCAGGAGGAGGTGGACATGGCCACGGTCATGCCCAGCAAGCCTGCGACATTTCGACTCCCCCTGTAGGTTCTCGATTATCTGGAACGCACGGCTGAGGAGCGCCAGGAGCCCACGACGCAGATCGTGGTGGAAGCCGTGGCGCTGATGCGCGACCGCGAGTTGGCTCTGCTCATGGAAGAAGGGTACCGCGAGATGGCTGACGAGTCCCGCACGCTGGCCGAGGGCAGTCTCGCGGCCGCGGCTGAGACGCTGCCCGAAAGGTAGCGTCGCCGCGTCGCGGCGAGATCTTCGCGGGCAAGTGGAACCCGGCCCGGGGCAGCGAGCAGGCCGGCATTCGTCCCGTGCTGATCGTGCAGAACGACATCGGCAACGCCGCGTCGCCAACGACCATCGTCGTGGCGGTGACCTCGAGGAGACCCAAGAAGCCCTATCCGTTCATTGTCGAGCTCGTGGGTACGTCACTGCCCAAGGTGTCGTTCGCGAACTGCTCCCAGTTGTACACCGTAGACAAGGAGCGTCTGGGGCGCATGATGGGGGTCGGCGGCGCGGAGGTGATGCAGCGCGTGGGCGGGGCGTTGTGTCGCTCCCTGCAGCTTCTTCGTCCGGACGGACGTTAGCACCACCGCGTCAGCGTGAGCGGACGAACCGCCCGCTGCGAAGGTGCGGCCGCTTTGCCAGACGCCACCTGTTCGTGATTGAATGACGCGGCGCGAGGCGACTCGCGCCGCGATGAGGCTCGCGTTACGCGCCCGGCGATGCCTGCCGACGCGCTGATGGCTTCTGCCCACGGGGCGGGAGCCATTTCTCGTTGAGGCCTTCCGCCGGGACCGCGACCGTCAAGGAGACGTACATGCCCACGAGATTGCTGATGCTGGCGGCGGCGGGCGCCGCGGGCGCGCTCTGCAGGTACGGCCTCGCCGGCCTCGTGCAGAGCGCGCTCGGCGCCCGCTTCCCGTGGGGCACGCTGGTCGTCAACATCCTGGGGTGCTTCGTCGCCGGGGCTCTGTTCGGCCTTTTCGAGAGCCGCTGGGCGCTGAGCGGGGAGGCGCGTATCATCATCTTCATCGGCTTTCTGGGGGCGTTCACCACGTTCTCGGGGTTCATGCTGGAGACGTCCGAGCTGGCGCGCGACGCGCAGTGGCTCAGCGCGGCCGGCAACCTGGTGCTGATGAACGGCCTCGGGGCCTTCGCTCTGTACGGGGGCCTCGTGGCCTCTCGATTGGTGTAGGGAGGGGACAGCATGCAACTGCCCGAATACGCCGAGCTGCTGCGAGTCTTCATCGGCGACAGCGACAAGCACCACGGCAAGCCGCTCTACGAGGCCATCGTGCAGGCCGCCCGCGAGCATCATCTGGCCGGGGCGACCGTGCTGCGAGGATACCTCGGCTTCGGCGCCCACAGCCGCATCCATACGGCCAAGATCCTGCGCCTCTCGGAGGACCTTCCCATCGTCGTCGAGATCGTGGACGCGCCGGAGAAGATCGACGACTTCCTGCCGATCCTCGACGAAATGATGGCCGAGGGGATGGTGACCGTGGAACAGGTGAAGGTGGTCACCTATCGGCACCACGCCGGCGAGCAGAACGCGTAGCGGCCCGCCGGACGGCCGCCGCCGGAGCGGCGGCGCCACTGCGGGCCGTCAGCTTGCGGTCAGGCGGCCGGGCTCGGCGTCTTGACGACGAGAAGACGCACCAGGCCGTCGCCCTCCCTGCGGATGCTGTGCAGGTGCCCGGCCGTGCTGGGGACCAGCGAGCCGGGCGCCGTCGCGATCGTCTCGCCCTCGATCTCCACGGACGGCGTGTCCTCGAGCACCGTGTCGCCGAGGCGGGCTGCGCCAACGACCACCCGCTCAAGTGACGGCGACTGTTTGACGACAAGTGGGTAGGAGTGGGTCTGCCACGTTCAATTCGATCGAGGAGCAGCAGAATGGGCACTGGCACGCGAGACATTTCTGTCGGGTTCACCCAGCGGAAGTTCCCCGCGGGCACGCACATGTGCTTCGTGTACGATTCCGAGGCGGAGCGGCGCCGTGTCATCGCCGGCTTCTTGGCCGCGGGCGTCGACGCCGGGGAGCGAGTAGCGTACTTCGCCGACGCCGGCACGGACGACGCAATGCGCTGGATCGAGACCGCCGGGGTGGCCACCGCGGCGCAGGAGGAACGCGGCCACGTCCACGTAGCGGAAGCCGAGGCCACCTACTGCCCCGGCGGGCGCTTCAGCCCGGAGGTCATGTTCGATACGCTGCGCGGGTTTCGCAACGAGGGCGACGAAGCCGGCTACGATGGCGCCCGCGTGAGCGGGGAGATGTCCTGGGCCTTGCGTGACATCCCCGGCCACGAGCGCCTGCTGGAGTACGAAGCCAAAGTCACCGGGGTGCTGGCCGAGTGCGAGGTCACCGCCATCTGCCAGTACGACGCTGCCGCGTGGGACGGGGCGACTCTCCTCCACGTGCTCCGCGTCCACCCCATGATGGTGGTGCGCGGCCAGGTCGTGGAGAACCCGTTCTTCATGCAGCCCGAGGACTACCTGCGGACCTACATTGACGGTCACTGAGAACGAAACAGACGGGCGGCGCACCGATGGCGCCGTCGACGCCAGGGTGCTCGGCCAACTCCTCTATGCGATGCCGGTGCTCGAGATGCTGCCGACGGCAGAGCGCATCGCCGAGTTCCTGACCGCGGCGCTCTCGGACATCCCGGGGGTCAGAACCTGCGTCGTCCGCTTGGGAGAGGCCGCGGCGCGAGGCGGCGAACCGCATCAGCGCGCGGACCCGGCAGCCGGCCCGACTCCCTCCTGCGTCCACTTGACCGTCCCTGTGGAGACCGGCGGCGAGGTCTACGGCGACTTCGCTCTCGTGGTGGACGACGAGCCGGCTCTGAAGCCGTATCTGCCGTTCTTCACCAACCTCGCGGGTTCGGTCGCGCTGCTGACCGAGAACCGCTTGCGGCGCGACCGACTCGAGGCGGCGCTGGCGGCCGTGCGCGAGAGCGAGGAGCGCTACGCCGCGCTCTTCGCCAACATGCTCGAGGGCGTCGCCTACTGCCGCATGCTCTACGACGAGGACGGCCGCCCCGACGACTTCGTCTACCTGCAGGTCAACCCGGCCTTCGAGCGCCTCACCAGGCTCACCGGCGCCGCGGGCAGGCGCGTCACCGAGGTGATCCCGACCATCAAGGCCGAGACACCTGAGCTGCTCGTGACCTACGGCAACGTTGCGCGCACGGGCGAGCCGGCTGAGTTCGACATCGACTTCATGCCGCTCGACCTCTCCCTGCACGTCTCCGTCTTCCGCCCCGAGCCCGGCCACTTCGTGGCGGTGTTCGCCGACGTGAGCGAGCAGAAGCGCGCCGCGCAGGCGATCAGGCAGAGCGAGGCCCGCCTCAGCGACTTCGCCCACAGCGCCGCCGACTGGCTGTGGGAGACGGACGCGAACGGCGTCTACACCTACAGCTCGAGGAGGGGCGTCGACCTGTTCGGTCTCGCCCGCGGCGACGTCATCGGCAAGACGCCGTTCGACTTCATGCCG
>Ga0114951_10001830_pt1 | contig 25293 bp, 20 predicted proteins | sample AM7aDNAmetaG_FD_88677 | JGI IMG/M metagenome (GOLD analysis project Ga0114951, IMG submission 88677) | Freshwater microbial communities from Finland to study Microbial Dark Matter (Phase II) - AM7a DNA metaG | ecosystem: Environmental > Aquatic > Freshwater > Lake | place: Finland: Lake Alinen... | reverse complement strand
CCAGGTTTTCACTTTCGCCGTGTCGCGCAACTGATGGCCCTTGTTCGCCCAGATGCAAAAGGCCTGTTGCACCAGATCGCACGCATCCGCCTCGTCGCGTGTCAGGCTGAAGGCGAATTGATACAGCGGCTCGTAATAACAAGCCACCAGACTTTCGAAGTCCATGCCCTCAGCCATATCGATTCATTGTCAGTAAGAGGCCACACGACAACATTTGTTCCCGGGAAAAACCAGATTTTATTTCCGGGAACAAAATCCGCATCCGGCACTCTCAATCTGTGAAGCGGGCAATTCCGGATGTTGGAAAACGGTTAAACTAAAACGCACGGACGGCCCGCCAATCGAGTAAACTCAATTACAAACCATGCCCATGAAATCAAAGACTGTCTCGACAAAATTCCCGGCAACCACTCGTCCTCATGGCAGCGAAAGCCGGGGCCGGATAATTTTACAGCTGGCGTTTTTACTCGTTGCGCTGGCTGCACCAGTTTTGACGGAAGCCGCCACAATATGGAACGGCCCGCTGAACACCTTTACGCAGGGATCGGCGTATCCGAATCCGCCCGGAGACCGGGATCAACTGACGCCCGGCGTTTCTATCACGCGCGGTGCCGGGCAGATTTTTACCCAGGGAATTTTCAATGGCGCAACGGAAACCGGCTTCAACAAGTTTGTCAGCCCGGCGGACACTGAGTGGGCGATCGGTGATCTCGCCAACTACGCCACCCTCAGCTATACCGACTGGACAACCGTGGGTGGCGGACATCCGCTGCAAACCCTGCCGGGCCAGCAACTCGTGGTGCATCTGATTTCCGAGGACATTTACCTGTCGCTCCAATTCATCGCGCTGCCCAGTGGCGGAGTTTTTTCTTACATCCGTTCCACCCCGACACCCGCGAATGTAGCCCCAAGCGTCACTCTTACCAATCCGCTGAACGGCGCCTCATTCACCGCGCCGGCGAATGTGACCATCGGAGCCAATGCGAGCGATTCCGACGGTTCGGTCACGAACGTGCAGTTTTTCGACGGCGCAACCTTGCTCGGTAACGATACGACCAGCCCCTACAGTGTTGCGGCAGTTTTGGCCGCCGGCAGCCACGCGCTCACGGCGGTGGCCACGGACAATCTGGGCCTCTCCTCCATGTCGGCAGTGGTGAACATCACCGTCAACGTTGGCAACATTTCGCCCAGCGTCACCATCACGAATCCGGCTGACAACTCCGTCTTTGGCAACACCGCGACCGTCTCGGTGCAGATGTCGGCCAGCGATACCGATGGCAGCGTGACGAACGTTCAACTCTTCAACGGAACAAACTTGCTGCGCAACTTCACTGCTGCGCCCTACACTTTTTCCGGAACTTCTATCGGTGGAAGTTTTACGCTCGGAACGAATACGCTCACGGCCATCGCACGTGACAATCTCGGCGCCGCCACGACCTCGGCACCAGTTCGCGTGATTATCGCCAGATTTCTGCCCGCACTCACAAATGGCAACGTGAACATCCTGCTCGTGCCCATCGCCACGAATCTGGGGGCACCACTCTACGGCATCGCTCCACCCGGCGACACGAACCGGCTGTTCTTCCTCGAACAGATCGGCCGCATCCACATCATCTCGAACGGCATGCTGCTTGCTGGTGCGGCGCTGGATATCTCCAATCGAGTCGCGCCACCGTTCAATCCGGCGAGCGCGAATGACGAGCGCGGCCTCCTTGGTCTCGCGTTCCACCCCGGCTTCAACAATCCGGCAAGTCCCGGCTACCGCACGCTCTACACTTACAACAGCGAGCAAACTAACGGCGTGCTGACGTATCCCACGCCGACCGGCTCGGTGAACAATTACAAAAACGTCGTCAACGAATGGAAAATTTCGACCACGAACGCAAATGTGATTGATCCAAACTCGCGTCGCGAAGTGATTTCCTTCGGAAAAACAGCCGGCAATCACAACGGTGGCACCATCGCGTTCGGCCCGGACGGCTATCTGTATCTGGGTCTCGGCGACGGCGGCGACGCGAACGATGTCGGCGTGAGCCATCTCGAACCGGGCGGCAATGCCCAGAATCTTTCCACACCGCTCGGCAAGATGCTGCGTTTTGACCCCTTGAATCCGTCGCTCACGCCTGCCAGTGCCGACGCGGTGAGTGCGAACGGTCAATACCGCATCCCCGCCGGCAATCCGTTCCAAGTCGCGGGGCAAGTGAAGGAAATTTACGCCTACGGACTGCGCAATCCATATCGCTTCTCCTTCGACACATTGACCGGTGATTTGATCGAGGGCGATGTCCGACAAAACAACATCGAGGAAATCAACCGCATCGTCATCGGTGGCAATTTCGGCTGGGCGGTGAAGGAAGGTGATTTTCTTTTCAATCGCACGAACGGCCCGGCCGGTGCCTCTGGAACCATCGGCACACCGCCCGGCAACCGCAGCATCGGCACGCCCGTCGGCATGATTGACCCAATCTCCGGCCCGCTTGGCACCTTGGAATATGACCACAATGACGGCATCTCCATCACCGGCGGCTTCGTTTATCGCGGCAGCAACATTCCGGAACTCTACGGCAAATATATTTTCGGCGACCTCGCGTTGAAAACTGCGCCGGTGCGCGCAGATGGACGGATATTTTACGCCGACCTGCAGACCGGTCAGATCAAGGCATTCCCGTTGGCACAGTTTGGCGGCTCGGCGGTATTGCCGGGCGGTTTAACGGTGCATGGTTTCGGTCAGGACAACAGCGGCGAAATTTACGCGATGGCAACCTCTTCGCCGGCGAACGGCACCGGCGGCGTCATCTACAAGCTCGCCGCTCTGCGCCTGACGGTTCAGAGAAATGGCAACCAGTTGGACATTTCGTGGCCCGTAGTCGTCGGACACTTGGAAACGCAGGCCAACGCCCTGAACACTGGGCTCGCCAACAACTGGGTCACGGTGCCGGGGTCGGCGACCACCAATCATGTCGTCGTTACCATTGCCCCGTCCAACGGCAGCGCGTTCTACCGTTTGGCCGTGCCGTGAGGAATGATCATTTACCACGGCGCCACGCCCAACGGTTGAGATCACGTTCCGGAACAATTGTTGGGCTCGCGCCTATTAAGCATGACGACTCGCAATTATAATAAAATGAAAAAAATCCTAATGGTCATCGCCGCGGCCATGGTTGCCGGTATCGGCCTGACGACTTCCGGCCAGGCCGCCACCGCCAACGTTTCCGTTGGGAGCACGCTCTTTGCCTTTACGCCCGCCACGACCAACATCAATGTTGGCGATCGGGTCATCTGGACCTGGGGCGGAACGTTTCATTCCACCACCAGCGGCACCGTGACCGGGTCCGGTGTGGGAGCCGTTGCGACCCCGGACGGATTGTGGAATTCGGGCTTGATCACCACGGTCCCGCATTTTTTTACCAACACCTTTAACAGCGCTGGAACTTTTCCATACTATTGTTCACAACATTTCACCTCTGGCATGAAAGGCTCGATCATCGTCGCCGCACCCAATTCACCGCCCAGCGTTACGATTACCAATCCGGCGTCGGGCACCGTCCTGGCCGCGCCCGCCAACCTCACCATCCATGCATCCGCTGCCGATAGCGACGGCACCGTGACCAATGTGCAATTTCTGATCGGCTCGATCAGTTTGACCAACAAGGCTTCCGCGCCATATTTCGCCGTTACCAACAATCTGTCAGCGGGCAATTACACGTTGACGGCCATCGCTTCGGACAACCTGGGCGCGAAGAACACCAACACCGTGAGCATCAGCGTCGTGACGCCGGTGTCCTTGCTCATGACCGCTCCGCAAAAGATCACCGGCAATTTTCAATTCAGTTACGGCGTGAATACCGGGCTCACTTACATCGTCCAGCGCGCCACGAATCTGGTGGTATCCAATTGGATTTCCATCGTCACTAACAAGGCAAATAGCAATCCCACGGTCTTCGTGGACGGCCCGGCGACGGACGGTTCCCGGTTCTACCGCGTTGGCCGGCTGCCCAATCCGTAATTCATGAAAGCGCTCCTCTGCCTGTGCGGCCTGCTACTTTTGATAAACGCAAAAGCCGCGGCAGAATTGTCGCGCGAGGCAACCGAGGTCCAAGTATTCAGCGCCCGGGGCTTGTTGATGGAACTTCAGCCTGACTCACGGACGCTGATCATCCGGCATGAAGCGATCACCAATTACATGGCCGCCATGACCATGCCGTTCAAAGTCAAAACGACGAATGAATTCGCGAACCTGAAGGCGGGTGACACCATCGCTTTCCGGCTGCAGGTGACGGCGACGGAAAGTTGGGTGGATGGAATCACGCGCACCGGTGCCGCGGCCGCGGAACAAAAGCCGCCAGCCATTCCCGCGCCGAAAAAAATCTCCAACCACCCGCTGCGGAATTTTCCATTCACCAATGAATTGGGCCAGGCAGTGCGCTTGAATGATTTTTGCGGCCAGGCGCTGGCCATCACTTTCATTTTCACCCGTTGTCCGCTGCCGGAATTTTGCCCGCGGTTATCAAAAAACTTCTCCGAAGCGGCGCATAAATTAAGGTCTCTCACCAACGCCCCGACGAACTGGCATTTTCTTTCCGTCACCTTCGACCCTGAATTTGATTCCCCGGCCATGCTCAAGGCTTACGGCGAAGGTTATCAATACGACGCGGCGCACTGGAGTTTCCTGACCGGACCGACGAATGAAATCCGGGAGCTCGCCCGCCAATCCGGGGTGCAAATGGCAGACGAAGGCGGCACAATCAATCACAATTTCCGCACGCTCATCATTGACGCCGCCGGACATCTGCAAATGACCTTTCCAACCAGCGGCGACCTCTCCGACGCCATTGTCAGCGAGATGCTCAAAGCCGCCGCCGCGACCAATTGATGCACTGCGGATTTATCAAATCCAGCTACCGACGGTTCTATCGGGTCGTATCGCAACACAGTTAATGGCTAAATACCCTACGCGGGAAAGGACACAGGTCATGGCGTGGATTTTGACCAGAAGCCATTGTTTGCCTCGCCACGGCAAAATTGGTTTACGATTTTCGCTTGCCGTCGCACCTGTTCTGTGTGAGAACACATTGGCAACGAATGAAAACCAAGGCTGAAATCGTCGCCAACTGGCTACCACGTTACACGGGCACGTCGCTCAAGGACTTCGGCAAGCACATCCTGCTCGTCAACTTCAACAATTACGTCCAGATGTTCGCCAAATGGCACAAGGTGCCGATTCGCGGCGCAGACAAGCCGATGCCCAACGCCACGGCCAACGGCATCACCATCATCAATTTCGGCATGGGCAGCGCGAGCGCGGCGACGATCATGGATCTGCTGTCGTCGGTCCATCCCCAGGCGGTGTTATTTCTCGGCAAATGTGGCGGCCTGAAACACGTGGCCGAACTCGGTTCGCTAGTGCTCCCGATTGCGGCGATCCGCGGCGAGGGTGCATCCGATGATTATTATCCGCCCGAGGTGCCCGCCCTGCCGGCGTTCAGCCTGCAGAAAGCCATCTCCACGACCATCCGCGATCACAAGCGCGATTACTGGACTGGCACGGTGTATACGACGAACCGGCGCGTGTGGGAGCATGACGACAAGTTCAAAAAATATCTGAAGAAGATCCGCTGCATCGGCATTGACATGGAGACGGCGACGATTTTCATCACCGGTTTTCACAATGAAATCACGACCGGCGCATTGCTGCTGGTGTCCGACCAACCGATGACGCCGGAGGGCGTGAAGACCGCCGCGAGCGACGAGAAGGTGACGCAGTCGTTCCTCGACGCGCACCTGCACATCGGCATTGATTCGCTGAAGCAGCTCATCAACCGCGGCCTGACGGTGAAGCATCTGCGGTTTTAGCCGAGTCTGCACCGGAATTCCGCGCAAGCCTTGGCGATGTCCGGCGCATTCAGAATGGCGGAGACCACGCAGATTCTTTTTGCACCAGCGGCAAGCACGTCGTCGAGCGTCTGCAAATTGATCCCGCCGATGCCGAACCACGGCACGGTCGCGTGCGCCGCCGCCCAGCGGGCGTAATTGAGCGTCACAGGCTTGGCGGTCGGCTTGGTGCCGGTGGCGTAAATGGGCCCGATGGCGATGTAATCGGCCCCGGCGTCGAGCGCGCGTTGCGCCTGCTCGGGAGCGTGTGTGGACAGCCCAATTTTCAATTTTGAATTTTCAATTTTTAATTGATCAACGTGCGTGAGGCCGGCGTCAAAAAAATCTTCCTGTCCGAGATGGCAGAGGTCCGCGCCGATTGCGCGGGCTATTTCCAGATGATCGTTGATGACGAAGCCGACATTGGCGCGGCGCGTCACGGGCAAAATCTTTTCCGCCATGCGCCGGATTTCATCCGGCGATGAATTCTTGGCGCGAAGCTGGATCAAATCGCTGCCGCCGTCGCAAAGCTGTTGCGCGACTAGCTCTGGCGCACGGCCATGCAGATAGGCGGTGTCCACGAAGGTGTAAAGTTTGCAGTCCGAAAGCGGTTTCATTCCTGAAAATTGAACAACAAAGGAACGAAGGAACAAAGCAAAACCTTGAATCCGCGCACCGTATTGTTTCTTTATTGCTTGGTTGTAAAAAACTCAGCGTGTGCGTTCGAACGCCGTCCGCCAGAACCATTCGCTGCGCGACGCAAGTTCGATCAGTGGATTTTGCAGGGAGGGCGTGAGGATAATTCGTTGCAGCCACTTCGCCCATGCCAGACGACGGGCGAAGGCGACATCGCAATCCCTCGCGATTTTTTGGCGGGATTCGCTCCACGATGTCTCGCCCCGGCTCCAGGCGACCAGCGGCAAGATCGCCAGTTCCGCCGACTCGAACGCCATCGACATGCCGTTGCCAGTGACGGGCGGAATCATGGTGACCGAATCCCCCAAACAAATCTCTACGTGAGCAACGGCTTGCTGCGGCTGCAACGAAAGCCCGGCAACGGCGCAATAGGAATCTTCACCAAACTCCGCGTGAGCCAGCCGCTGGTTCAACGCGGAGCCGGGCTGGCCGCGTAAAAGCTCGCGCCCGTTTTTGAACTCACCCGCTGACTCCGGGCGTTTGCGGAAAATCCCGCAGACATTGACCTCGTCACCGCTGATTTTGCAGAGCCCGACGTAGCCGCGCGGCGAAACATGCATCTCCAGGTCGGCGGTGAGCGCGACGTTGCGCGCGTGAACCTTCAGACCAAACCAGCGCACGCCGCCCTGCTCTGCCTGCGCACGGCGACCGGTGGCACGAACGATGCCTTCACCAAAATCCCCAGCAAAACGGTTGCCTTCGGTCAGTTCGCCGCCAAGTCTTCGAAATTCTTTCGCCAGCAACGCGTCCAGCGTGAAGCGTGACAGACAGATGGCCGCTGACGGCAGCGGGCGCGGCAGAGTTGATCTGGTCGCCGAAAAAAAAGCGGAGCTGTGCGCACGGACAGCGCCGGCTTGAGCTAGCAATTCGTTCAAGCCAAGCCGTGCGAGTGTGTCCTGGCCGCGACCGCTGATAAATTCGCCACAGACGCGGTGGCGCGGATAACTTCCCGACTCATAAATTCTCACCGGCACGCCGCGCTGCCGCAAACCGATGCCGAGCGTCAAGCCTGCCAGGCCGCCGCCGACAATCATGATGGGTTTGGCCTCCGGCATATTTAACGTGCTGCCGACATCTTGTCGGCCGACAGATTTTCCGACGGCAAGATGCCGGCGGCACGCTTCTGCGCGATGAACAAATGGCTGAACGCTCCGGCCGGCCGTTCCGTCAAATGCCAATTTTGTTTGTCCGGCCAGAGTGCAGATAGTTCGCGACCGGTAAATCCCGCGCGCACACTGACCACGGCGTCGTGCCTGGTCACAGCGTTGCAGCCAATCGCCCACAAGAGCCTGCTGCTAAACAGCGGCCACAGTGCACGGCGCGGTTCCAGGGCCACGAATACGGTTGCGCGCCCGGCAATCTGGCGGAGCAATCCGGCGAGACGCGCGTCCTCAAAGTGGTGCAAAAACAGATTAGCGATGACGATCTCGCTGCGGCCTGTGGTTTGCGGCCATGCAAAAACGTCAGCGACGACAACTTCTGCGGGCCAGCCCTGCGCGGCAAAGGCCGCGAGCGTCTCGGCGGAAACATTTCTTTGCAGGTCGAGCAAAGCCAGCTTCACGTTCGGCCATTGCGGTGAGAGTTTTTGGGCGACGCGGAGCAGAAAATCGCCATCGCCCGCGCCGAGTTCAGTGATTTCCCTAGGCGAACGGTTTTCAAACTGATTGCGGAGCGCATCGCCCATGATGGCGTGGTTGCGCATCCAGCCATTGACACGGCGCAGGTCCCGGCGGGATCGCACGGCGCGCGGATCATCCGGCGGCAGCGTGTCGAGCAGCTCGGGTTTGACGATGCGGTTCATTTTAATGACATGGGCGAGCACGGGGAGGATTTAGCAGGATTTCACTGCAAGCAAGGCGCCATGGCAACTGAATCCTGCGCCGAAGGCTGACATCCACCAGAGCCCGTCGGGGGCGGGTTCGCGCAGGGCGCGTTCGAGGACGAAATAAACAGTCGGGCTGCTGATGTTGCCGAATTGCCGGAGCACGGCGGAACTGTGGCGCACGTCATCCGCGCTCAATTTAAGTTTTTCGCGCAGGGCGAGAATCACCTCGCGCCCGCCTGTGTGCAAAATCCAGCCGGTGATTTGTTCGCGCTGAACACCCGCTTCCAGGAGCGATTCAGACAATAATTGTGCGGCCACATCGCTTGCGACCTGCGGCACCTGGCGCAGCAAAATATTCCGCAACATTCCATTTTTGTGGCCGAACCGGAGCGTGTCGCGCTCGGCGGTGACGAGGCGCGAGGCGGTGAACTTCCATTCCACGGAGCGCCGGTTGGGCAAAGGCTCATTGGCCAAAACGGCGGCTCCAGCGCCGTCGGAGAAGAGACAGGCGCTGATCAAAACACCGGCATCGTCGTCGAGATAAAACGCCGCGCTGCAAACCTCGACGCAGACGGAGAGAACTTTTTTCGCGCGACCGGCGGTGAGGATGGATTCTCCCGCCCGCAAATTCGGCAACGCCGCGCCGCAACCCTGGCCAACGAGGTCCAGTGCGAATACATCTGGTCGCAGGCCGAGTTGTTCGCTGACGTAGCTGGTGAGGCCGGGACACAGATAGCCGGTGCAGGTGCTTATGAGCACGGCGTCGATTTCTTTCGCGGAGCAACCGGCATCCATCAACGCGCACCGCGCGGCCTCGGTGGCAAGCGCCGGCGCGTGTCGGGCGAAGCGGGCTTGTAGCGCGTCGGGCGTCAGATCGAAAACTTCCACGAACGGGTCGAGCGCCAGATGACGCGCTTCAATGCCGTTGTCGGCGCAGAGAACTCTTCTGAGGATGGCTTGCGAACGCGGCTTCAGTTGCGCGATCTGCGGCTGGGTTTGCAGCGCGGACCAGCACTCGTTCTGGGTGTAGCGTTGCGGGGGAACAGCGGTGCCAAGTCCGACAATAAACATGGCGGACTCTAGCGCACGCTTCCGCAATGCGCCACTGTATAGAACAAAAACGGCGGCGGAATCTCTTCCACCGCCGCTTGGATAAAGTGATTTATTATTTCAAACCGGCCAAGTAGCCAAAACGGGCGCGGAATTGTTCCGGCGTCATTTTAATGACGGCGGCGAGCTTGGCCAGTTGCTTGGCGTCCTCAAAGTCCTCGCGTTCGAGGCGGATCATGTAGGCGCAGGCGCATTCGTAAGCCTCGCCATCCACGTTGACCTTGCGGTTCTGCATGCGGCCCGTCTTCGGGTCGAGCATGTTGTCGAACGGCAGCGGATTCATCTTGCCGTCCACGAAGCTGATGATGGCGCCGTATTTCTCGGCCTCGGGCGAACGAAGAAATTTCACCGCCGCATAACCGAGGTCGCGGGTGTATTCGGCGTCGAACGGAATCGGGTCGGCGCACCGAAGCTCGTAGCCGAGATCCTTGTCAATGAAAGCCATCTTGATGCCGAGCTTTTCAAGCCGCACGGTGAGCAGTTCCTTCATCAGGCGGCCGAATTCGATTTCGCCGAGCCGCAGATGGCCGTGATCGTCGCGGATGACTTTGCCGAAACGCTCAAGCTGGCCTTCTGGCAATGCCGCAATCAGACCTTTCTCGCCGAGCGATTCAATCAAGCCCTCGGCGAGCACCACGAGGCCGTAGCGCGAACCTTCGGCGGTGCGCTTGATGATGGAACCGATGATGATGTCGCAGACCTCGTCCACCGTGACGGAGCGGCCGCGAAATTCCTCGGAGATGATCGAGAGCGTGGCGGCCGACGCCTTGGCGATGCCGAGCGCGAGGTGCCCGGCCGCGCGGCCCATGCTGATGATCAGATACCAGCGCGACGTGGTGCGCGCATCTTCAATCAAATTGCGCACGATCTGCACGCCGTAGTGGCGGGCGGTTTCGTAGCCAAACGTCGGCGCGGTGCCGGGCAGAGGCAAATCGTTGTCAATTGTCTTGGGCACGTGCGCCACCTTGATCTTGCCCTTGCTGTATTTGGCGACGTAGCTGGCGGAAAAAGCCGTGTCGTCCCCACCGATGCTCACGAGCGCGGTGATGCCGAGCTTTTCGAACACGGTGAAAATATTCTTCATCTGCTCCGGGGACTTGGTCGGATTCGTGCGCGCGGTGCCAAGAATCGAACCACCCTTGAGATGGATGTCCTTCACGTCACGGATGGAAAGCGGTTTGATCTGCGTGGTATCGCCCTGGGCGATGTATTTGAAGCCGTCACGGAACCCAATGACTTCGTAGCCTTGATTGATGCCTTCAATCGTGGCCGCGGAAATGACGCCGTTCAGGCCGGGAGCCGGCCCGCCGCCGACCAAAATTCCCAATCTACCTTTGCTCATGTGAAGTATCCGTTGTTAATGGTTGAAACCGCGAAAGCGGGAGAATGCGTCAGCTTTCGAAATAATTCAATTCCATTCTTGCCGGAATCCAACCACAATTTGCCGGAATGAAGCTGGCTGTCTTTCTCGACCGTGACGGAACACTGATCGCGGAAAAAAATTACCTGTCCCGCCCCGAAGACGTCGTGATCTTTCCCGGCGCGGGCGACGCGTTGAAACGGTTGCAGGACGCGGGCTTTAAACTGTTCATCGTGTCCAATCAGTCCGGCGTCGGGCGCGGCTACTTCACGCTTGCCGATGTGGCACGCGTCAACGAGCATCTGGCCAGCGAACTGGCGCGCGACGGCATCCGGTTCGAAAAAATCTATCTCGCGCCCGAAGCACCGGACCAGCCGAGCCGGGGCCGCAAGCCGTCACCGCAGTTTCTGTTCGACGCGCGCGATGAATTTGGCCTGGACCTCGCGAACAGCTTCATGGTCGGTGACAAATTGATTGATCTGGAATGTGGCTGGAACGCCGGCGTTAAAAAATCCATGCTCGTCCGCACCGGCTACGGCGCGAAGCTGGAAGCGCAGGCGCCGGCGGATCTGAAACGCGCGGTGATCGCCGACAGTTTACCAGACGTGGCGGAATGGATCCTGAAAAACGAATTCAAAATTCAAAATTCAAAATTCAAAACTTAATCTATGTGCGGCATCATCGGATTTGTCGGGAAGAAATCAGCCTCGCCCATCCTGCTCGAAGGCTTGCGGCGGCTGGAATATCGCGGTTATGACAGCGCCGGCGTGGCACTGCTGCACGAGGGCGCCCTGCTCGTCCGGAAGAAAAAAGGGAAAATCAACGACGGTTTAGCCAACCTGCTGAAATATGAACCGGTCGCGGGCAACCTGGGCATCGGCCACACGCGCTGGGCCACCCATGGCGCGCCTTCGGACAAGAATTCGCATCCGCACCTCGATCAGTCGGGCAAGATCGCCGTCGTCCACAACGGCGTCATTGAGAATTACGACGGCATCAAACAGAAGCTGCTCAAGGCCGGACACACGTTCAAATCCGACACCGACACCGAAGTCCTTGCGCACTTGATCGGCGAGCATTACGCAAAGCGGCGCGGACAAAACGGAAAAAACGACGGCGAAAACCCGCTGACGCAGGCCGTCTGTGCTGCACTGCGCGAAGTCATCGGCACCTACGGCCTGGCGGTCATTTGCGCGGAACAGCCCGACACCATCGTCACCGCGCGACGCGGTTCGCCGCTGATCATCGGCATCGGGAACGGCGAAAATTTCATCGCCAGCGACGCCAACGCCATCGTCGCCCACACCAAAAAAGTGGTTTATCTGAACGACTACGACGTGGCGACCATCACGCCCGAGCGGTTCGACGTTTTGAACCTCGGCACCGACACCGCCAACGTCCAGATCAGCAAGCTTGAGTTTGATGCGGAAGATGCCCAGCGCGGCAAGCACGCCCACTTCATGCTCAAGGAAATTTACGAGCAGCCGCAAACCGTCCTGAACGCGCTGCGCGGTCGACTGGATTTTGAGGGCGCGACGGCCCGGTTCGGCGGTTTGAACATGAACACGTCGCAGTTGCGCAACATTGACCGCATCGTCATCGCCGCCAGCGGCACAAGCTGGCACGCCGCGCTGGTCGGTGAATATCTGATCGAGGAACTCGCGCAGATTCCGGTCGAGGTGGAGTTCGCGCACGAGTTTTGTTACCGCAACGCGCCGCTGGAACGCGACACCGTCCTGCTCGTGCTCTCGCAGTCCGGCGAGACGGCGGACACCCTGGCCGCCTTGCGCGAAGCCAAGCGCCGGGGCCATCGCGCGCTCGCCATCGTCAATGTCGTGGGTAGCACCATCGCGCGCGAATCCGACGGCGGCATCTACATGCACGCCGGACCGGAGATCGGCGTCGCCTCCACGAAAGCCTTCGTCTCCACGCTCACCGTTTTGTCCTTGCTGGCCGTGCATCTGGGCCGGATGCGAAATCTCTCGGCACGACGGGCGCTCGAGATTCTCCACGCGCTCGAAGCCGTGCCCAAACAGATCGAGAAACTGCTCACGCAAAATGAGGCGCTGAAAAAAATCGCGAAGAAATATGCGAAGGCGGATGACTTCTTCTTTCTGAGCCGGGGTTACACGTTTCCCATCGCACTCGAAGGCGCGCTGAAGTTGAAGGAGATTTCCTACATCCACGCCGAGGGTTATTCCGCGGCGGAGATGAAGCACGGGCCGATCGCCCTGATTGACAAAAACACGCCGACGGTTTTTCTCGTGCCGCAGGATTCGATGTATGAAAAGACGATGGCGAACCTGGCGATGATCCGTGCGCGCAAAGGCCCGATCATCGCGCTCGCCACCGAAGGCGACAAGCAGATCCGGAAAGTGGCCGACGACGTGATTTACCTGCCCAAGGCGCTCGAACCGATCTATCCGATCCTGGCGAGCGTGCCGCTGCAGCTGTTCGCCTATCACATCGCCGTCGCGCGCGGCTGCGACGTGGACAAGCCGCGGAACCTGGCCAAGAGCGTGACGGTGGAATAGCCGTTTTTTCTGGATACAACTGCTGGAAGCAAATCGTTATCCTGCGCTCTTCGATGATTGAACGTCTGCCCATTTACGAGATTGAGCGCGAACTCATCGCCCGGCTGAAAACCGACCGGCGGTTGATCCTGTCCGCACCCACCGGCTCGGGCAAATCCACGCAGGTCCCGCAGATGCTGTTGGAACATGATTTTTTGCGGGAGGGACAGGTCGTCATCCTGCAACCGCGCCGGCTCGCCACCCGGCTTTTGGCGGCGCGGGTGGCGCAGGAACTCGGCGTGCAACTGGGACAGGAAGTGGGCTATCAGATCCGCTTCGAAAATGTCACGTCGGCGAAAACCAGGATCCGGTTTGTCACCGAAGGCGTGTTACTCCGGCAGATGATTGATGACCCGCAGCTGCGCGGGGTATCGGCCCTGATCTTCGACGAGTTTCATGAGCGGCATTTGTATGGCGATATCACGCTGGCGCGGTCGCTGGATCTGCAGGAGCAACACCGGCCCGACCTGAACCTGGTGGTCATGTCCGCCACGTTGAACGCGGGCGAGCTGGAGAATTATCTTTCTCATCGTAGGAGCCGAGGTGACGAGGCTCATTCTTTGAAGGGAACTGAACAAAGCCTCCTGACGCCGGCTCCTACCACTCAAACGGGTTGCTCGGTCTTGTCCTCCGCCGGACGCATGTATCCCGTGCAGCATGAATACGCCGAGACGCCGAGTTACTCCGACAAACGTCCGGTTTGGGAACAGGCGGCGGACGCGTTCAGCCAGTATGTTCATGGCGGCGGTGAAGGCGACGTGCTGGTCTTCATGCCCGGCGGCTTTGAGATTGCCCAAACCATCGAAGCCATCCGGCACACGTCGGAGGCCAAAGGATTTATTCTGCTTCCCCTGCATGGCGAACTGGCGCCCAAAGACCAGGACGCAGCCGTGGCCCGCTATGAGAAGCGGAAGGTGGTCGTGGCCACGAACGTCGCGGAAACATCGCTGACGATTGATGGCGTGCGGCTGGTGATTGACAGCGGACTGGCGCGGATTCCCCGGTATGATTCCAATCGCGGCATCAATACCCTGCTGATTGAACGCATTTCCCAATCTTCCTCTGACCAAAGGGCCGGGCGTGCAGGCCGGACGGCGCCGGGCGTGTGCATGCGGCTGTGGTCGCGCGAAGAACACGGGCACCGGCCGGTGCAGGAACTGCCGGAGGTCAAACGACTGGACCTTTCCGAAGTGGTGCTCACGCTCAAGGCCGCCGGCGTGCAGGATTTGCGGAAGTTCCGCTGGCTCGAGGCACCCGATGAACAAAGTCTCGCCCACGCGGAGGAACTTTTGACCGACCTCGGCGCGCTGGACAAACACGGCGCGATGACGCCCGTGGGCCGCAAGCTGCTCGCCTTTCCGTTGCACCCGCGTTATGCCCGGATGCTGCTCGCGGCGCAGGAATATGGCTGCGTGTATCACGCCTGTCTCATCGCCGCACTCACGCAAGGGCGGGATTTGCTGTTGCGAAACTGTGGGAAGGATGTGGATTCCGCGCGCGAGGATTTGCTGGGGGAGAAATCCTCCTCGGATTTCTGGATTCTCATGCGCGCCTGGACATATGCGATGAAGAATGAGTTCCGGCTCGAAGCCTGCCGCAAGCTCGGCATTCACGCCATCACGGCGCGGCAAGTCGGGCCGCTGCTGGAACAGTTCCTGCGCATCGCCGGCAAGGAAGGTCTCGACGTCCAGCCGCGCGAAGTGAAAGACGAAGCCTTGCAAAAGTGCGTCTTGATTGGCTTCAGTGACCGCGTGGCCCGCCGACTGGATCAAGGCACCTTGCGCTGCGACCTCGTCCACAACCGGCGCGGCGTTTTGGCGCGCGAAAGCGTCGTGCAGAAAGCGCCGCTGCTGGTCGTCGCGGAAATCCGCGAGATCGAATCACGCGACAAGGAAATGAACACCATTCTTTCCCTTGCCACGGCCATCGAGCCTGAGTGGTTGCGCGAACTGTTCCCCGAAGACATTGAATCGGAGTTGCAGGTGCAGTTTGATCCCACCACGAAACGCGCGCAGGCGGCGGAATTGTTGAAGTTTCGCGGCCTCGCGCTGTCCGCACGGCGCGTGGAACCACCGCCGACGGATGCCGCGGCCCACTTGCTGGCGGAACAGGTCATTGCCGGGAATCTGACCTTGAAGGATTGGGACGATTCCGTCGACCAATGGATCCTGCGCTTGAACCTGTTGGCGAGGTGGTGCCCGGAATTTGAGTTGCCGCCCATCACCGACGACGACCGCAAACATCTCATCGAGCAACTATGCCACGGGGCATTCGGTTACAAAGACATCAAGGAACGTGACGTGAAGCCGGTGGTGAAATCGTGGTTGTCGGCGGTGCAGCATGACTTGCTAAACAAGCACGCGCCGGAACGGCTCTCGCTTCCCAATGGCCGGACGCCGAAAGTGGTTTATGATGTCGGCAACCCGCCCCACATCGCGCTGCGAATTCAGGAGCTTTACGACGTGAATCAAACGCCGAAGATCGCGCTCGGCCGCGTGCCGGTGGTGGTTCACATCCTGACGCCGGGAATGAAACCGATCCAGGTGACGCAGGACTTGGGAAGTTTCTGGAAGGAACATTATCCGCGCATCAAGGCCGAGTTGCAGCGGCGGTATCCGAAACACCTGTGGCGATGATTATTCCGTTTGCCCGCGGCGATTGTCAGGTTTCGACCTCCGGTTGCCAGCGACGTGGACAGTCATTAAACCTTGCCATTTGCGCGCTTTTCCTTAAGTTCTGCGACCACTTTTAGCAGGTGGAATGAAATGGCAAAACGCGATTATTACGAAGTCTTGGAAGTCACCCGCGACGTCTCTTTTGAGGAAATCAAAAAGACTTACCGCAAGCTGGCCGTGAAACATCACCCGGACAAGAATCCGGGCGACCACACGGCGGAGGAGAAATTCAAGGAACTGGGCGAAGCTTACGAGATATTGAGCGACCCGGAGAAACGCGCCGCCTACGACCAGCACGGTCACGCGGCGTTCGACCCTCGTGCGCGGGCCAGTCGCGGCGGTGCCGGCTTCCACGATCCGTTTGACATCTTCCGCGAAGTCTTCAGCGGCGCGGGCGGCGGCAGCATTTTTGAAAATCTTTTCGGCGGCGGGGGTCAGGATCCATCACAACCACAGCGCGGCGATGATTTGCGTTTCGATCTGGAGATTTCTCTGGAAGAAGCCGCGCTCGGTTGCGAAAAGGAAATCTCCGTCACCAAGCTCGACAAGTGCGAAACCTGCGAAGGCGCGGGCATGGAACGCGGGTCGAGTTTGAAAACCTGCTCAACCTGCGGCGGCCGCGGACAGGTGTTGATGTCGCGCGGGATTTTCAGCATCGCGCAAACGTGCCCGACCTGCAAAGGCGCGGGGCGCATCGTGGAAAAGCCCTGCAAAGCCTGCCACGGCGACGGCAAACGCCAGCGCAGTTCCAAAATCAAACTGAAGATTCCGCCGGGGGTCGATGTCGGCTCGCGGCTGCGTTCCTCCGGCAATGGCGAGGCGGGTTTTCGCGGCGGACCGGCGGGCGACCTTTACGTCGTGCTGCACATCAAGGAACACGAGATATTCAAGCGCGAAGGCGATGATCTGATTTGCGATGTGCCGGTGAGTTTCATCCAGGCCACGCTCGGCGCGGAGATTGAAGTGCCCACGCTGGAAGGCAAATCCACGCTCAAGATTCCCGCCGGCACTCAGCCGGGCGCGGTGTTCCGCGTGAAGAGCAAGGGCGTGAAAAACCTGCAGGGCCACGGCCACGGCGACCTACACGTGCGCATCCAGGTGGAAGTGCCATCGCGGTTGAGCCACGAGCAAAAGGCGAAGCTGCAGGAATTCGCCGCGTTGTGCGACGGCAAGGAGATGCCGCTGTCACAGGGATTTTTCGAGAAGGCGAAAAAGTTTTTCAAGTGAATCAAAACGGTGGGGCGAGACTCCGTCGAGCCCTGACCAAAGAAAACTTGTGGAGAGCATTTGGGCTCGACGGAGTCTCGCCCACCGAATTATTATGCATCGTTTTTATCTACCGCCGGAACGCTGCGCGGGAAATGCGCTGCGGTTGGACGGGCGCGAGGCGCACCATGCGCTGCACGTCCTGCGCCTGAAACGCGGCGACGCCGTCACCGTGCTCGACGGCGCGGGCAATGAATTCTCCTGTGCCGTTGAAAATGCCGCACGCGATTCACTAGCGTTGACCGTGAAGGAAAAGAAAACCACGCCCCCCCTGCCCTGCGCCGTCACTTTGCTGCAGTCCGTGCCCAAGGGAAAGATCATCGAGAGCATCATCCAGAAGTCCGTCGAGCTGGGCGCGCGGCGTATTGTGCCGATCTTATCGGAACGCGTGGTGACGCAGCTCGACGGCGACGACGCGGAGAAGAAGCGCGACAAGTGGCAGCAAGTCGCCGTCGAAGCCATCAAACAATGCGGCGCGGCGTGGCTGCCAAAAGTCGATGCGCCGGTGACGCCGACGGAATTCATCGCCCGCGGAGAAAAATTCGACCTGCTACTCATCGGTTCGCTGCAACCGGAACGCCGCCACCCGCGTGAGGTGTTGCGCGAGTTTGAAAAGCAGCACAGCAGATTGCCGCAAAGCGTGGGCGTCTGGATCGGACCGGAAGGCGATTTTACTTTGGAGGAATTGAAAGCGATTCAAGCCGCAGGCGGGCAGCCAATTTCACTGGGCCAGCTCGTCCTGCGCGTGGAGACCGCCACGATTTATTGTCTCTCGTTTTTGAATTACGAATTGACCCAATAACGGCGGCGCAATCTCCACGCACCGGTTTGTTCAATTTTTCACGAAGCGACGGCAGCCTTTTTTCCGGCGGTGAAAAAGTCCAGGTAGGCGATCAGTTGCGCCTTCATTTCCTTGCGCGACACGATGGCGTCAATCAATCCATGGTCGAGCAGAAATTCGGCGGTCTGGAATCCCGGCGGCAGCTCCGCCTGCGTGGTGTCCTTGATGACCCGCGGCCCGGCGAAGCCGATCATCGCGCCCGGCTCGGCCAGGATCAGATCGCCCAGCGTCGCATAGCTCGCCATCACGCCAGCCGTGGTCGGATGCGTGAGAATGCTGATGTAGGGCAGCTGGTTTTTAGCGTGATACGCCAGCGCGGCGCTGGTCTTCGCCATCTGCATCAAACTGAACATCCCTTCATACATCCGCGCGCCGCCGCTGGTGGAGATGATGATGACGGGCAATCCTTTTTCCGTGCCGCGTTCAATGAGGCGCGTCAGTTTTTCACCGACAACGGAACCCATGGAGCCGCCGAGGAAATTGAAATCCATCACCCCCAGAGCGACGCGCTGGTCGCCAATCTTGCACAAGCCGGTGACGACCGCGTCTTTGAGAGTGGTGTTTTTCCGGTAAGCATCAAGCTTGGACGCATAAGTGGACGCGCCCTTGAAATGGAGCACATCCACGCTCGACATGGTCGCATCCATTTCCTCGAACGTGCAGGTCTCGACCAGCGAATGGATGCGTTCGCGGGAGCCGATGGCAAAATGATGGTTGCACTTCATGCAGACCTTGAGATTGTCGTCCAACTCCTTGTCGAACAGCATCGTGGCGCAGGTCGGGCATTTTGTCCAAAGGCCCTCGGGCATCTCGCGCTTCTTGGTTTTGGATTTGCCCGAGCCGAGCTTGGGCTTCTTGATAAACGTGTGCGTCTGGCCCGTCGGCGGCGTCAACGCCGGTTCAACCGATTCCAGACCAAGTGATTTCTTCGTGAACGAAGTAGTATCCATTTGATTGCTTAAAATAATACTAAACGCCGCGCGCCACTGTCCAGACACAAACCTCACCCGCCCCGGCGGTTCGCAACGCCCGGGCGCACGCGTTCGTCGTCGCCCCGGTCGTGAACACGTCGTCCACCAGAACCACGCGTTCGCCGTTCAATTCGATCCCGGCTCGAACCTCAAAAGCACCGCGCATGTTGGCGGCCCGCTGTTCCCGCGTCAGCCGGGTTTGCGTCAAGGTCGAGGCGACGCGCCGGAGCAGTTTGGCGTTCAGGGGAATGCCGATGGCTTCGCCTAAATGACGGGCGAGGATTTCGGCCTGATTAAACTCCCGCTCGCGCTCCTTCAACGGATGCAGCGGCACCGGCACGATGAAATCCCAGCCCTGTCCGCGCAAAACGGGCACCGCCTCGCGCAAGAACAGATCGGCAAGAAAATTTTCGAACCACAAGGCCCGTTGGTATTTGAAACGATGAATCACTTCCAGCACCACGCTCTTGGCGACCACGGCCGAACGCGCGGAGGTGAAATGCAATTCCAGCTCGCGGCAGTTCGTGCATTCAAAAGGCGTGGTCAGATCGCCGGGATAAGGCAAACCGCAACGTTCGCAGAACGGCGGGCGGATGAACCGGACCTGCGTCCAGCATTTTGCGCCGACGAAGCCCTCGCTGGCCGTGGCGCGCTCCGCCTCGCAAAGCTGGCAGATTTCCGGGTAGAAAAAACCCAAACCGGTGTTGAGCCAGTTTCGCAACGGAGCGACGGGCGGGCGCATGACGCGACGATAATTTTTCCGCCGCCAAATGCAAATTGATTCCGCAGGCAAAAGGGAGGGGCAAGGGTTTTTATTCGCGTCAGCGGGCGCAAAGTGATATTTAAAGATTGGTATGGCGAGTGCATTAAAAAATGGGGGAATGGGTGACGCGGCGCAGAAGCCGTTTGCGGGAAAGTATTATCCCCAAGAGCTCCTGAACAGCGGCGGCATGTCGGAAATCTGGCTCGTCACCGACCCGCGCGGCAAACCATACGCCCTGCGGAAATTGAAAAAGGAGCTGCGTTTCAATTTTGTCGCCTGCCGCCGATTTGTGCGCGGTTGTGAAGTGCTTTCCAAGCTGAATGAAAGCGATTTCATCGTCGGTTACGTCGAACACGGCAAGGCGGACGGCACCCATTACATGCTCATGGACTACGTCGAGGCGGAGAACCTCAAGGAACTGTTCGCCAAACACGATCCCATTCTGACGGAAAACGTCGCGCAAATCCTGATTGACGCCGCATCCGGGCTGCTGCATGTGCACGAAAGCGGCTACATGCACCTGGATTTCAAGCCGGAGAATATTCTGGTCACGCGCAACGGCAGCGTGCGGCTGATTGATTTTGATACCGCGATTCCGATTCCGGAAAAGCCCGTCAAACAGTCCAAGAATCCCGGCACGCCTGGTTACATGGCTCCGGAACAGCTCAAACGCGAACCGATTGACGGCCGGGCCGATATTTTTGCCTACGGCGTGTCTGCCTACGAACTGCTGACCAACCACAAGCCGTTTCCCGGCGAGACCCCGGCGGAAATTCTCGCCGCCCAAATGGACGTTTCCGGCCCGGTGACGCCGCGGGAACACAACCACGACATCCCGCCCGCCCTCGAAAGGACCATCCTCAAGTGCCTCGCCCGCGACCCCGACCGCCGCTATCCCTTCATGAGCGTGCTGGTGAACGATCTGCAAAAAGCGCTCTACGTCTAGGCGCTGGCTCCCGCCGCAAAACCGTTCTTGACATCCGGCCCTTACTGTCCTACTGTCCTATGTCAGTATTATTTTATGGTTTTCAAAATAGACTTCAAATCCGGCAAGCCGGTCTATCTCCAGCTGGTGGACCAGATCCGTTACGCCGCCGCGTCGGCGATGTTGCGAACCGGCGAACCGCTGCCATCCATCCGTCCGCTGGCCGAGGAATTGCGCGTCAACCGCAACACGGTCGCCAAGGCTTACGCCGAGCTGGAAAGCCAGGGCGTCATCGAGACGATTCCCGGCAAGGGCTGCTTTTTGAAGGAGAATAGTTCCCCGTTCACCAAGCCGGTGCGCCAAAAACTCTTGCTCGCTGAAGTGGATGAGGCGGTCGTGATGGCGCATCACCTCCAGGTGGACCGTGAAACTTTCCTGGCCCTCGTCAAGGAACGGCTCGACCATTTCGAGCGCAAGGTGAAGGAAAAATCCAACAACGATTGAAAGGTCACGCATGAACAACGATTCGCCCATCATCGAAATTGACAACCTCACCCGCCGTTACGGCAAGACGGATGCCGTCAACGGATTGAGCCTGAAAGTGCAGGCCGGGAAATGCTACGGCTTCTTCGGCCGCAATGGCGCGGGTAAGACCACGACCATCAAGTGCCTGCTCAACCTGCTCCGTCCCGATTCGGGCATGACGCGCGTGTTCGGCCTTGACCCGCGCAAAAATGAAGTCGCCGTGAAATCACGCCTCGCCTACGTGCCGGACATGGTGGCGTTTTATCCGTGGATGACCGTGCGCGAGACGCTGGAATATTTCGCGTCGTTCCGCAAACACTGGAATTGTGACATCGAAAATGATTTGTTAAGCCGCTTTCAGCTCGACGACCGGAAAAAGACAACGAGCCTCTCCAAAGGCCAGCGCACCCAGCTCGCCCTCATCAGCGCGATCTGTCCCGAACCGGAACTGCTTGTGCTCGACGAACCTACGAGCGGCCTCGACCCGATTGTCCGCCGCGAATTCATCGAGACGGTCATCGGCGCCTATCAGTCCGGCGATCCCGGCCGCCGCACGGTGTTTGTCTCCACGCATCTCATTTCCGAGTTCGAGGGCTTGATTGACGAATTCACCATCATTGAGCAGGGCCGCGAACTGCTGACCATGGAAGCCGACGCCGCGCGCGAGCGTTTCCGGAAAATCAATGCCCGCTTCGCCATAGCGCCGGCGCAACTCGCTTTGACGGGCGCGTTGAACGTCAAACAAAACGGCCGCGAAGTGGAAGTCCTCGCCAACGGCAACAGCGAGCAATTGCTGGCTGAATTAAAATCCCGCGCGCCCGAGGAGCTGCGCTGCGAATCGCTGTCGCTGGAGGAAATTTTCGTGGCGTCGGACATTTTGAAAAAGGCGAAAACATGAATGCGTTTGTCAAAAAGGAAATCCGCCTGCTGATGCCGAGTTTTTTGATTTGCTGTGCACTGGCACTGCCGAATCTGGCTTTCCGTTTCCATCCGGATGGCTCGCTCATGGGCTGGTGGTGGTTTATGATGGCCTTTGTGTTTTCCGGCGCGATGGCCGTGATGCTGGCGCTCAACTCCTTCGGCGCCGAAGTCAGTGCAGGCACATTTTGCAATCTGCTGGCCCAGCCCATTTCGCGCCAGCAAATCTGGGACACGAAAATATCGCTGCTTGCGGCCGCGCTCTTCATCGTCGGGGTCTGCTGGAGCGGCTGCGGCATCGCCCGCCTCATGATGCTGGGTCGTGAACTCAACCTGCTGGATCTGTTCTCCGGAGTCATCACGTTCGGTTTGGTGGTCTTTTCCGGCGGATTATGGGCGGTGCTGTTGCTGCGCCAGGTGGCGGCGGCGTTCTGGTTCACGCTGCTCGTGCCGGGCGTGATCCTGGTCATTCTCGCCGCGTTCTTCGCCGATCAATCTCCCGAATTTTTCACCGGCCTGACGGTGAGCGTTCTCGGCCTTTACAGTCTGGCGGGATTTTTCTTTGCGCGCTGGCTCTTTTTCCGCGCGCAGGATGTGCAATGGTCGGGCGGGACCATCGTCATGCCGGAAATGCGCGACATGGCATGGTTCAAGTCGGCGTCGGCAATGCGGTCATGGCGTCCGCGCGCGGCATTGTGGCGCAAGGAATTCATGCTGCATCAGTCGCAGTTCGTGATGGCCTTCGTGCTGTTTCTCCTGCACCTCGGCGTGCTGGGCGTGCGGCATTTTTGCGACCTGAGCCATTCCCGCGACTTGAAGTTCACGCTGGAAATTTTCTGGGGCCTGTGGTTTGTCATGCCGCTGCTCGTTGGCTGCGCGGCTGTGGCGGAGGAACGGAAATTGGGCACGCTCGAAGGCCAGCTCTGCCTGCCGGTGAAACGCCGCACGCAGTTCGCTATCAAGTTTTTTGTCGCGCTGTTCCTGTCCCTGCTGCTGGGCGTGGCCATGCCGCTGCTGTTGGAAGGCACGCGGATTCTTCCGGGCGTCCCGTTTGGAAGCGCCACCCTTCAAAAGGGATTAACCAATGCCCTGACCTCGGCGCAATTTGATTTTTGGGTCGCTATCGGAATCCTCAACGGCTATTTGCCGCTGCTGGCGTTTATCGGCATCGCCCTGCTTATCGGCGGCGTGGCGTTTTACGCGTCATCGCTCGCACGCAACACGCTGCAATCGCTCGCGCCGGCGGTGCTGGGAACATTGCTGATGGTCTTTCTGCTGTTCGCTGCCGCGATGCCGTGGGGGCGCGAGTTGGAATTCCTCTGGCGCGGGCCGCTGGCCTATTTCATCGGCGTGCCGCTGGTGCTGCTGACGTTGGTGGCATTGGCGTATTGGAATTTTCAGCAGGTCAAAGCCAGCGCGCAAATGGGCTGGCGCAACGTGCTCGCCTTTGTCTTGGCCGTCCTGCTGGGCGTGACGACGACGGTGGCGGTTTATCATCGCGCCTGGGCAAAACTCACACCCTTCGAGCCGGTGCACGACGCCGCGCGGTTCTCGCTCGCGGATTCGGTCCGTCTTGAAAATGACTGGCGCAATCTCACCGTCCGTCTGCCGGAGGGAAAATTCTGGCAGGCACGATTCAAATACACTGCGCCCAACCCGCTCGCCATTTTGCTGGGCAATTTCAAAGCTCCGACCGCCGAAGGCGCGTTTCTCAGCGGCTCGAACTGGACGGCGACGGTTGACGGCTTCTGGTTTCAGCAAGCCGGCATCAAGACGGACGGCACATTATGGGTTTCACCCAAACCAGCGAAGCCAAGCAAGTTGGATAGAACCGAACGGGTGCAATCAAAAGTGGAACCGCTGGCTCGATTTGGCAGCGAGACCAATTGGAGCAGTCTCCTCGGTCAAGGACTCTCGGTGTTTCTCGTCAAAAATGACGGAACCTTGTGGCGCTGGGGCGTGACGAATTTTGATCTGAAACATAAAACCTGGCCAGGCTTGCAAGCGTTCACGCCGTATCGTCTCGGGACCGAAACAAACTGGGCGGAGGTTTTCCAGAGCAGCTACCGGTTAAAATTTCGCAAGACCGATGACAGCGTCTGGACACTGGCAGATAATTGGAACACGAACAATCGGACTTTGCTCGAAATTGAACCGGGGTTGACTGTAGCATCTCTGAAAGATATTGGACCGGGAAAATTTCGCAGCACGGCCAGTATCCAACATGGGCTACAATACCAGGTCGGCGTGCGCGATGACGGAACTCTCCGCATCTGGGCCGATGAGCGTTGGGACAGAAGCAAAAAAACGCACAACAATTATTACGAATGGTTTCCGACGGATTTGCAAATCGGCAATGAAACCAACTGGCTCGCCGTGGGCGGCAACGGCGAAAAAATCATCACCCTCAAGAAAGACGGAACACTGTGGCTGTGGAATTTTCACCGCAGTTCTATCAGTGTCTGGGATCAGAATCAGTTTGAAGCCGAAATCCAGAAGACCATTCCCGTCCGGCTTGGCAGGCACACGGACTGGGTGGCCATTTCCGGCTATTGGGGGAGCGCCATCACACTCGCCGCCGATGGCAGCCTGTGGTGGTGGCCGCTGCAAAATGCGGAGCAATACTACGACGATCTAAGCGACAGCTCCGGCATCGGCCCGCTGCTGGACATCTCGCAGAAGCCGCAGTTGATTGGCAATGTTTTTAGCCGGTCCGACTGAAGCGCGGCCTTTTGCAATTCGCGCTACGGCTTCACCACGGAAACCACGAACGCGTCCGGCTTGAGATATTTCTGCGCAACGGCTTTGACTTGCTCCAGCGTGACGGCTTCGAACTTCGCATCGTCCAGTTCCGTGCGCTGGTAGCCCAGGCCGTAGAGTTCGTCGAGGGAGGTCAGCGACGCGAGACTGCCGAGGTCCTGGCGCGAGATTTTCTTCGAGCCGATGATCTTGGCCTTGCCGCGTTTGAGTTCCT
>Ga0114951_10001827_pt1 | contig 25316 bp, 15 predicted proteins | sample AM7aDNAmetaG_FD_88677 | JGI IMG/M metagenome (GOLD analysis project Ga0114951, IMG submission 88677) | Freshwater microbial communities from Finland to study Microbial Dark Matter (Phase II) - AM7a DNA metaG | ecosystem: Environmental > Aquatic > Freshwater > Lake | place: Finland: Lake Alinen... | reverse complement strand
TGACAGTCCCCAACAACGGGCGCTTTGCTATCACCTTAATAGTCTGAGCGCTTGTTGTATTAGAGGCATCGTACACCCATACGCTCGTACCGCAACCTACGAATAAATGCTTTGAGGTACTGTCATAATTTACATGCCAACCGAATCCTCCCGGTGTCTGCCCAAGCCTATTCAATTCTTTCACTTGTGCATTAAGAAGGGTTGTCAACAGGAAAAAGAAGATTATAATTGTTAACTTTCTCATATCATTTATTTAATGGTTCTCTGTTTTTATAAATTATTGAAAATGTTGGTTTACATATATATCTTTTGACGGGTTCTACATAAGGCTCATAAATTTTTCCGTCGGCACTGGTCTTTGCAGGACCTCGTTTGCCTTCAACAATTTTCAATTTACCCGTTATTAAAACTTCCTTCCCTTTCAAAGAATCAGCCTGTCTGTCTGATATGTCTGACACAGAGATATAATAGTCATTAATCATATAAATTTCCTCTTTTTCAAAATTACCGACATTAATTTTTATTCCATCAAAAATACCAACCGTAGTAACTGCTTTTAAAGAGTCTTTTTTTAAAGTTTGTGTAAAAGCTATCTGCATCATCAGGAATAATATCCCAAACAATGTCAATCTGTGTTTTAAGATTTTTTTCATAGTTATTCTATTCAGTGTTTAACTACTACAAATATAGTGAAAGTTAAACAAATGAACAATACACAAAAAAGCCAATAAGTTTTAGCCAAATAAATGTTTGAAGAGTTCTTCAATTTTTGATACAGGAACAATTTTTATTTTGAAATTGTTATCAGAAGTTCCTTTGAGATTGTATTTTGAAATAAATATCCTTTGAAATCCCAATTTTTCAGCTTCAGAAATTCTTTGTTCAATACGGTTGATGGGTCTTATCTCGCCTGATAGTCCTACCTCAGCGGCAAAGCATGTTTTATCGGGAATAGGTATATCTTCTGATGAAGATAAAATGGCTGTAACAACACCAAGATCTATAGCAGGGTCATCAACTTTAATACCTCCTGTTATATTCAGGAAAACATCTTTGGCGCCCAGACGGAAACCACATCTCTTTTCCAGAACAGCCAGAAGCATATTAAGTCTTCTCAAATCAAAACCTGTTGACGACCGTTGCGGGGTGCCATAGGCAGCAGAGCTTACAAGGGCTTGTGCTTCAATAAGCATTGGACGGAGTCCTTCTATAGTTGCAGAAATAGCTACACCACTTAAAGGTTCATCAAACTGTGAAATTAATATCTCCGATGGATTAGTAACTTCCCTTAATCCATCATTAAGCATCTCAAAAATGCCAAGCTCGGATGTAGAGCCAAAACGGTTTTTTGTGGCGCGCAAAATACGGTAGATATAATTTCTGTCCCCCTCAAACTGAAGTACTGTATCAACCATGTGTTCCAGTATTTTTGGTCCTGCCAGCGTGCCATCCTTGATAATATGACCAATAATAAAAACGGGTATATGTGTATTCTTTGCAAAACGGTTAAGCTCAGCGGCGCATTCCCTTATTTGTGAAATGCTCCCTGCTGAAGAATCCAGAAATTCTGTTGTAAGCGTCTGTATTGAATCAATAATGATAATATCAGGTGCAATAGCCTCAATATGTTTAAAAATATATTGTGTGTTGGTTTCTGTTAACACATAACACTGTGAGTTGTTGTTACCAAGCCTTTCTGCCCGCATCTTTATCTGCTGATCGCTTTCTTCACCTGAAATATAAATTACTTTAAGTTTTTTTAATCCCAGAGCCATCTGAAGCATGAGTGTAGATTTGCCTATCCCCGGCTCTCCTCCAATCAAAATCAATGAACCTGGCACAATACCTCCGCCGAGCACCCTGTTTATTTCATTATTCATGGAATCAATCCTGACTTCTGAAACGGCACTTATTTCATCAATTAATACAGGCTTGCTGCTTTTATTCTGCGTTGCTTTTTCGAATGTCTGACTACCCTTCTCTTTGTATATAATTTCTTCTTCATAAGTATTCCAGCTATTACACGAAGAGCATTTGCCAACCCACTTGGGTGATTGTGCACCACAATTTTTACAAAAAAAAGCTGTTTTGATTTTTGTCACTTAATTAGATCTTTTAGTCCTTATAAAAGTCTCTAATTTCCAATCCACCCGGTTTATTATCATATGTATTAGTAGACATTGTAAGTGTGGTATTATCTAATTTATTTATAATCCATGCTGTATTATAAGCAGGGTACCATATATTTTGTTGTCCATTATTATATTTAAAATTATTAAACCCACTTATTGTAATTTGTGGCACTTTACGAAAATTCTTATTATAGAAATTACCATGAGTATCTCTTACAATTTTAATTTCAAAGTTTCCAGAAGTAACGGTATCATTTATAATACTATATTTTTCATAATTTAATATTACAAATATTTTTTTATCTGCTGTGAAAGCCCATTTTTCAGTTCCACCATGATCATACACAACCCTGTTCCAGGTTCCAATGAGTTTAGTTTCAATTGTACTTTCTTTTTGGCAAGAGTCAAATAAAACCAAAACGCTTAATAGAATAAGAAAAGTTTTAATAAACAGTTTCATTAAAATAAGTTTATATACAAATTTACAATTTTTTTTAATACTACGTATATTGTTTTTAATAACGATATAGAAAAAACATTGTATACACGTAGTGTTGCTTACAAACTTTAATATTTTATGTGGGAATTAAGATCGATTATTTTTTTTTCTATTGCCGTAGTAGAGTATCCTTCAACTAATTTAATGGTCTTTACCTTTCCGCCATAGGCTGCAAGTATATCATAACCGACAACATCTTTTGGCTTGTAATCTTTTCCTTTGACAAGGAAGTCTGGTTTAACAATTTTTATCAGGTTATAAGGTGTGTTTTCATCAAAACATACCACTGCATCAACAAAAGAAAAGGCTGCCAGAAGCATCGCCCTTGCAGTTTCATCATTTATAGGTCTTTTGTTTCCTTTTATACTTTTTACAGAAATGTCAGAATTTAAACCAACAACCAGAACATCACCAAGCGATGATGCTTTAGCTAAATAATCAACATGTCCGAGGTGCAGAATATCAAAACAACCATTTGAAAAAACAATTGTTTTGCCTTCTTTTCTCCATTCTTTAACTTTAGCTTGAATGGATTTTAAGGAAAATATTTTTCCTTTAATGGCATTAATTGTTTTCATTGTTTTCACTCTTTACTTTCTTATTTCTTAAAAAAAGAACAGCAAACGAAAATAAACCCAAAACAGCTACAAGCACCATCTGTGAAGTATGTGAAATATAAGCAAATGACGTTGCTGATGCCGAATTAATGGCAAAAAGCTGAACAAGGGTAGTGATTATAATAAAATGATATGCTCCAATACCACCGGGTACGGGAGCAACCATGCCAAGACTTCCCATCACAAGGATTGTAAACCCTGCAGAAACACCTAACCCAGAAGTATCTTTTAGTGAGAAAAAACATAAAAAAGGCATTAAAAAATACAAAGTCCAGATGGCTATTGTAAGTATAATGAAAGCCCACTTCTGCTTAATATGCACTATAGCTTTAATACCTTCTGCAAAACCAATGAAAACACGTTTAAGCTTAAAGTAAAAAGGTTTATTTTTTAAATGTTTATTAAATGTTTTATATAGGACGTACAAACATATTATGACAACAATGATGATGACAGCAACAATAATAAACGTTATATAGTTGTTTTCAAAACTTAATGATAGTGGATGAAGTATATATTTATTAAGAAATCCTTTAAGAAATTCAAACTGAAAGAAAACAACCAAAATAATAAGCAACAAAAGACACAAAGAGTCAAATATTCTTTCTGCCACAACAGTACCCAATAGGATATTGAAAGGTATTTTCGAATTTTTATTAATTACACCACAACGGCTCACTTCCCCAAGTCGTGGCACAACCATATTGGCAAAATAACCTATCATCACCGCATAAAATGTAGTTGATAAGCGTGTTTTATAGCCCATTGATTTGATGATAATATTCCAGCGGGCAGCCCTAGCCACATGCGACAGTGTTCCAACAATAGCAGCTAATCCAATCCAGTAATAGTTGGCTGTTCTAAACTCACCAAACATTTTATTTAAATCCTGATCTTTGGTCACATACCACAACAAACCAAAACCCATTGACAGGAAAACAAGATATTTAATAGCGGAGATAATGCTGCTTTTTTTCAAGAGCTATGAGATTTTATTTTCTACAGGAAAAATAATCATAGGATTGTGTGTCTTGGCTTCTTCAAAATCCATTACAGCATAGGACATAATGATTATGATGTCTCCCTCCAACGCTTTGCGGGCGGCAGGGCCATTCATACTTATTATTCCGGAACCCCTTTCTGCTTTTATAACATAAGTTTCAACACGCTCGCCATTGTTAAGGTTAACCACATGAACTTTTTCGTTTTCAATAATATTAACGGCATCCATCAAATCCTCATCTATACCTATGCTACCGATATAATTCAGATTAGCCTGCGTAACCCTGACCTTGTGAATTTTAGATTTTAAGACTTCTATTTGCATAATGCAGCAAAATTACTAAAATATTTTCAGATTATCAATTAATCTGATATTTCCTATAAAAATAGCTGTGCAAACAACTATGGCATTGCTTTCCGAAATATCAGAAATTGATTTCAATGATTCACCATCGCATATTTCAACATACTCAACTTTCATTAGTGGCTCATTCTCAATATATTTAACATACCACAATTTTAATTCATTGATACTTTTGTTATGTATATTGTTTTTTATAAAGTTAAGTCCTTTGTATATTTTGGATGCTACCAGACGTTCTGGCGTTAAAAGTCTCGCATTTCTTGAACTTAACGCCAGGCCGTCTTTTTCTCTGGTTGTCGGACAAGAGACTATTTCAATATTGAAATTAAAATCTCTTGTCATCTTTTTAATAACTGCCAGTTGCTGATAATCCTTTTGGCCAAAATATGCCCTGTCGGGGTTTACAATCTCAAAAAGTGTTTTAACGATATAAACAACTCCACTGAAATGATTTGGACGGAAAAACCCTTCCATAATTTCGTCCAAATACCCTAAGTCGTAGCTAAAAGCAGAACTGTTCTTAATAATAGAATCATCAGGCACAAAAACAATATCGCAGCCTGTATCTTCGAGGAGTTTTGTGTCATTATTTAATAATCGCGGATATTTATTAAAGTCTTCCTTATTATTGAATTGAAGAGGATTGACATAAATGCTGCACACAGCTATTTCATTTTCAGCTTTAGCTCTTTTCAGAAGAGAAATATGCCCTTCGTGCAACGCACCCATAGTAGGTACAAAGCCAACTGATTTTTTCTCCTTTTTAAGTAAATCAATATTTTTTTTAATTTCTTCTTTATTGTTTAATATTAACATAATATAATATTTAAAAAAGTAAAAAAGTAATGTAGAACAATTTATTTTTAAAAGGAAACTTTTGTTTTTTGAAATGTTAATTATGAAAAAATAATAAAATACAATAAATGCCGTTTTCAAAAAAAATGCAAAACTAATTCAATTAATCAATAAATTCATTTATTTTTTGTAAATTTGCATAAATTATTAAATAACCTACAATGGAAAAACCCAAAATATTATTTTCTCACCAAGAAATTTATCCTTACGTAAAAGAAACACCCATGAGTAACATTGGGCGTCATTTACCACAAGGGATTCAGGAAAGAGGAAAAGAAATCCGTGCTTTTATGCCCCGATATGGTTGTATTAATGAAAGAAGAAATCAGCTTCATGAAGTAATAAGACTGTCGGGAATGAATTTAATCATCAGTGAAAATGACCACTCTTTAATAATCAAAGTGGCTTCTATACAGTCGGCACGCATGCAGGTATATTTTATTGATAATGAAGATTATTTTCAACGCAAAGCTATATTAGCAGATAAAAATCAAAAGTATTACAAGGACAATGACGAACGCTGCATATTCTTTTGCAGAGGCGTATTGGAAACTGCCAAGAAATTGTCGTGGGCACCGGATATAGTGCATTGCCATGGTTGGATGAGCTCTTTGTTGCCAATTTACATTAAAAGAGCGTTTAAAGATAATCCTATTTTTACCGACACAAAAGTTATTTATTCTGTTTATGATGATGATTTCCCTGGCTCTTTCAGCAAAAATTATAACGAAAAGATTAAGCTTCCCGGTATCTCTAAAGATGATTTAGCCAACTATCAGGAACCTAACTTTGTCAATATAACTAAATCTGCTATAGAGTTTTCTGATGCAGTTATTATTGCCAGTCCGCAAATCAATCCTGAATTAGAAAAATATCTTAAGACCATTGATAAACCTATTTTAGAATATCAACCTGTAGAAACATACATTGATGCCTACTCTAACTTCTATGACGAGGTATTGGTAACTAATTCTGTTCTTTCCTAAACCCAATTTATTTTTTAATTTATTAAATTGAAAGCAATTAAAGTTATTAGAAGCACAAAATGGGCTCTTATACTGTTTGGTTTTGCGTCGTTATTTTCATGTAACGAACCCGATAAGATAGGGCTGGAAATACAACCTGTTAATGATAAATTTAATCTTTTTTACAACGATTCATACAAGATAGATGCTCATACTATAAAAGAAGACTCAGTAAGGACTGACAAAATAGCATTAAACCTGTTGGGCAACTATAATGACCCGATCTTCGGCAGGACAGCTGCAAGTATTTATACGCAGATACGTCTGTCAACTAACAATGTCGATTTCGGGCCTTCTCCTGTTGCCGATTCTATAGTTTTATCGTTAGCTTACAAAGGATACTATGGTAAGTTGAGAAAAGTTAATATTAAAGCATTTGAAATATTGGATGATTTCTATAAAGATTCAATCTATTATTCCAATAGAACATTAAATATTAATAATCAACCTCTTGCAAATATTTCAATAATACCCGCTCCCAGCGACAGTGTTACTGTTCTGGGTTCAAAACAGGCCCCTCAGCTACGAATCCGCCTGGACCAAAGTCTTGCACAAAGATTTATTAATGAATCAACATCTTTAAATGTAAGTGATAATACTCATTTCCTTCAGTTTTTTAAAGGTATTTATCTCACAACATCTATGGTAAATACAGAAGGTTCTGTTTTGTACTTTGACCTTATCAGTGCTTTATCACAAGTAACATTATATTATAAAAACGATAATAATGATTCTTTGAAGTATAATTTTGTCATTGATGCCAATTGTGCCCGTTTTAATTCTTTTAATCATTATAATTATTTAAATGCCGATGCCACACTCAAACAGCAAATAAATGGCGATACAATACTGGGTGATAGCCTGTTGTATTTGCAAGCAATGTCGGGGGTAAAAGTAAAATTGATGTTTCCTGATTTTAAAGAATTTTTTGAAGGAAAAAAACTGGTGTTGAATAAGGCAGAACTCATCATTCCTGTAGAAAGTGATGCTTCTCAATCTAATTATTCTTTGCCTGATAAACTGACATTAGTAAGACTAAATGAAACAGGACAGATAGCTTACCTCATTGATCAGTTTGAGGGAGAATCGCATTTCAGAGGTGTTTATGATGCGACGAATAACCAATATAGCTTTACAATTACACGTCATCTTCAGAATATTCTGTTGAACAACATAAAAGATTATGGTTTATATTTAATGGTATCCGGCTCCAGTATTAATGCCGGCAGAGTTTTATTAAGAGGGCCCAAAAGGTCAGATAAAAGTCTTAAATTAAAAATAACTTATACAAAACTTTAAATTATGTGCGGAATTGTTGCTTACATAGGACCTAAAAAAGCTTTTCCTATCCTGATGAAAGGGCTTTACCGACTTGAGTACAGGGGGTACGACAGTGCAGGTATTGCACTTTTAAATGGTTCTTTAAATGTTTATAAAACAAAAGGCAAAGTAGCAGACTTAGAAAATTTTGTAAAAGATAAATGTATTGATGGTAATATAGGTATTGCTCATACACGTTGGGCAACCCATGGAGAGCCTAATGACTTAAATGCCCATCCTCATTTATCGCCTTCTAATAATATAGCTATTATTCACAATGGCATTATCGAAAATTATTCTTCATTAAAAAAAGAATTAATAAACAGAGGTTATCATTTTCGTAGCGAAACAGATACGGAAGTCCTGATTCACCTTATAGAAGATATCCAGCAAAAAGAAAAAGTAGAGCTTGTCGAAGCACTTCAAATTGCATTAAATCAAGTAGTTGGAGCTTATGCCCTTGTGCTTATTGCCAAAGCTGACCCGGATCAGTTAATATTAGCCAGAAAAGGAAGTCCTCTTGTAATTGGTGTTGGTGATGGTGAATATTTCGCCGCTTCTGATGCTTCTCCAATTATAGAATATACTAGAAATGTTGTTTATCTTGAAGACGAGGAAATAGCAATTATTCCAAGGTACGGCGACCTTAAGATTAAAACCATTAAAAATATTGAAAGAACACCTTATGTTCAAACGCTAGAAGTTCAGCTGAATCAGATTGAAAAAGGCGGCTTTGAGCATTTTATGCTAAAGGAAATTTACGAACAACCCCGTTCTATTAAGGATAGTATGAGAGGAAGACTCAATGCTTCGCAAGGTATTGTTAATCTGGGAGGTATTGTAGAGTATGAGCAAAAGTTAGTTAATGCAAAAAGAATTGTAATTATAGCTTGTGGTACTTCCTGGCATGCCGGATTGGTTGGTGAATATATATTTGAAGAACTGGCAAGGGTATGTGTTGAAGTAGAATATGCATCAGAATTCAGGTACCGTGACCCTGTTATTTATGAAGATGATGTTGTTATAGCTATTTCTCAGTCGGGCGAAACTGCCGATACTCTGGCTGCTATAGAACTTGCTAAATCAAAAGGGGCTACAATAATAGGTATTTGTAATGTTGTAGGCTCCAGTATTGCAAGAGCTACTCATGCAGGGTCTTATACACATGCTGGACCTGAAATTGGTGTGGCCTCTACTAAAGCTTTTACTGCTCAGGTTACTTTACTCACACTCATGGCTTTACAAATTGCCAATTTAAAAGGGACTATTTCAAAATCAAGGTTTAAACAACTGACTTATGAAATTGAAGCTATTCCTGATAAAGTAGCCAGGACATTATTAACCAATGATAAGGTTAAAGAAATAGCATTACATTTTAAAAATGCCCGTAATTTTCTTTATCTGGGACGTGGGTATAATTTCCCAGTGGCTCTCGAGGGCGCATTGAAACTAAAAGAAATATCATACATCCATGCTGAAGGCTATCCTGCAGCTGAAATGAAGCATGGTCCTATTGCACTTATAGATGAGCACATGCCTGTGGTGGTTATTGCCACCAATAAAGGTATTTATGATAAAGTTTTATCTAACATACAGGAAGTAAAAGCCCGTAAGGGTATAATAATAGCCATTGTTACCGAGGGAGATGTTGAAGTACGTAAATTAGCCGATTTTGTAATCGAAATTCCTGAAACAGAAGAAATGCTGGTACCTCTTTTAGCCACCGTTCCTTTACAATTACTTTCTTACCATATAGCAACAATGAGAGGTTGCAATGTTGACCAACCAAGAAATCTGGCTAAATCGGTTACAGTTGAATAAATACAGTGCCTAAAGTTTGGAGTTTGGAGTGCCTAGAGTTTGGAGTGCACTTCGTCAAACGCTCAATGTAATACCTAGGGCTATTTGATTAGAGTAACATCTCCAATGTACACATATTTATTTCCATCTATTTGTTTGACGTTAATCCTGTAAACATAAACGCCCACAACAATGTCATCTGGTTTACCTTTGTTATATTTTGTTCCGTTCCATGGATGCTTTGCGCTTGTTACATCCCACTCGGTGGTATTGTATATCAAATCGCCCCATCTGTCGAAAATGAACATCTCAAAATCGTTGGGGTCAACATTTTGACCTTTGGGTGTAAATCCATCATTCAGCCCGTCTTCATCAGGTGTAAAACTGTTGGGTACATAAAGTGTAAAGTTATCTACAACTCTGACTACACCTGTTATAGTATCAGAACAACCATTAATATCTGTTACAATTAATGTTACGGTATAAGTTCCCAAGCCTGAGTATTGATGTGAAGCAGCACTGCCAATTCCATTCGGTGAGCCGTCTCCATAACTCCAGAGCCAGCTTGTGATATTTCCTGTTGAATTATCAGTAAAAATAATAGGTCCATCAGTAGGTGTTACAACGCTTGGATTTGAGCTAAATCCTGCTGTAGGTCCTGGCAAATTGACAACGGATGCAGAAGCAATGGTAATACATGTTCCATCACTTGCGGTCACAGTATAGGTACCTGCTGAAAGTCCTGTTATTGAGCTTGTATTGTGAGCATTGTTCCAGATATAGGTGTAAATTCCTGAACCTCCTGTGACTATTACTGTTGCCGTTCCATTTCCCTGACCGCACATTTCACCGGTAGTTGACGTAATAGCAGTTAGTCCGGGTGTGCTTGGGATAGTAGCACTTGCAGTAGTGGCACAACCGCTCGCATCGGTAACAGTAACGGTATATGTACCACCGGGCACATTTTGAAGTACCGATGTATTTTGTGCAGGCGTAGAACTCCACAAATAAGTGTACGGTGTAGTTCCTCCACTGGCATTAGCTGTGGCGCCTCCAACAGAATTAGTGCAGGAATCTGTAATAATATTCGAAACAGTAGCTGCCACACCTGTTGATACATCATCCACAATAACAACAGCAGTAGCTAAGCAAGTACCATCATCTACAGTAACGTTATATGTTCCGCCAGCCAGATTGCTTGCTGTTGATGTTGTTTGTGCAGGAGTAGTACTCCAGCTGTAAGTATAAGTGCCCGAACCACCTGTAGCTACAACAGTAGCTGTCCCGTTATTCTGACCACAAGTAGCATTGGTAAATGAAGTCTGAAGAGTAGGACCACCGATATTATTAACAGAAATACTGGCAGTAGTTGTACAGCCATTATCATCGGTGATTGTTACATTATATGAAGCTGCTGCCAGATTGGATATTGTAGCAGTTGTCTGAGGTGGTGTGGTGTCCCAGTTATATGAGTAAGCACCTGTTCCCCCTGTAGGATTAACTGTTATAGAACCGTTACTTTGTCCACAATTGGCATCAACGACAGTGGGCGTGCCGGCATCGAGCACTGTGGGTTCATGAATAGTGATGGTAATTGTACCGGGACAAGTATCATTATCTAAAACATTTAATGTATACGTTCCGGCAGCGAGTCCTGTAAAACTCTGAGAACCTGCCACATCATTAAATGTTGCAACAGTGGCTGCGCCATTCATAAGCACATAATCATAAGGTGAAGCTCCTCCTGATGTGGTAACATCAAAACTACCTGCAGTGCCACCAAAACATGGATTACTGACAATATTTGAAGTAATTATTGTTAGTGTTGGGCATAGAGAGCAAGCAGGTAGAGAAGCATAACTGGAAATAGTTGCTGAGTTATTATTGGCATCAATTACCTGAATAGGATATGCTGAAGGAGGGGGTATTGAATTACCTGTTGCTAAATTCGTCCAATGTGCAGGACTATTACATGAGGTAACAGGAAACATTCCGTTTAAACACTGACTAAGTAATGCCTGCCATGTATAACCACAAGCAGTACATTCTGTCTGATTTGTGATGGGTGTAGTGCCGGCAGGCACCCATTGTTGCCATGTATAAGGAGCAATACCTCCTGAAACGGAAACATCTCCATTAAGTTGAACACATGGAACAAGCGTTAAACATTGGTTCACTAAAATATTTATTGAGTCAGCTCCACAAGCAAGGGTATAAACAATGTTAAAAGTGCCGGCACCTGCAGCTGCTGGGTCAAAAACACCTGTTGATGGATCGACACCAGGTCCGCTCCAAATACCGCCTGGCGTTTCAGCTACTAATTGATACGGTGCATCGGTAGAGCAAAAAGGACCGGCAGGACAGACATTGGCATTGCAGCAATATAACGACATCGGGTTACAGGCAGACATATTGATGGATTGAACATATCCTGTGCGGTTGTTAATGGAATTGTTTCCCGTTGCACCACAAACAATAATATTTCCACCAGTACTCACAGCAACATCATATATCCTGAATGGCGTATTTACAGAAGTAATAAGGTTAAGGTCGGCATCAAATTCACAAACACGGTCACCTGAGCCCACATAAACGTTGCCGCATGTATCTATGTCAATGCCACTATTACCCACCTGATGTTGCCCCATTGTAGTTGTTGATATTCCACCGGGAATAGCTGCTGATGTTATCACAGCACCTGTTGCAAGCGAACGTTTTTCTATCTGTGTACCATTTTGCGTATAAACAAAATATCTGTTGGCTCTGATAGCCATAATACCTGAATTACCATTATTGGGACGGTAGTTCTCACATTTATAGGCCAGACCGTATGTGCTGTTAATTCTGAATACCGTTGGCGATGCTGTAGGGCAAATATTAAATTCCTGGTCAAGACATCCGATAGTATCTAAAGTAAGGAAGTAATACCTGGCATTGCGGCTTGAAGTTATTGATCTGCACTCATTTATAGTGGGAGGCAGACCAAACATATTACCCCATCCTACAATAACGGTACTGTTAATAGCCCCGTTACTTGTATTGATATCAAAAACAGCACCCTGTAACTGGACCATATTACCAGTGGTTCCTCCGACAATAAGTTTGGTCTGGTCACAATTGAAAGCAATATTCCAGTATTCATTAGCACTACCTACAGGAGCTGAATAGCTCCACACAGGAGTATTGCTGGTGCTTATTTTTTTCAAATTTGCAATAGAACCTGCAGTAACAAAACTATTGCCTTGTAAATCAGTGGCAAAAGTGCCCAGCCAATAGTTAGCCGTATCCCATGGTGTATTATATGTCCACTGAATAGCTCCGGCAGCATTATATTTAAGTAGTTTCATGGGCATGTCACCACCGATAATGTAAACATTACCTGCAGCATCTCTTTCACACTCCCACACACCATTAGAATTTGCTAATGTTGGTGTTTGAAACCACGGGTCTATGATTACTTCTTTTGTATTGTCATACCCATCCAGCTTAAATGAAATGATATTTTGTTCTTGTATAAAAATTGATTTGATAACGTTTTCTTTGTTTTCCGAATAATATGTTAAGGGTGCATGTTCTATAATATTTCCGAATTTGGTAGGTATAATAATATTACCATCGCTATCAATATTTACATCTCTTGAATAATTCATTTTAAATTTTGAAATATTTGCTCCAGGATGCAATATAACAGCGTATCTGATACCATCCACAGGGTGAAATTCAAATTCAACATCAATTTTCGGATAAATATTTTTATAAATTATTTTATTGTATCCTTTTATAAAACTGACATCTTGCACAGTGCCATCTTTTTGTTTAACCGGGTAGCAGTGATAATCGCTTGTTTCATCATAACCCATAACTTGTACATTAGCACTGGCGTTTAACCAGTCAAAACTGGCAACATCGACTTCATATTTCATCTTATGTTTTTCTTCTTCTTTGTCTTCCCATTCTTCTGTTGAGAACTTCTTTTTGCTATCTTGCACCCTTTGTTCGTCTGTTTCAGGGTCAAACCATCGTTTTAAAAAGCTATAGCGTACACCTTTTTTGGTAAAATATACCATGGTAGGACCATTATCATATGCAAACAATACCTTTTCGCTAGATTTGTATAAAGAGAATTGCCCTTTGTTTTCAATGAAAGCTTTTCTTGGTTTATATTCTAATTGCCACGATTGGCCTCCAGATTGCGCAAAGACAGATGTTTGAAAAAGTGTCGCCAATGCCAATAAAAACAAAAAACTGAAGAAAAATCTTCTTACTGATTTCATATCAAATATGTTAAGATTATACGTTACCAAATTTAGAAAAAAAAATTGAACCACCAAAAAAAACTTTTACAATAAAAAAGCCCCGATATAATATCGGAGCTTTTTTGGAAAAATTAAAGGCAAAATATATATTTTTCAAGTGTAAAATAAAGCAGTTTGCATCTTATAGTCGGCAGTCTTCACTCTACAATTGGCAATCTTCAGTCAGCAGTCTTCAGTCGGCAACAAAAGATTGCAAACCATGAACTGTTGTATATTGTAGACAGTTGTTTGTAATCTTAATAATCTTATCTGTTCTATTTGAAACTGATTATTTAAAGATACCAAAACCATTATCTTTTAATATTCGGCAACTCCAGACCATATCCCTTCTTTTTGTCTTCTGCCTTTAAAAGAAATGCAAAGACCAGAGCCAGTATGCCGAAACCAGTAAAAATTATCATTGGCAGGGTGTAATTAAATAAAGTAACAGTGGCACCATTAACTACTTTATGACCTATGACACAATATGTCTGGAGCACCCAGCCAATAAGAGCCGGAACACCCATTAATCCCCAGTTTTGAACCCAGAAGATAAGCGAATAGGCTGTACCTAGTTGTTTTTCGGGGATAATTTTTGGAACTGATGGCCACATTGCTGATGGAACCAGAGAAAAACCAATACCAAGAACAAGAATAAGAAATATTGCAACACTCCAATGATTCAAGATTGGAAGCGTAAAAAGAGTATGTACAAATATCAGTAAAATAGCTCCTATTATCATAATGGTGGCACCTTTACCTTTTCTGTCATAAACATTACCAAAAATGGGTGTCAGTAGTATAGTCCCAAAAGGAAGCATTGCAGGGATAAGACCAGCCCAGTCTTCATTCACATGAAATTTCTGAACCATCAGATCGGTAGCATATTTAAGAAACGGGAAAACAGCTGAATAGAATAAAACGCATAGAATAGCAATATACCACCACCCTTTATTAGTAATAATATTCCAGATGTCTTTTATTTTAAATGCTTCTTCTTCATCAACAATATTATTTTGCTTATTGTAAGCAGCTAGAGAGACATCAAGTTTTTTATCCTGAAAAGAGAAGATAATAAATGCGATAAGACCAATACAAGCCATACAAAGACCAAAGAGCAACGGCATTGAAACCGTACCGAAATATTTGGCAACAGGAAGCGATGTGCCAATAGCTAAGCCGGTGCCAATACGGGCGGTAGCCATTTGTAACCCCATGGCTAAAGCCATCTCTTTCCCTTTAAACCATTTAACAATAATCTTTGAAACTGTTATACCCGCGACCTCAACACCAACGCCGAATATGGCATAACCAAACCCCGCCATCAGCACCTGCGCCTTAGAAGAAAATATATATAGATTCCATACTTGTCCATCAAGACTATGGGTAGTTACAGCCCAGAATTTAATGCTCATACCAAGGACCATAACGGCAGAAGACATTATACCTGTAAATCTGACGCCCATTTTGTCTAGAATAATACCTCCAAAAATGAGGAAGAATAAGAAAACATTAAACCATCCATAAGCGCTTGTAAAGAATCCATATTCTTCGCTATTCCACGATAACTGTTGTTCAAGGAGTCCCTTTAATGGAGCCATCACATCTGCAATATAGTACCCGCATAACATGGTAAATGAAACAATTGCCAAAGCTATCCACCGTGCAGTTTTCGACTCATTAAGAGCCTTTCTAATTTCTGTCATAGTTTTAAAGTTGTTTAATTGTAAAATAAAATTTATTTAAAGAACATAATAATAAAAAACAAAAGTAGAAACATTTTCTACATAAAATATCTTTTTAAGAATATTTGTGAAACTTAGAAAAAAACAAAAACTTTCATCATTCTACCTAAAATATTTTTTTTGTTATTAAAATTTTTATAAATTTACAATTTAAATTCAGAATATAAACTTATTTAGTCCTTAATACATTGATACTTATGAAGAAGTTATTTTTACTTTTAGCTGTTTCATTTTTTTTAATTACCAGTATATCTTATTCACAAAGTAATTCAAAACCAGATCCTATTAAGCCAAGTAACCAGATGTTGTTAAACCTGCTTAATAATACTATTATTCCTGCCCACAGGACTTGTGGAACAATGGAAAATCTGAAGCGTGAAATTGCAGCAGATCCCAGCAGGGGAGAAAGGCTTCATCAGATTGAGCGCGATATAGATGAATGGATAAAAACCCATCAGGATTATCTTAATTCAGGTAAGGCTGTAATAACTATTCCTGTTGTTGTTCATGTTGTTTATAATACAGCGGCACAAAACATTACTGATGCACAGATTAATTCTGAGATTGACGTATTAAATCATGATTACAGAAATACCAATGCCGATGGAAGCAGTACCCCTTCAGTATTTCAAAGTTTAAGAGCCGATTGTGAAGTTGAGTTCTGTCTGGCTACAGTAGACCCCAGTGGCGGTACAACAACAGGTATCACCAGGACACAAACTTCTTCTACATCTTTTTCGAATACTGATAACTACGTAAAATATACTGCACATGGTGGAATAGATGCATGGAACAGAGATAAATACCTTAATATATGGGTCTGTAACTTAGGCGGAGGTCTTTTAGGATATGCTCAATTTCCGGGAGGACCTGCTGCTACCGATGGTGTTGTTATATTATGTAGTGCTTTTGGCAATACAGGAACAGCAGCATCTCCCTATGATAAAGGACGTTCAGCTACTCACGAAATTGGACACTGGTTGGATTTGTATCATATATGGGGCGATGATGGGGGTGCTTGTACAGGGACAGACCAGGTTACCGACACACCTAACTCTGCCGATTGTTATTACGGCTGCCCTAGTTTCCCGCAAAATTCTTGTAGTACCTCAAATATGTTTATGAATTATATGGATTATGTTGACGATGCCTGCATGTTTTTGTTTACAACCGGGCAAAAAGCAAGAATAGTAGCTGCTTTAAATGGAACCCGTTCATCGTTGCTGACATCAAACGGTTGTCAGGCATCTGGAGCAGCACCTGTGGCCGATTTTGTTGCTAATGCCACAACCATTCCTGTTGGCGGTTCTGTAAATTTTACTGATTTATCAACAAATAACCCTACATCCTGGAGCTGGTCTTTTACAGGTGGTGCACCAGCAACTTCAACAATTAAAAACCCTACAGGAATTGTCTATAACACAGCAGGAACCTATACAGTATCACTAACAGCAACCAACTCTTTTGGTTCAGACACGGAAACAAAAACCGCTTATATAACTGTTGATACAGGAAGTGTGGCTCCTGTTGCAGATTTCATAGCTAATGTTACAACAATACCTACAGGGGGCAGTGTTAATTTTACAGATTTATCAGCTAATCTGCCTACTGGATGGAGTTGGGCGTTTTCAGGAGGAACACCTGCAACATCAACAGTTCAGAACCCTTCCAACGTAATATATAACACCGCCGGTACTTATGATGTTTCTTTAACAGCTACAAATAATGCAGGGACCAACACTAAAACCAAAACAGCTTATATCACTGTTGTTAACGGAGGGGTAGCTCCTACAGCCGATTTCTCTGGTAGTCCAACCACTATTCCTGTGGGTGGCACTGTCAATTTTACTGATTTATCTTCAAATTTCCCTACCAGCTGGAACTGGTCTTTTATGGGGGGAACACCTGCAAATTCCACATCACAAAATCCGAGTGGTATTACCTATAATACAGCAGGCAATTATACTGTTACACTTACAGTATCCAATGCTTTTGGCACAGACAGTGAAACAAAAAATGCATATATATATGTTACCAACGGCTCTCTAGGGCTTTGCGACACACTTAATTATCCTCTTAATGGCTCACCTGCCTTATATCAATCTCCTGCAGGACATTATGCAACCGGAACCAATGAATACAGAGATAAAGCAAAAGCACAATATTTTGATAATTTTTCACCTTATTACAGAATAATGGGTGGCATCTATTCTTTTGGTGCTGCTACAGGAACCGGGTATGCTACTTTTAACGTATGGGATAACTCCGGCACAAACGGAACCCCGGGAACCTCACCTATAATTTCTCAAACGTTGCCTGTAAGCACTATCATTAATGATGTTAGTAACAACCAATACACTTATATGATGTTCGCCAACCCTGCTATTGCTTACGGTCCGTTCTATATGGGCGTTATGATACCCAATACTGTTGGCGATACACTGGCTGTTAAATCAAATGCTACAGGTCAGGGTGGAAATCCGTGTAAAGCATGGGAACAATGGTCTAATGATTCATGGCACAACTTCAGCATAGCCTGGGGCGGAAACTTAGACGTTAAACTGGCTATATTCCCCATCATTTGTATGACAACAGGTATTGATGAACATGAATCTGAAATGGTAAGCATATATCCTAATCCAGCTCAGACAACTTTAACCATTGATTTTGTCAATAATGTTCCTAAAGGCCTTCAGATATATATATACAACAGTCTGGGAAATCTGGTTAAAACTATTAATGATAAAGCATTTAATGCTAATAAAACTGAAATAAAACTCGATGACTTTTCTTCGGGCATTTATTATATCAGTATTCATACTAATAAATCAGTTTACAACAATAAGATTACTGTTATAAAGTAAATTAATCTATTTTATTTTTTGCGCAAATAACAAATATTTATATTTGGGCTTATAGTATAGGTGGGGTCTAAAAATTCAGGAAATATGGAATGTTGGAAAATTGGAAAATTGGGGAAGTTCACATCTTTCCATTATTCCTTCTTTCCAATAATGCAAGTAAATAACACAATTGGTATATTTAAAACTCTCTTATATTTATAATTGCTTCATTATATAACGCTGTCAAAATTTTTAAATAAATACATATAAAAAATATAACCTTATGAAAAAATTTTTACTATTAAATTTTCTTTGTTTTATTGGAATATTTAGTGCTAAAATCTTTGCTCAAGTAAGTGAGGGGGGGTTACCACCCAGTTTTTATTACGATCTGAAAACACCTGATATAGATAAAAAAGTTGTATATCCGGAAAATTTAAGCGCTGTATTTCAGGAAGATGCTGCTTATGAAAAGATGGGCGTGGTTTATCGCTATGGTGTTGCTGTTCCGGTAAATGCTGATATGGAAAATTCAGGCACATGGACAACACTACCCGATGGCAGGCGTATATGGCGTTTGGTCATCTCATCTCCCGATGCAAAAGCTATAGGACTTAATTTTAATAAATTCTGGCTTCCGGAAGGCAGTAAATTATTCGTCTATAATGAGAGCAGAGATTATGTTGTAGGGGCATATACTCATTCAAACAATACAGCAGATATGATTTTTGCTATCCAGTTGGTAAAAGGAGAAACTATTGTTCTGGAATATGTAGCTCCTGAATATAATGTTGCCGGTTATTTAAATAAAAGAAATGCTACAGAAAAAGAACGTAACAAATTACTTACAAAACCTGTAATAAGCATATCCCATATATGTTATGCCTACCGTAATGTTGGTTTTTTAACGGGAGATGAAAAGGACTCTTCCTGCGAAGTAAATATAAACTGTTCTCCGGAAGGCACCAACTGGCAAAACCAGAAAAAAGGTGTAGCCAGAATTTCTGTATATGAAAGTGGCAGCTATGGCTGGTGTTCGGGCTCACTTGTAAACAATGCGGCAGGTGATTGTACACCCTATTTCCTTACTGCAGACCATTGTGGTGGTACAGCAACAGCAGCCGAATTTAACCAGTGGGTTTTTTATTTTAATTATGAAGCTACGACATGTTCCGGCACTACCGGTCCTACCACTCAGACAGTAAGCGGCGCCACGCTTAAAGCAAGAGGTCCGTTTAGTGGTGGGTCAGACTTTTTACTGCTTCAACTTAATACAGCTGTTCCTGCTAATTATAATGCATACTATAATGGTTGGAATAATGGAACAGCAGCCAGTACAGGAGGCGTATGTATCCATCACCCGGCAGGGATAATTAAAAAGATATCTACCTACACATCAACACTTACCACCAGCACATATTCAGGATGTGCCTCAAATTCGCACTGGGTGGTTTACTGGGCAGCCACAACCAACGGTCATGGTGTAACTGAAGGTGGCTCTTCAGGTTCACCTCTTTTCGACAATAATAAACATATTGTTGGTACACTTACCGGAGGCACCTCTTATTGTGCTACCCCTGATGACCCTGACATGTATGGTAAATTTTGTCAGCATTGGATTTCGAATGGCACTGCCAATAACAGGCAGCTTAAGCCCTGGCTTGACCCTTCCAATACTCATACTACATTAGATGGCACCAGCACCTGCGGCACAGCAACAGGCTTAAACTGTACTAATGCTATTAACCTTACCTGCGGACAAACTTATTCAGGAACTACTGTAGGAGGGGCATCAAATGTAACAACCTACAGTTGCCAGACATGGAGTGAAAGTGGTCCCGAAAAAGTGCACAAAATTACAACTACAGCTACGGGTACTTTAACAGCTACACTAAGTAACTTAGGCAGCAATGACCTTGACGTTTTTATTTTGAGCAGTTGTAACGAGAATGCATGTGTAGCCAGCGGAGACTTAACGGCTTCCTATGCCAATGCTCCTGCAGGAACATATTATATTGTGGTTGATGGATACAGTGGTGCCAGTGGAACTTATACATTAAACGTAACCTGCAATGGAAGCACGGCATCTTGTGATACCATTACTAATGTGGGGTCAAGTGAAAATCTTACATATTACACTTTAACTTCTCAATGGGGTTATATACCGGGGCACAACGGCTTGCAGGTTACTTCTTATGCTGATAAATACACCAATACAGGCACTAAATACATAAAATATGCCTGGGTACCTGTTGCCAAAGCTTATGCAAGCACAGGTTCATCAAGTGTTACATTTAAAGCATGGAATGGTTCAGGTACTACTCCCGGCTCATCTCTCGGCTCTCAAGCTTTCACAATAAGTTCTTTTACTGTTAACGCATGGAAACTCATTACTTTTTCATCTCCTATTCCTGTTTCAGGCAACTTCTTTTTCGGTTTTGATTTAAACTATAGCAATACAGACACTTTTGCCGTTTATACAGCCGAAAACCGTACTTCAGGCACAAATACAGCCTATTTGTATGTGGGTGGTGCCTGGTCTGATTTTACAACATATTTTTCAAGTAATCTAAATACCTCTCTTGGCTTAGAACCTGTATTATGTACTACTGCTGGTATCAACGAAAATGGTGAAATGGAAAATAAAATTCTGATGTTTCCCAATCCTGCCAATGATAAAATAGTTGTGGATTTCGGATATTTTAATACAAAAATTGAAGAAATTGTGGTTTATGATGTAATTGGAAAAATTAAAGAACATATTGATGTTAATTCTATTACAAACGGTCAAACAATAATTAATCTTGATAATTATAATGCAGGTTTATATTTTATTTCTGTAAAAACAAACAATAAAACCGTTGTTAATAAATTTACAGTAATTAAATAATACATATTAATCATATCTTCACAGATGAATCCACTTTAAAAGTCCCATTTTTTTCAGCGACTTTTTGCCCTTAATCCCTATACTTCGACAACTCAGTATTATCAAGCAATAATAATATGCTCAAAATAAATCCCGAACTATTAAACACATCAGATATAGAATTATCAGCTATTGGTCAGAAAGTAATTGCAGGCAAAAGGATTTCTTTGGACGAAGGTGTTTGGCTGTATGATAATGCCAGTCTTCCTTTTCTGGGTACGCTTGCAAATTTTGTAAGAGAAAAATTAAATGGCAATTCAGCCTATTTTATTAAAAATATTCATATAGAATACACTAACATTTGCATCAATAAATGTGTCTTTTGCTCTTTCAGGAGTAAAACTGATAATGATAAATGGGAAATGAACCCTGATGAAATACTTTCACTTGTAAAAAACAAAGTTGCAGAAGGCATCCGGGAAGTTCATATTGTAGGAGCTATCCACCCTGATAAAGATATTTTTTTCTGGCTGCCTATCTTAAAAAGTATAAAAGTGCAATTCCCACACCTTCACATAAAAGCTTTTACAGCAGCTGAAATAGATTATCTGATTTCAAAAGCCGGATTAACCCTGAAAGAAGGCCTGCGGTTGTTCATAGAAAATGGATTGGACTCTATACCGGGCGGTGGTGCTGAAATATTTGACGATGCCATCAGGCAGAAACTATTTCCCACAAAAATTGGCTGGCAACGGTGGCTCGAAATACATCGCGAGGCTCATCTGGCGGGTATTCCATCTAATGCCACAATGCTCTATGGACATATAGAAACTATTGAAAACCGTATTTTTCACCTCGACCAACTACGGACACTACAGGATGAAACAATGGGATTTAATGCCTTTATACCTTTAAAATATAAAAATCAGAACAATGATCTTAGGGGTATTAAAGAAACGAGTCTTTTAGAAGATTTGAAAATGTATGCCTTGTCGCGCATCTATCTTGACAACTTTCCACACATAAAAGCCTATTGGCCTATGATTGGTAAGGAGGCTGCATTTCTGTCGTTAGATTTTGGCGCAGATGATATGGATGGTACAATAGATAACACGACCTCAATTTATTCTAAAGCCGGTTCATCAGAACTAAAGCCGCAGATGAGTGAAGAAGAAATTGTTTCACATTTAAAAACGTATAGAAAAGTGCCTGTAGAGAGAGATGGGCTTTATAATGTTATGCGGAAATGGGCATGATACATACAAATGATATTATATAGTTTTTTATACCAGAGGTAACATTAAAATTAAATCCTTGTCTTGATTTTTTTTATTAATAAATATTAATTTTTCATTTATAAGCTGACAATACATGTATTTCAAAACCAGAATATCATTAACAATAATTATTTTGCTTTCATTTTCAATACCGAATAGTTATTGCCAGCTTATTATTAATACTGCTATGACGCCTGTACAGCTTGTTCAGAATGTGCTACTGGGCAGTGGGGTTACGGTTTCTAATATTACATATCAAGGTGGTACTAATACAAGAGCTTCTTTTACTAATGGTAGCACAACCAACATAGGGCTAAACAATGGAATTATTTTAAGTACCGGCATTGTAACCCAGATAGCAAATCCCCAATCTTATTTTATGTCAACAAATCTTGGGCTTGCAGGCGATCCTAACCTTAATACAATATCGGGAGCTTCGCATACATACGATGCCTGTGTGCTACAATTTGACTTTGTCCCTTTATCCGACACTGTAAAATTTCGTTATGTCTTTGGTTCAGAAGAATATCCTCAATATGTTTGTTCCCAATATTTTGATGTATTCGGGTTTTTTATAACAGGACCCAACCCTTCAGGAGGCAATTACAGCAGTTATAATATTGCACGTATACCCGGAACAAATTTACCTGTTGGAATAAATAGCATTAATAATGGAAGTCCCGGCAGCAGCTACAATTCATCCGGATGTGTTTCTTTAGCTTATCATAATTATTATGTTGATAATGCTGCACTGAATGGGCAAACAATTTGTTTTGGAGGGTTTACAAAACCATTGACAGCATGGTGCCACGTGACGCCTTGCCAGACGTATCACGTTAAACTTGCAGTAGGTGAGGTGGGAAATGGATTGTACGACTCAGGTGTATTCCTTGAAGCAAACAGTTTTTCTACAAACACTTTTAGTGTCAATACATCGTATTCAAATACGGTATTTGGGAATAATGCTGTTGAAGGTTGCTCAGGTGGTATCTTTTCATTTATTTTATCTTCCCCTGCTACAGCGCCTTATACAATAACTTATACAGTTGGAGGAACTGCAACAAATGGTGTGGATTATCCTACCATTCCCACAAGTGTAACTATTCCACAAGGACAAGACTCTGCTGCTGTTGTTATTTCGCCTTTATTTGATGGTGTTTCAGAGGGAAACGAAACTGTAATCCTTACTTATACCAGTGCGTGCGGTACACAATCTGATACAATTTTTATTAAGGATAATAACCCATTAACGTTAACTGCAATTGATAGCACAAATATTTGTCCGGGAATATCAGCGACACTTTCTGTGATTCCGACAGGAGGAATTCCACCCTATTCATACATTTGGGATAACGGAATGGGAAATGCAGATACTATCGTTGTTAGCCCCAATACTACAACCACATATACAATAACTGTTACCGATTATTGTGCACAATCAGCCACTCATAATATTGTTGTTACGGTCGGATCTATAAGTGCTACTGCTACATTTACAAATGAAAACTGCTGGCATTCGAATGGAAGTGCTGCTGTAACCCCTATTGGAAACTGCAGTCAGGGCTGGACATATATTTGGAATACCACCCCTCAACAAACTACAGCAACAGTAACTAATTTACATGCAGGAATTTATACTGTTACAGTTGCTTGTGGCGCATGTACTGCTACTGCATCAGTGACAATTAATAATCTGGCAGGACCTATGGTGGCTATAACTAATTCGACCAATACTATCTGCAGTTATGCCAATGGAAACGCTTCTGCTGTGGCAAGTGGCAATAATCCTCCTTTCAATTATATATGGTCAAATGGTGAGGTGGGAGATTCCTTATTAAATGTAACAGCAGGCGTATACAATGTTTCTGTAACAGATGCTTCCGGATGTGTTGCCACAACTACTATAACGATAACAGATACACCCGGTCCATCACTAACAGTTTCTTCTCAGGATGAAATTTGTTATCACGCCAATGGATCTGCTACAGTTAATGCTACAGGAGGCGTTGGCAACTACACATACGCCTGGAGTAATGGGCCAAATACGCCCAATAACACAGGTCTTACTCAAGGTAGCTATTCAGTAACTGTAAGTGATAGCGAATGCAGTACTTCCGCAACTGTTAATGTTATAGAAGCTCCCGGTCCTGGTGCCGGATTCTTCGAACATCCAAGAATTATTACTTTGCTGGACGGCCCGGTTTCTTTTATTGATAATTCTACAGGAAATATTGTTAACTGGTTGTGGTTTTTTGGCGATGGTTCCTCCGGTAATGGCAGCTCTGTACAACATCAGTATGATAACATTAACACTTATCTTGTTACCCTTATTGTTACTGACAACAACGGCTGCAAGGATACAACAAGCGATTCATTAAAAGTAAAAGAATGTTTTACTTTTTATATCCCGAATGCTTTTACTCCCAATGGAGATGATGTAAATCCCCTGTTTTTTCCAAGTGGTAATAATGTGGACCCTGACAACTTTAACATGATGATTTTTGATCGATGGGGAAAACTGATGTTCAGTACGAATAAATGGGATGTGAGCGGAAGCCATGGCGAAGGATGGAATGGCACATTAAACAACAAGAGATCGCTGAAATATAAAGTAATGGATGTATATGTTTATAAAATATTGGTAAAAGAGATTGATGGACCATTACATGAATA
>Ga0114951_10001824_pt1 | contig 25321 bp, 33 predicted proteins | sample AM7aDNAmetaG_FD_88677 | JGI IMG/M metagenome (GOLD analysis project Ga0114951, IMG submission 88677) | Freshwater microbial communities from Finland to study Microbial Dark Matter (Phase II) - AM7a DNA metaG | ecosystem: Environmental > Aquatic > Freshwater > Lake | place: Finland: Lake Alinen... | reverse complement strand
GCATAATAATTTATTCTATAAAGTCCTGTTATACTTGGTGTGAATACCGTGAAAGGAGAAACTGTCGCTATTGAATTTCCATTGAATATTGAATTATTGCAATATTCTACAAATGTCCCATCATCCCCTGAATCCTGAATATAGTGCGTTCTGCTTGAGCCGTGCAGTCTGTTAGTCAGGGTTACATCATTAGTTGAAGTATTGTCTGTTCCTTTAACTACTAATCTTCCTTTTCCATTAGTGGGAGCATAAACATCAAGTTCTGTAAAATATCCGTTCTTATAAATAGCAGTTGTCTTGCCTATATCAGCTCCATAAGCGGTAGTTATGTTGTCGTAGTAAGGATAAATTCCTGCGGTGTCCCTTAATGGCCAGTTGTAAAACTTGAATCCATAATTAGTTGGGTCAGTTACTGTCGTGTTCCATTCCAGCATTTTGTTATTAGTTCCGTGAGACCAGATTGTTCTGTTGGCTACATCATAAAGTTCTTGTTGGTTGCTTGAGTGTATTTTATCGGTGTATGTTCCTCCAAAGTTAATCAACTGTTTATTTGCTCCACCAACTACTGTACTATTCACTCCTACATCTAATCCTGAAATTCCGAAAGCATTACATCCTCCGTTAGCAGGTGCATCATTCCAAAATACGAAGTTAGTCGTGGGTGTTCCTCCAAAGTCCATACATTCTTTAAACACTACATCTCCTATGGTGTCTAAATGTCCTACAGCATTAGAAGTTCTGTATGAGAAGTATTGTCCAGTCGTTGTCCCTACTACTGAAAATTCTGTTAAAGCTAAATTCTGAACATAAATTCTACCTGAAGCATTGTTGTAAAGTGCTGAAAATACACAAGTTGTTGCTGGTGTGCATCTAACTGACATTACGCAGTTGTGTAAAAATATTTCTCCGGTATCTTCAATGTCTATAATTCTGATTTCTGTAGCTGTCTGGGTATCGGTTTGCTTAATTAAGAACTTACAATTTTCAAATACGCATCTTGTTCTATAACCTGTAATTGCTCCGCCAACCACCATTGAAACTGTTCCACCTGCACCTGGGTCTAAAACAAAGTCTATGCCTGTTACTGTGCAGTCCGTAGTCGTTGCTAGAGCATTAGTGGCGTGGACTATTACTCCGCTGTCTCCTGGAGCTCCACCTCCCATATTTATAAGGTTTACCCAAGTTCCAAATACAAGATTTTCATTATAATCTCCTGGGTAAATAATAACATTCCACTGGTCTGTTTGGGTAGGGCTTTGAGCTACGCAGTAATCAATAGCATCTTGAATTACAGTAAATGCACAGTCCGTTGCTCCAACTGTTACTGTGTGATAAGAAGGTAATCCAACAAAAGAAGTAATATATCCAACATCGTTAGTCCATTGAGAAATATTTCCATAAAGTCCTCCTCCATCTCCATAAAAATCTCCTTGAAATATCCCATTGAAAAATCCATCTAAAGGTTGAGTCAAAGTCAGTTCTCCATTGATTACTGTGTCTGAAAGATTCGTAAGTCCTGCTACGTTTAAAGTATTCGTAAGTACTGAACCTGTTGTAAAAGTGCCTAATTGGTAAACATCTCCGTCTATATTAAATCCTGGTAAAGCGTGTAAGAAGTGAGGATTATCCATCCAGTCTGTAAATTGTGGTTCTAATTCGGTAATCTTAAGTCCTCTGCCATCTCCGTAAAACTTACCTTGAAAACTGCCGTCTAAAATCTGGTTTCCTAAATCTAAATCAGTAATCTTGGCGTAGCCTGCGTATAAGTCATTGGTTTTTAGGGTGGTAGAAAGAATAGTGTCGGCTACTACTTTGGAAGCATAAAGAGTCCCACCTAAATACAAGTCTTTGTTGGCGTGGATGTCATCATTGAAGGTTACAAGAGAATCAAAGAAAGGTGCTTGTAGCCAGGTCTGAAATAGTGGGTCTGTTTCGGCTGTTAAATACCCTGCTGGGTTGGTGGAGAGGGGATAATAATTATTTGTGAGATAGTTTATTAGGTCTGTTTGGTCGGTGATAGTTCCTGTGATAGAACCCCAAGTGCCACCAGAACTTATTCCATTCTCCCATTGATTAGTTGCAGAATTATATATTAAAGTCTCTCCATTAGCCGGAGCGGTTAAATGTACATCTAAAAGTTGGTAAAGTGAACGTGCCGTAGATCCACCACCAATTATTTGACCTGGCTTAGGTAGATTCTTTATTGCAGAAGCATCAAGTCTTTCGTCTCCGGTAAGTAATTCCAGCGCATCTCTAACTTCATTGCTTAAAACAGGTATCTGGTTAGATATTTGCTCTATTGTAGGTATTAAGGGTTCTAACGCTGTAATGACCTGTTTGGTGGCTTCAGAAACGACTGTAGAGACGTTGGGAGACTTCCCTGGTACTCCTGGCTTGCCAGGGTCTCCATCAAAATAGTCTTTTCCTTTAATTGGAGTATACCCATTTTCTCCATCAAAATAATCTTTGTTCTTTACTGGAGTATAACCATCTTTACCTGGGTCTCCCTTGTCCCCCCTTTGTATTTGTTTTATTTCTGGTAGGAGTTCTTGTATTAGTTCTTCTTTTTTCTTTTCTTCTAATACAAACGCAAAAGCACTTTTATCATCTCGTATCTTTCCCTGTTTAATTGCTTGTGCTAACTTTTCTTTTTTAGTTGCCATATGGGAACAATGTGAATAAATATGGAATCACCATTAAAATAAAATATAGGATAAACATAATCATCAACAAATACGCCATATACCCTATAAATTGTACTATCGCTAAAAATGTTTCTTTAATCCAAAAGTTCATTGTTGTAATAACTTTTTTATTACCTTTGCTTGCTGTGTTGTTTTCATTTGTTTAAACTTCTGTTCATTACCAAGTGTGATAATCAAGTCTGTAAGTATTTGTGGATTTGTATCGTTGGACAACCCATATCTTTTAATCATTAACGCCGGAAATATAACATCTTTGACCTGACTTCTTACATCTGTTATTGATTTGCTAAATTGTTTCTCTTTATCGTTAGCACCTAAGTTCTGGTAATTTCCATCTTTTATAAGTGCAGTTAAATACTTTTCTAATATCTTACCTTGAACCTTTTGATACTGACTATATTCTGCATCGGTAAGTTTTATACCTGAAACTGTTTGATTAGCAAGCCCGATATTAACTCCTACCTTTTTAGCTTCGTTTATCACCGGATTATTTATTGCTTTCTGAGTATTAAATGGGTCTATCAATGATAACCTTCCCCCACCGGAACTGACTTGATTTCCAAATATATCTCTTCTAACCGGAAGTCCTTGCGTGAGTCCTGGTATTTTAGCCTGGATGGCTTGTAATACTCCTTCAGATAATCTTAATTTCGGGTCAACCGTTCTGGCTATCTTTCCAATAACTGTCGGAACTACTGAAGAAACTGTTGAGTTGATATACTTCTGGGTGTTAGTTTGATTTGGAGTTGTATCGTTTACAGCTCCTAATGCTCCTGATATTCCTTGCAAAAAAGTCTGGTCTGAAAGTCCTTTTATCCCAGATGATAATGTTTGTGCTCCGAGACCAAACCCACTTTTAGTTTTACTGGCTTCTTGGAAATTAGCACCGATTGTCAATAAATTACCCATAGGAGAAATCCTGTTGAGAGATAACCAGTGTCCCCATAACTTAATTGCATTAGGTTGTTTGCCTTCTGCATAGAATTGGTCTCTTGCAGCATCGGCGGCAGGAGCATTTCCAGTAAGCATACCTTGTGATGCTAAATATGCACCGACTCCTATTACCGAAGTTCCAGTTAATGCTCGGCCTAAATCTTCTACTAATGCTTTTTGACCTCGTGTTGATACCCTTGTTTGGCTTAATATCGCCTTGATAAATCCCAAAGGAGAATAGTCTGCGATTCTTGCGGCTATATTTGTAGGTGTTTTAGTGAAAGGTGCTATTAATTCTATACTTGCTTCGGTTAAAGGACTCCCAGATACTGCTCTTTTAGCACCTGAAATCATATTACTCAAAACATTCTTATTGTTAAAAGTGGCATACTCTGATTCATTGATAGCATTGACTACCATTTCATTAGTAGGTGCTTGTAGCAATTCTCCAACTCTTGTCTTATATGCTTGTCCAGCAAGTTTTTCGTTCTTCGCCATTACCTCGGCTTGTTTTGCCAAAGATTCTCCAATAGATGCTTGTCTAAATACAATATCCTCTGCACCTAATGAACGAAATATACCTTGTGTATATCCGTTAAGTATCTTGTTATTAAAATTAACCACTCTTGGAATATCGTATTTAGTTAAAATACTTTCAGGGTATATTCCAGTTTTTAGATAATCCAATGCTTTTCCACCACCCTGCATTAAACCTTTAACCTTAGCTGAGATAGTTCCAGCACTAATGGTTGTAGTTCTTTTGCCTGTAAATAATGAAGCTAAAATATCTATTCCAGTTGAAGGTACGTCTTTTAATGTTTCCAAAACATTCATTGTTACGTTTCCTGTGATGTTAGCAATATGAGTTGTCGGAGAAGTTAAAAGTCCTGCTTTCCAAAGAGTTATTGCCTTTTCAGTTAAAGATGATTTTCTTAACATTGATATAAAAGTTGAGAGTCCTTGCCTGTCACCTTTGCTTATAAGGTCAAGTATTCCTGCTCGTATTTCTGGTGTGAGCAATCTATTTCCTAACATCTTCTGTGCTTGTGTAAGCCAAAACGATGGCTCAAGAGTATTCTGTGCCATTATCCTAAAAGCCGACACCGTTCTACCTGCTTCAGTCCCACCTTTAACTAATTTAGAAAGTGCGGCGTTGAGTTGTGCTTCTGCTTTTCCTATCTGTAAGTTAAGTAATTGTGCATTTGCAGGATTTCTTTCTAACTCTCCGTTAAGTTTAACTATCAGTTGTGCATTGTTGTTTATAAGGTTTCGTAATCCGACAACTTCTTTATCGGTAATCCTGTTATTAGCAACTTCTTTTATTAAGGCGTTGGTATCAAGTCCTAAACTCTGTGCGGCTTTTTCTACATCTGCAAGACTTCTAACATTTCTTGTATCTAAACCTAATGCAGTTAATCTTTGTGTTACTCCTTTTGTAAGTTCAGGTGTAAGGTTTAATTTATCTCCCCTAAACTCTTGGGCTACTTTACCACCTTTTGCTATGTCTGATACCACTGTACCCCCTAATTTTGCCTCTGGTGCTGTTTTAACTGCTTGGTTGTATATGTCAGTGAGTTGGGATTTGGTTGGTAATACATTTTCTTTTATGTTTACAGATGGATTAAATCCTAATTCTTTTAAGTTCTCAACCGATGCTTTTGCTTCTGCTTCGCTGAATACAGTTGTAACAGGACTTTTACCAGTAAAATCTAGGGTTGGTCTTATTTCCCAAGCGGTAGTTGGTTTATTATTTGCCTTCACAAACTCCTCCGCACTCTTATACTTGGTTGCTTCTTGGGCGAGGGCATCTACTCCTTGAACTATTGGCTTAGTCTTTGCAGTTGCTTGTACTAAACTATCTAAAGATGACATTCCTTTTAATACTTCGTCTGCAGTTTTAGCTTCAGCAAATTGTTCTGCATAAGGTAAAATTAAATCTTCTCCTACTCCTATTTTACGAAGTATTTGTGCGATAGCAGATGGGTCTGATTCTTTTAACAAAGTTTCTGCAAGTTTCTTTTCTCCTCCAACAGGGAGTAAGTTTAGTCCACCTCCACCAAATATAGCAGTACCGGCGATAATAACAGATGGCACTTTCCCATAAGTAGGCGCTATCGCTTTTTGAGTTTCAGCATATTGTTCTTGTATAGGTTTAATTGGTTGGTCTCCCATTAACCACTTTTCAAAGTTTCCTTGTGGAGTATATGTAGTTCCTAATGGAACTGTTGTTGAAGCTCCAAATTGTGCGGCAGGTTGTGCTATAAACTGCACGGCCTTGCTAAATCCACTAACAATATCTTTAGCTAAAGAAGCCCACAAGCCTTGTTTCCCTGCTTGGGTACTTTCTGCTGTCGGCGCTCTACCAAATATATCTGCCTCTAAGGTTGGTTTACCTGATGGTGAGGATATTTTTAAATCAGTATTAATGTTGGGTTTAGCAACATTAGGGAATTGTATCTGATTATTTTTATCTAAATAAGCACCGCTACCCATAGTGGTTGAAGATAAAGTCGGTGTTTGTGGAGATACAAAGTTGCTAAATGAACTTGTAGATGTTCCCTTTGCACCAGTGATAAAATCTTCAAATACTCCCATAGTTTATTGATTATTGTTTAATGCTCCACTTATATCTTCCGATGAGATATTTAATCCGTTATTCGCTTTTAACATATCTTTAATATATTGTGGGATACTCGCATCCTTTGGGTTCAAGTATATTTTTGGAGGATATTTCTTGAAAAAATCATTTATATCCATTCCATCCTTACTCCACAAATCTAACATTGTTAAATAAGTACCTGAATTAGCATACCCGTCTCCTCCCCTACTTGTGTTCAATTTAGATTGTCCTGCAACAATAGCTGAATCTGATATAGTTTTTCCACCGGAAGTAAATGTAGTATTAGATGTTGATACCGCATTAGGTTTAATCTGCCCTGCTAATGTACCTAACTTAGTTTGATAATCAGTTGCTTTTGGATCTAATGCCATAATTTTTGAAGCTAAATCACCCTGTCTTTGAGAGATAGCTGTAGTAGCCCAAGTTTGTGCCTGGTTGAGATTATTCTGTAGGGTAGTAAATGCTTGTGCATCAGTAACCTTTTTAGCATCTAAAGCATCTTGCTCTTTTTTCGTTGCATAATTATAAACTGCATCTATTTTCTTATTATTAAAATCCATCATCGCTTTAGCATAATCCTGTTGATAGCCAAACAGTTTATCTAAGTGTGCAGTAGCGGTAGTTAAATCACCTTGTGCGGCGGATAATTGTGCTTGTAATGGTAAAACTGCAATGGCGTTTTGCCTTTCTAAGGCAAAATCCCTACCCTGAATAGCACCGTTGCTTATACCTTCGTTCTTCATTTTAAGTTCCTGCACCTGTTGATTAGCATTAAAAGCGTTTATTTGAGCAGTTAAATCATTAACTGTTTTTTGTTTGTCGGGTATTCCGGCGGTAGTTTCGGCTCCGGCGTAATCTGGTTGAGTCGGTGGAACGTAACTATTTAAAATAGCTTTCATATCAGGAGATATACCAGTATCAGTTGTATTAGTTGTCGGTGCAGGATTATTAGCGGCAATATAACTATTTAAACTGTCGTGTATCGCTCCTAACTTTGTTTGCATATCAGCATAAATAGACTGCGTATCTGCAGGTTTGATAGGATTACTCAAAGCAGTAGCACTCATAGATCCTTTATAGGTTGGGTCGTTGTTAGGGTTATAAGCAGAATTATCATATCCTGGTTGACCTGGAGCATTAATTGGTATGTTTGTTGCCATATATTTTTACGCCTTTAAATTGCTTTTAATTGTACATCACTAATACTTATTAACTTATCAATCTCTGGACTATTTCCAGAACCACACATTATCACCTTAAATTGTACCCAAGTAGTATTTAATGCAATTGGAAACTTTTTATTCATTGTTACTAAATCTTGTATCGTATCTATTTTAGTCCATCCCTCGTTCCTAAAAGTAAATGTACCAGTTGCCGCCGCAAAAGCACTTTCAATAGTTATGGTTGTCCCGACAATATTAGTGATAGAAGTTGACAATCCCGAACCAATACCAGATAGAATCTCTATCTCGTCTCCTATATTCAATCCAGTTGTTGAAGTTACTGTGAATGAAGCAGTTGAATCCCAAGTCCCTGTTATAACTGCTTGTGCTGCTAAGTCGTCATACTTTTTCATTGTCCTGCCTAATGGATCTAAACCCATTGCCCTATATTTTATAGTTATATAATCTGAAGCACTTAATAAAGGTTTTAAAAGCAAAGCTACTTTCTGCCAATTCTCTTGCACTTCCTGTGTATAAAATTGTGTTGTAATAAAATACCCCATCTTGGCAGTAGTGTCTGTTGTATCAAGCGTTGAAAGTGTGTTTATCGCTCCTGTTCCACTTAAGTTTGAATATACTGAAGCTCCTGCGTAGAACGAACCATCATTCTTAGGCAAAGGAAATAATGCCCCTGCGATATTTATTTCAGGTGAACCATAATCATAAGCGTGTGCGCCGTCATTCTTGGTTATAGAAAATCTGTGATACAGGCCGTTATCTTCTGAATAGCACCAAATACCTGATAACTGATTTTCTAATAGTTTGCTATTAGTGGAGTTTAATCCTGAATTAACAAGTATAAGTATCTCATCCTCAACAACTGCCATTCCATTTCTATGTATAGGTGCAAACCCATCAGATGATATTGGAGTTGCTCCGGCTAATTGATACTGCTTAAAGTTCGCAACAGGTAATTTACCGACCTCTACAAAAGCTGAACCATTAAATCTTAATAGTTGTCCGTAAGCATTAGTTACATAAGGCACTCCATCTCTGCCTATAACCCCTGAAAAACAGAATTGTGAAGGAATATTATATGCATAATTATAGTTTTCAGAATAACCATCCCAAAAGAATACTTTAGCTTCACCGCCCAAAGCATTTTTAGTTCCTATCCAGTATTCAGTGGATGAACTCTTAATCCATTCTACCCAATAAGTAGTAGGTAAAATTACTGCCGTAGCATTAACATTATCTGATACATCAACTGAAACTATATTATTCCCATTTCCTATTAAAAGTAAATTATTAAATCCATTGCATACAGGATGCGATAATCCTCCATATCCTGCACCAGATAATAAGGTTATACTATTCCAAGTGTGAGTCCAGGTGTTTTTTAAATAACTTACACTCGCCCCCAAAGAAAATACTAATCCATTGTTAAAATCACAAATATCAGAACTATACACATTACCGGTTGCACCAGTAGACATTAAGGTCCAAGTTCCTGTAATCAAACTATATATCTCCCTGCCACATAGTGCGTACCATTTCTTACTACCCTCAGCGACAGATTGTACAAATGCAAAAGGTGTGTCAGTGATAGCCCCAACACCTGAATCCAATGGTATAAGTGTAGGAATAGTTTTAGGAGAAATCCTAATCTTCCCAGGATTTGATAATAAATCTAAATTCCACGAAGCCCATAAACTCCCTAAAAGTTCTCCTTTATTAGGTTGTACCCAAGTTGAAGTTTGTTGATTTGGGATTGTTATTTTCATATTTTTATTAAAATAAAATTAAAATCTGCATTAATCGGGGTAACAAATGTTGTTGATGTATATGTAAAAATATCAAAACTATTTACGGCGGTGGTTGTAGTTATGCCAGAAACTACTCCGCCGTTATCTATCGGGGTTGCAACTACTATATATTTTGATGTTTTTAAATTATGTGTGATTCTAAAGTGTCCGTTACCAACACCGATGTTTTCAATTTTCCAACTTCCAGGCAAGGTATCGCTACTCCCTGCATAAATAAATCCACCCTTTAGCATAGCAACTTTAAATACATTAAAATTAACCTGTTCAAGTACTTTTTGAAAATTGATATCTATCGGATAAGATAGTTTCTTTTCCAATGCCGTTATTCTATTTTCTAATAGTCGGTTATTTTCCATTTTATGTTTTTAATACCCAAGAACTTGAATGTTTTGTAGGTTTAACAACGGTGGTTGAATGCTTACCTGGTTTTGCCCATCTTGAGCTAAAATTAGCGGTTACTGATAAGTCATCCACTACATTAGTATCGGTTCTTACGGCAGTTGGGTAACCATCAGACCAACCGTCAAAATCAGCATATCTATAATTAACTGCGGTTACCGTTGTCCCATCTCCTCCGTGATATACAGTTTGGGTTGTAGATCCTGTTATCTTACCATCATTACTGGCGGTATAAACTAATGTATAAGTCGGTGTTGTATATGTTACTTCTAAATATGGTTTATAAATAGTTCCCTTGTCAGCCGCCCAAGCAGAAATATAATCATTCTTGTCGCTTACCCAAGTCGGTGGCGTATCTGAAGTATCTAATGTTGATTTTAGTCCTAATTTTGTTACTCCTGTTATTGAAATTGCTGATATGCCTGCGGCATTCAAGGCAAAGTTGTTATATCCTGACGTTGACCAAGTAGTGTATGCAATCGCAGTATCACACAAGGCCGTGTTTCCTAACTGGCTATAATCAGAATCTGCTATTGTAGCTGTTCTTGCCGGTGTGGAAGTAAATATATTTATTGCTAATTCGTTGGTATCTTTTCTTTTTGCAGAACCATATAAATGTAAAGTTGCTGACGATATAACTGCTCCTGCTGTTAAAGATGATGTGTCAAAACACAATATAGCCCTTATAATATACGCCCATTGGTTTCTGGTGGTTGAAGATGTAGCTTGTACTGTAAGTTCTGTGCCTGAAGCACTACTGGCTGTTCCTGCCCCTGCCCTTATGTTAGCCCAAGTTTGGTTGACCCCACTTCGCATAACATAACCATCCATTGGACTATTGCTCCCTGCAACCGGATAAAATAGTTTCGTTGGCATAATTATTTATCGTTTACTTGTGCGACACTCATTCGTTTATTTTGTGTCTTATTTCTTCTTGCGTAATTCTGTTTTAATCGTTGTTCCTGAATTGCTATTTGTTGTAAAACCCTATCTACTTGGTCTAAACTATTTACCATACAATAATCTCTTGCAGCATAAAGTGCCGCTAATCTGTAAAATAGCGGAGAATAACCAAGATTAGCTGATGTGGCATCTGTGGCTATATAGTTTATAGCTCTCTGGAATAAAACCTTAAATCCATAACCTATAAAAGTAGAGTTATTACCTGTTGTCGTTGAGCTTGGTGTAGGTTTAAAGTATATTGAGTTTCCATCTATCCAATAACCTCGTTGAGAGTTTAACATTAGGTTAGGAACAGCAGAGTCGCTATTCAAAACTGACTTATCAAGTCGTGTCAATTCCTTCCAAGTATCAGTACCTGTGCCAGGAGTTGTATTCTCCCATACTCCTCTAATAGAAAGAAAGTCGTTATCAATCCCATAATCCTGTTGTCCGGCGGTGAAATCCATTAATCCAATGGGCAAGTCTGACTGACCTAAATCCTCAAACGCCCAATTGGTATCTACTGTCTGTATGAGGTCGCATACTGAATCTAAACCCAAATTAACCAAGCGAACTGCATCATTCTTAGGGAAAGATGTAGTGTTGGCACAAGTTAAAAATAAAATATCTTCATAAACTCCTTGTTTATTAGTGGGATCACTAAATACTAATGGTTGTACTGTTGGCAAATTTTTGTTAGTCTTCTTCTTAATCCGTTGACTCGGTCGTAATAACCGTGGCACTCGGAACATAAAGAAATCCAATCACTTAAATTTCTTAAATATTTGTGGTCTGCGTTTGCCCATCCTATTTTTTTTGTTTTTCACCCGTGTGTAATGCCCAACCTGTAAGAAAGGCACTACACACGAATTACAGGTTAATTATTTACTATTGATTCACTATACTCTCTTTTTCCGCCGTATATTGTTTTAATCTCTCTTTATACGAAAACCCTCTATAATTATAAGAAGGAACTATACTTGTCCAATAAATATCTTCAACTGATAACTTAACTTCTTTTATATTCAAATCATTGACAAACTGCTTAATATCTTTCAACCCATAAAATCTTAACAACCATATAAACTTTCGTGCTTTCTTCCAAATGTCCCGGCAATATCCATCATCTCTTTCAATCATTAAATCTAATAGTCTTTTGAGTTCTTTAATCGGGTTTTTGTTAAATGCTACTTTGTTAATTTCCCCTAATATATCCTGCATCCTATATCTATAAGCCATATCATTCTCAAGTATTAAGGTTATTGCATCTTTAAATATTGGTTCTATTTTTAATATCCTTCTAATTTCTTTTACTGGTTGAGAATAATGTTCTTCTTTCAGCAATATTGGGTAAGCATTAAATATTCTTTCAAACCATTCTCTCCATACTTTTTGGCTAATAAGGATAATTATTATCCCGACTAATCCCTTTTTTAAAAAAGACGAAAATATCCTTTTATAAACCGATACTATATTGACTGTTTCCTGCGGTGTAAAGAATCTTACTGGGTATTTCTCTCCTTTTAAGTAAGCCCTTAATGTTCCATCTTCCAGTATCTTTAAATCTGTTACCTCTCGTCTTACATCGTCTGGGTCGTTTGGTAGTCCAACATAAGTAACCTTTCTCATCTTACGGACAATATCTACTACTCTTTGGATAGTGAATGTTTCTTCCATAATTGTTATCCTTGCCCAACTCCCATAAAGGAGCTGGAAAGAATCACAAGTTTCTTAGTTAATCGTTAATTGTGTCCAAGTTCCTGCTACGTTTACCCATACACCAGGTGTAGTTGCACTGGTACAAATATATATTGAACCATTTTGTGCGCCACTGCCTATTGCAACTGCTGTTCCTATCAAACCTGCTATTAAGGCGGCTGTATAGCCTGCTGTCCCTGCGGTAATTATTACACCTCCAGGAAGTCCTACTCTTTCAACGCTGGGGTTGGTACTGCTTGTAACTGCCATAGTATTATAGTTAGTTTAATGCCCTTCGCCTTACAGGGAGAAAGGATAACTTATCATCGCCAAATCCGGCGGGGAGTCAGCTTAATAAGTTATCTTATTCTCCCGATAAGGGAGAAAGTTATATTAAGCTAATGTTATTTTTACTATTAATGCAGCCTTGGTTGCCCATACCGCATATCCGACATAACCCCAAGTTACTACTTCTTTACCTGTCTTTCCTGATACTGACTTTTCCTCAAATTGTACACCTCTTGGTTCAGCATAAGTAACCACATTCTTCACTCCAAACAATCTGCATCCACTCATTTGCGGAGAAGTTAATACTGCTCCAATGGCTGAGTTTGTGAATGTTCCTGTTCGTGTAACATAAATGTCAGTTCCCATTATGTTCTTAACCAATCCGTTTGTTAATGCTTGGTCTGCATAGGCGAATCCATTTGTGGCCTGTGCAATCTGAATACCAGGCAAGTCAGTGTTCTCAACTACCAAGAATGTGTCTTTATATTGCGATTCATAACCGGCAACTTTTGATTGCAAGTTAGCAATAATTGTCAACACGTTTGAAGCTGTTGTAAAACCTCCGACTGGAGTTGTATAAGCTCCTGTGCAAGAGTACCCCATCCCATTAAGAACGAGTTGGTCAACTGCTGCAGCGAAGCAATAAGCTTCCTCGTTTACCCTGTTAACAAACATATCGTAGTTCAACAGCACTTGTTCAAAGTCATAAACTTGGTTTGCAACTTTGATTTCGTTATTAACTGTTAAACTGTCGGTTGTTATTGTGTAATCATCAATCGTGTATGTTCCTGTAATAGCTGTAATCTGAGCTACTGGCTGAGAACCATATGGATTTTTGATTAAATAACTATCTGTTCTATCTGCATCGCAAATAGCTTCTGCAATTAAGTTCCTTCTTAAAATTTGCTGAAGTGTTGCTGATTTGAATTTAGCCCTGTAAGCATACGAGGCTAAAGTATTTGTTCCTGTTGTAGTCACATTATTCCGCCGATTAAGTTAATTTACCTTAACCGTTCCCCGCCACAGTTATTTCTTTCCACCCAGTTTCCTTTTAAAAGACAAGTTTGCCATTGTTTCAGGGTCAGCTAATATTCCTTTCTCTGCATCAGCCAATATCTGTTCCTCTGATGGTTTATGGCCACCATAACGAGCATTAGTAACGCTTGCGGCTTCTGCTGACTTCCTGTAATCTGCCCTTATTCTCAGAATTGATTTCAATTCTTCTGTTTTAAGTGCGGCATCTACTGACATATTATGGCTTCGGGCATACAAAACGGCTTCGTCTTTGTCGTCTGATGGAACATTAGCTTTAACAAGAGTATAAATCTCATCTAAGTTAATGCCTTTTGGGTTAACTGCAACTCCTACTAATTCGGGTTGCTTTGCTTCTTCTTTCTTAACCCATTTGCCGGACACTTTGTCTCTGGCAAAACCCTTAGCCTTTTTAAGTTGCTCGTAAAGTTCCTGATTGCGTTGCTTTAGAGCATCTGTGTCAGTTGCATCTTCGTCTTTCGGTTCTACCTCTACAGGGTCAACTGGCAATCCTGCTTCAGGTGTAGGTTTAAGGACTACTTCCTCTCCATTTGGGATGTTGGAGTCATCAATGTTTGTGTCCATAGTTTTGTGAGCTTGGCAGCTCTAATGCCTTTTGGAGTGAGGCTACACAATTTTAATTTTATTTATTTGAATCCTTGCTTAATCTCTCAATAGTCTGTTCTGGCGTTTCGTCTTTTTTACCGGCTAATAAATCCAATTGTCTAAGCTGTTGTTCAACGTGATTTATTATTGTATTCCTTGCTAACATTTCAGCGTACATTTCCCAACTTACTTTATCTTTAATATCTGTTAATCCTTCAAAGCTAATCTTAGGTTTTTTAACTTGGTACTTACCTGTCTCAATAGCTTTCAGTTGTTGTTTTATGTATTCAATCCATAATCCTACTGATTTCATATGGACTGCGGCTTCCTCTACCGGCATATCCTTTAAGGCAAGTGTCAACCATAAATCAAAGTTCTGTTGTATTGGAGCGTCTCCTGTGATAGTAGGGAGAAATGTCTTTCGTAATACTTTTTGATTTAATGGTTTGTTAGCAAAAGGTATCTGTAATAAAGATAGGTCTAATGCTGATAATGGCATCTGATAAAATACTTTCCTGATTGCTTTTAAAAGGTCTTCATTTTCAGCGAATACTCCTTTAATTGCTTGGAGTTCATCGTCTGAATACCTCATTGTCTGCCTTTTCTTTGGTTGTGTTGGTTGTTCATCCATTATGCTCTTATAACAAGAGTTTCCGGTTCTGCTACTGGCTCTTTTACTTCTACAGGAGCTTCCGCCGTTGGCTCTGTTGTTTCTATTTTTGTTTCTTCTGTCATATTTATTGGGTTAATTGATTATTCATTGGCATACCAGCGCCGACCATACCACCGTTAGGCATTACTGGTTGTTGTGGCTGATTATTCGTTGTTTCCTGTATTTCGGCCGGATTTACTGTTCCGAGGTTATCAAGAATTTTGTTAAATACTAATTTCTCCGCCGGAGTCATTGGTCTGCCTTGCATACTGACTATTGTCTGAAATACTCCATTCAATCCGGTTAAAACATTATTTTTATCAACATTCTCGTCTGTTATTTGATATTCCACATCTGCTTCAAATCCTTTAAAGTAATCTTTCCAATCCATATCTGTCATTTCGTCTGGTTTAATAAACCTCATAGAACCCATATCTTGAAGTTCTTGTTGTGCCGATTGCTGTTCTTGAGCCAGTGATGGCAGTTCAGAATCGTTTAAAACAGCGTTAATTGCCTTTTGGTTGAATCTTTTAGCGGCAGTTGTAGAAATGTATGCCTTGTCTATTTGGTCTATGCCATAGGCGTCTAATTCAGTGGCTATTTCTTTAGAGTTGTTAAGTCCTTTTAAGATATATGGCGTTATATATTTTCTAAACATTTCCTCTAAGGCTAAACCTTTATTCTGTGTCATTATGTCAAAGTTCTGTTGTGCCTGTTGTAGCATCAAAGCTTCTTTAGCATAAGCCGATTGTGAAGAACTTGCTGAACCTTGCATTACTTGTGGGGTATTTGTAACCTCTTGAGTCAACTGTTTCCACTCTCCCATAAAGTTCTGCAATGCTTGTATGTCGTGGCTATTGTTTTGTACTTGAGTTAGTTCGTTCTTACCTTCCTGATAAACCATAATCTGCCCTTGCTCTATGTTTTCTAATACATTCTGGTTAGCATACGCCGGATCGTTAGTTTGGAATATGAGTTTAGAAGCTAAGTCTAATTGGTCTTTAATATTCTTAATGGTATGGTTAGTCATCCATTGAGCATCAAACAGAGTTTTAACCGCTCCCATAAGCGATATTGAGCCGTCTATGGCAGGTATCAGTTGAGTTAAGTAATATGGGTCTTGTTTCTCTTGGCCTGAATATAGTGTGAAGTTATCAAATGTATTAGATGCTTTTCCTGCTACAAAGCTGATTACGTGCATTTGCTGAACATACTCGTTCTCGTCTTTCTTTTTTCCCGTAAGCCAAGACAACGGCATCTCTCCGTGTACCTCATACAACCTTACATAGTTTGACTTATTAACATCTTTTGATTGTCTGTCTATGGTCTTTCTTGTTACCTGTGCTTCAATAAGGTTCTCAACTATCTCTTGGTCATAACTTGGATTACTTCTTAGTTCTTCTTGAGTTAGTTCTAATATCTCAATCTTTGGGTTTTGGTCAAAGTTTAATGTATCTGGGATTAACTTATCCCAACTGATAACTTTGATGTGCAAACCATCTTTATTCTCTACAAACTTAGTAACGGCGGAGTTGTAACTGGCTAACTGCAATCCCCAATCATTCAAATATTTACCGAAGTTCTCATCTTTCATCCACTTGTTAACGTGTATTGTAAACAAAAACGAAGCAATCCTGTCCTTTGCTTTTTTGGACTTTGCAACTATATTCTTTCTGTCTAAGTCAGTAGCCCTGAACCAAATGTTTCTTGCGCCTAATACTATATTAAAAAATGGTTTGTCCCTACCGAGTGAATCTTTATCACCAGTAATATGTCTGCTATTCAAATACGCCTCAATAGTTGAGACATCTTCATAGAAATTACTATAAACATATTTACTCGTTTTTACATTACCGAGTATATGGTTATTCTCGTTTCTCCGGACTAATTCATAGATTGTGAGGTCTGACATTTATTCCCGCCGATTATTGCTCTAAAGTATAAAATGAAATATTAATTGACGTTCCACCTATTGTACAAAAACATCCTGTTTTGAAGTGTATATTGGGCAATATCACTGTTTCACTCGCCGTTGGAGTTGCATTAAATACCGCTGTGCCTGTTGCTGTCAAAGCATCATACAAAGCAATAGTGCCTGACGAAGTAGCATTGCAAGTATATCCTGAAAGCCAACCTTCACCGGCTAATACCTGTGCTGAAGCCGATGGCGTTCCTGTTAAGTTTTTAATTGTTGTTCTGCTTGAGCCGTACATTTGTTTTCCGCCGATTAATTATCTGTTTGTATTTTCATCCCTCGTTGAAAATTGAGAGGTAAATTGTTTTAAATCTATTTTTGGGTTCTTTAATAAATAACTCATTCCGTATCTAATACTATCCATTGAATGACTAAACTCGTGTTCAGGAACGTTTAATACTTTTCCGTCTTTATCAACTTCCCATAAGTAATTCCTGTATTCTTTGATTATGTTTATACTGCGTTGAGTTATACTAATCCTTTGCATCTTTACCAAGTCTATACCGTGTCTTACTGAATCTTTGCCTTTCTCGGCCGGAATAACTGTTAAGCCATATTTCTTTAACTCATCATTACTCTTAGGTTCTGCGCTGTCCGGAACTACTGTGGCCTGTGGTTGATTCTTAAGTATGTCATCAATATCTTTATTACTGAGTCCTTTGTTATAAGCTATTTCGTCAAGAATATATCCTCCGTTCCAATAATAAATTGCAGTAATTGCGGTAGGGTCGTTAGTGTATCCGTAATCCAACCCGTAACACTCCAACCTTGCTTCGTGTGGTATATCGGATATAATCTGCCAGTCTTTATAGATTTTACCTTCAATCTCACCAAGCTCACCGAGTCCGTATACTCTCCACCAGTCTGCCCTATTTCTTCTTTGCTCAATGCTTGCAATGATTTCTTTTGATAATGCCTCATTATCTTTATAAGTTAAAATTATTTTCTCCCAGTCTGTTCTCTTTGGTTCTACTTCTGTGAATAACCAAAACTCGTTTGTAGGATTATAATCAAGAAATATAAAGTCTTTGGTTCTAACCTCTAATTCCTCAAATGCTGTAAACTTTACGTTATTGCACTCGTTTATAAATAATCTATCACGCCTTGCACCTCTAACTTTCTCTGATTGATCCACTGAGAAAAACTCAATCTGACTTCCTGTTTCAAATGTATAAATATGATTTGTCTTATCCCACAGTTTATCAATGAAGTAGTGATGTTCCTTTAAAATATTAAGGAAATCTCTTTCTACTCCCCTTCTAAGATGTGGAAATGACTCTGATACTATACTTGTTAATGTCGGAATTGTATCCGACTGTGCCATTGCTATTAAATATAATATTATACTTACTGTTTTACTGGCAGAAGTGCCACCTTGTATAATTCTAAGTCTTTTGTTCAGTTTCAGTATTCTGTTGGTTGCTGTTGTTTGGCTGTAAAGTGACATTTAATATCGGCAGTGGATTTATTTTCTCTCCGCCGGAGGTTATATCTTGTGGTGGCCTTCCTTCTAACATTTGCCAAGCTAAATCACGATTCTTTTCTACAAAATGTTTTACAAATCCCTCCATATCATCTGGATGTTCTTCTAAGTAGTCTATCACTCTCTCTTTGATTGTCTTGCGCTTTGGTCTTCCTTTCAAATTTATTCTTGGGTCTCCCGGTACAAATGGTTTAAGGTTCGGATATTCTTCCATTGTTATTTATTACTACCATTATTAATATTCCTATTACTATTCCTAATATTAAATCACCAAACATTTTTAATAAGCATTACTGCTAACCATATAAAAAATCCTATAACAAATAAATAAAATAAAGTTTGTAATAAATCTCCCCATTGTACAGTGAATAAACAATCTTGTATGTTCGGGTGGCAGGGAGGAAAATCACATTTTGTTATTACTGTGCAATCCATATTATAAATCTTTGAATTCGCTACGAACTCCTAACTTATCACAGATGTTATTTAGTGTAGCAACCAACTCTTTATTAAACGGCGCATTCTGTTGTTGTTTCTGACCCCACTCGGCCTGTCTCTCCCATATCCCATAATGGAAATCTATCCAGCCTATTAACATTTTAACAAACTCTAATGCTAATCCCCCTATAACAATAAACATTACAAATGTCCACATCGGTAGGTTCTGGAACATCGTCAGCTTTAAGATCCCTCCAACTGTTACTCCCTGAATTATCGTGTTGATACTTAAATATCCGAATAGGGTGTCTTTCCAATAACCGCCACGCAATCTCCAAGCATCTATTTTTACATACCACAGAAACAAATCTTTCTTTATCATAGGTGTTTGTCTACCCAACCTATCAACTTAACCCACAGTATTATTATCGTTACAAATATCAATCCCGGCACAAGGTTATTGAACATATCCGACAAATCATAAAAGAAGTTTTGGAATTGGTAATACATAATTTTTATTCTCAAGCCACTACAGTGGCTCTTCTGTAACCATATAGGTTATACAAAGAAGTAAACGACCGAAGTCGCTTGAAAATACAAAAACCTCTATTTAGGAGGTTTAACTTCTTTTATTTTTGGTGAATTTTCCTTCTCCCATTCGTTTATTGTTTGCAATTCGGCCTGTATATCATTTAGTTCTCCAGTGAATCTAAATGCTCCCTGCAAATAATCTTGCTGAAGCTGGTTAGCTTTTGAGATTAACTTCTGCTTTTTCTCTGAGTAATATTTAGAATCAAATGCCATAGATTTATTTTAGATAATTATACTCTTTTTTTGGGTCTATGTCAAACATACTAACCCTGTGCATTAAATACAATCCAAAATCTGTTCTAAATCTTCTACACTTCTGACAATAAAATACAATCCACCGGCGTCCCGTATATCTTTTTCGGCCTGTTCTTGTTCGGGAGATTGTTTCCCTATAAGTGTTTTAATCTCTAAACCTATCCAAAGTCCATTTTTACACAGAACTATGTCGGGGCTGCCCTTCTTTGCGTTATTCACCCATCCACAAGAACCATCAGCTCTTACAAATTTACCGGCCACGCTATTATTGCGTACATAATAAACATTGTTTGTATAAGCCAGCCTATCTAACACGCAACGCTGTATCTGATGCTCGGAAATTTTAATTTTCGCCGGTTTTATTTTTTTCATATTGTTTTCCATTCAATTTCACTTTCTGGGGCGGCAAACTCTAACCATTGTCCTCCCTCTAATGGAAGGCAAAACCATTTGTTTCCCTGTTTACGCATACTCATCCCCCTATAAGTAGGTTTTTTTTTAGAAGAAAGTCCTCTATCCTCTTCTTTACTATCCTTTCCTATCCTATACTGGGTGTACCGTTGGTACACCATATCTGTTTGAGCCAATTTAAGCTCATCTTGGTGTACCGTTGGTGTATATCTGTCAGACCGTAGGTAATTATTATCTTTCCAGTGGGTTATGACAATCACGCCACTTTTAAAAGGTAAAACATATTCTTTCGCCAAAAGTATTTTTAAATCATCGTCAGACGAACCAACCATCCTTATTACTTTTTTAGGGGAAACGAAACCATCATCATCGGCATACATACCAAGTTGGAAATATAATTCCCGACTTGATACCGGCAGGTCTAAAAAAGAATCACTGCCAATTATTTCTTTACTAAACATTCTACGATTCGCCATATATTTTTTGCGATAAAGAAAAGGACACCCGCCTTGTAAGTAGATGCCCTTATCTATATCTACAAGACTAATAATATATTTACATTTTACAATGACCATAAAAGTAATGCAATAGTGAGTTATCCCCCATTCGTTTTTTAGACTATTGACAGGTGTCCATTAATAAATTAATATAAGGTATGGAAAGAAAAACAATAATTATAAATTTAATAAACAAAAAATATACTTATGCCGAAGTCGGTAGATTTTTAGGTATTACTAGGCAAAGAGTTCATCAAATATATAGTGGATACAAATCACCTATACCTGAATCTATTATTAAAAAAGAAGAATTAAAAAAGTTTCAAGATAATTTAAAAATTAATAATTATCTCTTAAATATCGGTGGAAAATATTTGCTCACCGGAGTGAATATAACTGCGCTAACAGGTATGGCCAGTTGTACAAGAGAAAGATTAAGAGAAATTATCAGAATTAGAGATAACCATACTTGTCAAATCTGTGGAAAGGTATGGAAAGTAGGAGAAAGAAGATTTGATGTTCACCACAACGATGAAGAATTTGATGGTAAAGCTCCTTATTTAAGTGTAGATGAGTGTGATAGAAAAAACTTGAATAAGATGATTACTCTTTGTCATAAATGTCATTTGAATTTAGAAATGACTCGCAACAAAATGGAAAAGGACAACAGGGGATAAACTGTTATTGACAGGTGTCTATACTATAAAGTACAATATACTAAAGGTCGGCTAAACAAAATAAAATTAAATATTATAAAATAAAATGACAAAAGAATTAAAACAAAAATTAGAAAGAAAAAATCAAATAGTAAAATTCTTTCAAGAAGGTAAGTTATCAGAAGCAGAGTTTAACGAAGCCATTAAAACAGAGAACTTAATAGAAAGATTAGAAAGTAAGGATATGAGTATCACCGAAAATGATTTATTTGAATCTTGGAAAGAGAACGGCGACGCTCCTTATTAATAATTATTAACAGTTACGCCCTTCCACATCTGTTCTGCTCGGGAAACTTATACTACCACTCGTAACGGGTCAAGGTATGAGGACATCGGCAGAATGGATCTGAAAGGGAAAATATATGACAGTTAAAATAAAAACATTTGAAGATAGGTTAATGGAAATTCTTATTGAAGGGAATGAGTATGGTGGAGTCCCAGTAACCAAAGATAACTGCGATAACTTATATGACCAATGGATTGATGATATGGATAAGCAAGAACTGATGGATTTAGCAGAAAAACACGCACAAATACAATATGTTCAAGGAGCAAGAGATTATATTGCCGAGAAATTAGAAAAATTAAACAAAAACTAATATGGAAAACGAAAACAAAATGTGGGAATCTCGTGATAAGCGTATAAGTTTTCAAAGTATATTTTCATCTCTTTGTGGCTCATATCAAGGCAAAGATGCCATAGTATTCTCACAATTAGAGGATTTAGCCTACGCAATAAATGGTCGTTTACACGAAAAATACCCTGCACCTACCGAAAGTACCAGTTTTGCACAAAAACTCGCTACAACCCCAAATAAAGCGATAAACAGCGATAATAGTGAGCCTTGTTCAAAGTGTGGGAGTCCAATGAAGGAGAAGTCCGGGGTTAAGAATGGCAGACAGTGGTCTGGTTCATTTTGCACAAATCCTAATTGCAAACACGTTGTATGGTATCCTAAACAAACAAGGCAACAGACAGTAAAATCAATGACCGAAGATAGCAATATGGAAGAAAATAACCAAAGAAACTATGGACAGTACGGAGAACCAAACTTCTAAAAGAACTAACCAGCAGAATCGTAGTTTGCACCTCTGGTGTGAGATGTTGGCACAGGAACTAACCTTTGCCGGTATCTCCCAAAGGGTTCTTTTACAAGCAGTTAATGAAGTTGATAATTCTGCCGAATCGGTTAAGTCAGTATTCCGAGCATTAGGCAAAGCAAAATATCTTAAAAGCAGTACATCCGAACTAACCACTAAAGAAATGTCTGATATCTATGATGAGTTTAATCGTAACCTTGCTAAAATAGGAATACACGTAGAATGGCCTTCGGAAGAACAACTTAATTTCTATGAAGCCAATCCAAGTTAAAACAATATTTAACGGACAAATAGCGTTTCCTGAAAAATACTATTACCCGGCTCAGATAGTTAAATGTGGTTCAGAATATATGTCTTTGAATGGTAAAAAACCAACAGGATATTCTGAATATATGGATGATAAGTTCGGCCGGGGGAAATACAGATTAGTATATTTTGACTGGAAACCAGACGATATCCAGCCTAAATTATTATAATTAACTAAACAACTATGAAAACAACAATACAAATAATCGTAGATGTAGATGTCCCAGCAATCCATTTGTTAAATAGCCAAGAGTATGAGGTTGTAGAAACCAAGCAGGATGGAACATTTTGTATGATTAAAAAAGTAGAAAAAGAATCTTAATAAATAATATGAAAAATAATAGATAAGTTATAATTAAAATATAAAAATTATGGAAACAAATAAAAACTACAAAAATATTAACTCCTGCAACTCCTGCGACTTCTGCAACTCCTGCGACTTCTGCAACTCCTGCAACTCCTGCAACTTCTGCGACTCCTGCAACTCCTGCTACTCCTGCTACTCCTGCAACTCCTGCGACTCCTGCGACTTCTGCGACTCCTGCAACTCCTGCAACTCCTGCAACTCCTGCAACTCCTGCTACTCCTGCGACTCCTGCGACTTCTGCAACTCCTGCAACTCCTGCAAGTTTTCTTCTGGGTTAAAAATGTCAGAAAGAATGATATTTTGTTTTGGAGATGGAAAATACGAAAGTAAAGGAGAAGGTTACCAAAAGAATTATAGAATTTTTAATAAAGACGTTTCAAAAGAAACCTTTGATAAAATATATAGTTCACAGCCTTCGTTTAAACTCCCAGTTTCAGTGTGGGTTGATAAAAAAGATATTACAGATGACGAGAAAGAAAACGTAAGTGTTTGGAAAGAAATTGGAGGGTATTTAAAAGTATTAAGTTATCAAGATGCTTGGAAAGAAGGCTGGAAAACTGCAAGCAAAGAATTTAAGGAGTGGGTTAAAGGTTTACCAAACTTTGATGAAAAAATGTTCAAGAAAATTACAGGGTTGGAAATTGAAAATAATTCTCTAAAGGGTCAAGAGGTCAAAGTAGAAGTCGGGGGAAAAACTTATCGGGCAATTATTCAATAACTATGCCAACCAACAATAAAACAAAAACCTGCAAACAATGTAAAAATACCCTTGATAAATGTGCGAAACACGGAGTAGTACATAAGAATGGTGGCTATCCTTCTTGTCCGCAAAATAAGGTTAAGCCCGAAGGAGTTGGTGAGTGGGATAAGTTGATGGAAGACTTTGTATTTGTAGAGTCAAGAGGAGTAAGGAAGTTTGTAGTTGATAAGGTGATTTCATTACTCCTCCAAGAAAAGGCAAAGTGGAAAGGGGAGCGGGCAACAAAAAAGAAACCATAATTTAATACTTTTAATAAATAAAATTATGCCATTCAAAGATACAAAAGAAGGTCAAACAAATTACTGCATAAGATGTGAGCAAGAAGCTGGTAATAGAATATCAGGCGGTCTTGAAAGAAAACACACTTGTGGCAGAAGCAACGAAGCTGAAATCTGCTCTACCTGTAAAACCAACACCCTTGATAAGTGTAATTGCAATATGGGTAAAGCACATCATAAAGATTGTGAATTTAAGCCCGAAGGAGTTGGAGAGTGGGACTTGCAAAGCATTAAGGAGTGTGATAAAATACAAGTATGCAACAAAAACAATGTTCAAGGTGTAAACAAATTAAGCCTATTACGGAATTTTGGCGAAATAAAGCAAAAATTGACGGATACAATTATGATTGTAGAGACTGTTATCGGTCAATTGATAGAACAAGATACTACAAAAACTACGCTAAAAACAAAAAGGCGAAAAACGTAATGAGCCGAAAAATGATGGATAGGTATCCTGAAAAATGGAGAGCAAGGCAACTTGCAAGGTACGCAATTAAAATAGGTCAGATTATAAAACAACCTTGTGAAGTATGCGGAGAGATGAAAGTTCAAGCTCACCACGAAGATTACTCTAAACCATTAGAAATAAACTGGGTCTGCATAAAACACCATCGTGAAAAATATCATAGAAAGCTAGCCCTCATAGATAAGTTATAATTAAAATATAAAAATTATGGAAAAATACCAAATAATATATGCAGACCCACCGTGGAGTTATAATGACAAACAGAATACAAAATTGCTGGGAGGTTGTATCAAGCACTATTCAACAATGAGTATCAAGCAGTTGTGCGAATTGCCTATAAAAGAATTAACCGAAAAAGATGCCGTATTATTTATCTGGGTAACTTCACCATTGTTAGAGGTAGTATTTGAAATTATAAAAGCGTGGGGGTTCAAATATAAAAGCAGTTTCGTATGGGATAAAATTAGTCATAATATGGGTCATTATAATTCTGTCAGACACGAATTATTGTTAATAGCCACAAAAGGGAAATGCACCCCACAAGTTAGAAAATTATTTGATAGTGTAGTTTCGGAAGCAAGAACGGAACACAGCAAGAAGCCACAAGTTTTTCGGGACATCATAAATACAATTTATCCTAATGGGAATAGAATAGAACTATTCGCAAGACAAAAAACAGAAGGATGGGATGTATGGGGCAACGAAGTAGCAAGTGATATTGTAATTTAAGCCCCCTTATAGATATTAGATTTAATACTTTTAATAAATAAGACTATGAATAAAGAAAAACTGCAAAAGTTATTAGAAGCGATT
>Ga0114951_10001822_pt1 | contig 25337 bp, 22 predicted proteins | sample AM7aDNAmetaG_FD_88677 | JGI IMG/M metagenome (GOLD analysis project Ga0114951, IMG submission 88677) | Freshwater microbial communities from Finland to study Microbial Dark Matter (Phase II) - AM7a DNA metaG | ecosystem: Environmental > Aquatic > Freshwater > Lake | place: Finland: Lake Alinen... | reverse complement strand
CGACAGCGGGAGCACCACCAGGAAGCCGAGCCTCTCCGGAAGCTTGCCGGCGGCGTAATAAGCGACGAAGAAGGCCAGGACGGTGGCCATCGCGTCCACGACCGCTACGGCGGCTTGAAGCGACCGGGCGCGCTGCCTGAGCATGCGGTTCACCCTCCGGGGTGGCGGAGCCGGTTACTTGGCCGGTTCCGGGGCGGTGAGCTGATAGATCAACTGGTTGGCCCGGTGGATCAAGATCGAATCGCGGGAATTCTCTCGAACGACCGTCAAGTCGCCCAGCGCGCGCTTGGTGTCCCCGGTCGCCATATAGGCGTACGCGCGGAGCAGATGCGCCCGATAAAGCCCGGGCTCCAGGTCGATGGCGCGGGTGAAGTCCTGAATGGCGCGATCGAAATCGCCCGTGGAGGCGTACACTTCGCCGCGCGACATGATGATGGGCGCCATATCCGGCACCATTTCCAGCGCTTTCTCCAGCGACGCCATCGCCCCCGCGAAGTCCTTCTGGCGCTTCTGGACTTCCGCGATGCCGACGTACGCGGCGGGGCTGGCGGGATTCAGCTTCAGAATACTGTTGAAGTCCTTGAGCGCTGCGTCATCGCTCCCCATCTCGGAATAAATCCCGCCGCGGCGCATCAGCGCCCGCTCCGAGTTCGGCTCGATGGCCAGGGCGGTGTTGATCTCCTTCAGGGCTGCGGTGCGGTCCCCCAGCTTGTTCTTCTTCTCGGCAAGCGCGAGGTGCTGATCGACGAGCAGGGAGCGCTTCTTCTCCGCGGATTGGCAGCCTCCGACGAGCAGCAGAGTGGCCACCAGGGTGAAAGCCAGCCCGTAACGTGTCTTCATAACGGCCTCCGGTTGAGTTGAGGGACTGATTCTATCACATCGATTCGCGACCGGCGATTCCGAGAAGCTGTTTCAGAACTGAAGCGTGAGTTACTTGCCCTGAGCGTAGTCGAATGGGTCAAACCCGCGAGAAACATAGCGCGGACTCGTGTTAGTCCGCGCCACCTGCCGAGTTTTGAAACAGCTTCGAATCAAAGCGCCAGGCGCGCAAACTTCCTTTTCCCGACCTTCAACAGCGCCCCGGCGGCGGGGGTGATGTTGGCGGAGGGGTCGGTAATGGGCGTTCCATCCAGCGAGACCGCTCCTTGCGACACGAGCCGCCGCGCTTCGCTGGTGCTGGGGGCGTGTCCGCAATGGACGATCAACTTGGCGATCCATATCTTCCCGCCTTCGATCAATTCGGGCGGCACGCGCACCTCCGGGATCTCTTCCGGCAATTCCTTCCGGCGCACCTCGCGGTCGAACTTCTCCGCCGCCTCGGCGGCCGGCTGCTCGCCATGGTACCGGCGCACGAGTGAGCGCGCCAGGGCCATCTTCGCCGTCATCGGATCGCCCGCCAGCAGCCGTTCCATCTCTTCGGGAGGCACATCCGACGTCAGGTCGAAGTAAGTCCGCATGGCGCTGTCGGGGATGGACATCGCCTTGGCGTAGATCGTGGAGGCCGGCTCGTTGATGCCGATGTGGTTGCCGTAGCTTTTGCTCATCTTCATCTGCCCGTCCAGCCCCACCAGCAGCGGCAGCGTGACGGCCACCTGCGTTGGCTGGGCGGCGTCCTTCTGAAGCTGGCGGCCCACGAGCAGATTGAAGGTCTGGTCGTTGCCCCCCAGCTCCACGTCGGCGCGGACCATCACCGAGTCGTAACCCTGCATGAGCGGGTAGATGAACTCATGCAGCGAGATGGGGGAGCCTTCCTTGTAGCGATTGGAGAAATCGTCGCGCTCCAGCAGCCGCGCCACGGTCATCTGGCTGGCCAGCTTGATGACGTCCAGGAAGTTCATCTTGCCGAACCAGTCGCCGTTGTAGACCACCTCGGCCTTGTCCAGCGCGACGATCTTGCCCAGTTGCGCGAGGTAAGTCCTGGCGTTGGCCAGCACCTGGTCGTGCGTGAGTTGGGGGCGCGTCGTGTCGCGGCCGCTGGGGTCGCCCACCATGGCGGTGTAGTCGCCGATGATGATGACCGCCTGGTGGCCGAGGTCCTGGAAGTGGCGCAGCTTCAGAATGGGCACGGCGTGGCCGATGTGGATGTCCATGGAGGTCGGGTCGATGCCGTACTTCACGCGCAGCGGGCGGTTGTTGCGGCGCGACGACTCCAGCTTGGAGAGCAACTCCTCGCGCGGGAAAATGTCCACTGTTCCCCGGGCGATCTGCTTCATCTGAGTTTCGACATCGGCGAACACGGCTCTTCCTTTCGAGCTCAGGATCTTACGGTCAGCACCTGCAATATCGCCAGCGCGTTGAACAACACGTGCAGGCACAGCGGGGCCGCCAGCGAGCGGGTGCGATTATAGAGGTAGCCCAGCGTCAGGCCCAGAACGAACGTCGGCAGGAATACGTAGAAATCTCTGTGCGCCGCCGCGAAGAGCGCGGCGGTCAGCAGCACGCTTATCGCGCCGCCGAACCAGCGCTCCAGCGCCGGCTGCAGGTAGGCGCGGAAGAGCAATTCCTCCGACAGCGGAACCAGCAGGATCGCCGTGAACGCGGCCAGCCCCAGCAGCGACCCGGAGTGGCTCTCCAGCAGCGTCTGCAGGCTCGCCTGGAGGGGCACCTCGGGGAGCAGGGAGAACATCGCCGCGTAGATCAGGGCAAGGATCGGCTGCAGCGCCACGCAGGCGACGGCCCCGATGAGGAGGTTGCGCCAGATCTTCCCGCGGAAACCCAGATCGGCCCAGCGGCCGTCGCGTTCGCCGACGACCACGTTGAGGATCGCCCCGATCACGAGGAGGCGGGTGAATATTTCCATGAACCAGCCGCGGTTGTCCATCAGCGGCGCGGCGGGGTTCGGCCGGAATATCCACGCGAAAACGACCACGCCGAGAACGTAAAGCGCCGCCACTTTCATGACGTCCCATAGGCCCCAGAGGGCGGGGCGCGCCAGGACGGGCCTCATCAGGGGGCGCTGGATCCGCACGATCAGCAGCACAGCCAGGATAGCGGCCCCCGCGAAGAGGAGCGCCAAGTTGAGCAGCCGAATCGTCAGGTGCGGCAGCGCCTCATTGAGACGCCGCTGATAGAGGCGTCCCTCGGTCTGGAACGAGGCGCGCCAGAGCATCTTCTGGTCCACCGCGCGGACCTGCTGCGAAGCGTCCTCCTGGGACTGCTCCTCCAGACGCCCCGCGTCCTGGAGGATTCCGGTGATCACGGCAATCGCCACAATCGCCGCCCAGAACCACTCGTTTCTGAGGTATGAACGCCAATTGAACTCTATTGGATTTGTATCCACGCCTGCCTCTGCCGTGGGCCATCGAATTCACAGAAGAAAATGGACTGCCATGTGCCGAGGCACAGGCGTCCCTCCTCCACGGGGACGGTCACGGAGGAGCCGAACAGGCTGGACTTGATGTGCCCGGCGGAATTGCCCTCGTTATGGCGGTAATCCCCCCCCTGGTACGGGGCCACTTTGTCCATGTGCACGAGAACGTCGCGCTGAACGTCAGCGTCCGCGTTCTCGTTGATCGTGATCGCGGCGGTGGTGTGAGGCACAAAGACGACGCACAGGCCGGACTTGACGCCCGAGTCCGTCACGGCCTGGGAGACCTGCTTGGTGATGTCCAGCATCTCGTCGCGGGCATGGGTGGGGACGGCTATCTTGAGCATTTGATACTCCGGCATGGAAGAGCAAATGGAACGGCGCTGATAGTAGCAGAGGGGATGGGGGTTTGCAACATTCATACGGATTCAACATTCAACATACGACGTTCGACTTTCAACGTTCTGGAACTGGTTTCACAACTGTGGCGCGGGTTATCCCCATCGACAAGCTCAGGGCCGTGAGCAACGTCGAACGGCAACCGCGAAATCATTGGCGCGGACTGTGTCGTCCGCGCCCACAGGCTAGTTGTGAAACCAGCTCCAGTGACGGCGGCGGCTTGCTTTGTCGGGGGGGCAGGGTTGTGTCCTTCGTTCTTTGAACGTTGGACGTTGGAAGTTGAATGTCGAACGTTGAATCCGTTCAGCCACGCGAACACTGCACGTTTGCGCTGCGAAGTGGCAGGGCTTAGAATGCTGCCGGGCACCACTTCGGGAGAGAGTGTATGAATCAGGTGGTCGTGACGGGCATGGGGGCGGTCAGTTGCCTGGGGAACGACGTGCCCGCGCTCTGGGATGGCCTCATCGCCGGGCGCTGCGGCATCGCTCCTCTGACGCGCATCAAGGCCGACGACTACCGGAACAAACTGGCCGGGCAGGTCGCCGGAGTGGATGAACCGCCCGGCAACGACGCCTCGGTCCGATTCCTCCTAAGAGCGGCTGCCGAGGCGCTGGACCAGGGGGGGATTGACGAAGGCGCACGCAGGAAGATCGCGCTCGTTCTCGGCACGAACTTCGGCGCGATGGCTGCAACGGAGCGGCTCCTCTCCGGCAAGGCCGACAATGCCGATGTCGCGCTCGCCGAGGGAGTGACCGGCTGCGTCGCGGGGCGGCTGCGTCTGGGCGGGGCGCAGATGACGCTCTCCCTCTCCTGCGCTTCCGGCAACGCGGCCATCGGCAGGGCGGCTGATCTCATCCGAAGCGGTCGCGCCCAGATGGCGCTGGCGGGGGGGTACGATGCCATCAGCGACGTCGTCTGGGCCGGCCTCTGCTCCCTGCGCGCCATGAGCGCCACCGCCGTGCGTCCCTTCGACAAACGCCGCGACGGGACGATCTTCAGCGAGGGGGCCGGCTTGATGCTGCTGGAGAATCGCGACCACGCCCTCGCGCGCGGCGCGCTGCCCCTCGCGCGTTTCCTGGGCTACGGCACCAGCAGCAACGCCTTCCACATGACCCACCCGGATGAGGATGGCGCGGGGATGGCCCGCGCCATGCGCGGCGCGTTGCAGGACGCCGGCGTCGCCCCCGAAGCGGTGGAGCACATCAACGCCCACGCCACCGGCACGCCCCCCAACGACCGGCTGGAGACGATGGCGATCAAATCCGTCTTCGGCGAGCGCGCCCGGAGCATCCCCATCAACGGCATCAAATCCATGCTCGGCCATGCCATGGGCGCAGCCAGCGCGCTGGAGGCGATTGCGACGGTGATGACGATCCGCGAGGGAGTCATCCCGCCCACGATCGGCCTTGAAGAGTCCGCCCCGGAGTGCGATCTGGACTACGTTCCCCGCGCCGCGCGCAAGGCGAGAGTGGGGGTGGCGCTCAACAACTCCGCCGGGTTCGGCGGCTGCAACGCCTCGGTCCTCTTTGGTCGATGGGAGATCTGATGGGGCAGGGAGTGGTCATCACCGGCTGCGGCGTCCTGGCCTCCAACGGCATCGGGCGCGAAGCGTTCGCCGCCGCGCTGGCCGCCGGGAAAAGCGGCATCGGCGACCTGGTCAGCTTCGACGCCTCCGCCCTTGGGCGCGAAAAAGCGGCGGAGATTCACGGCTTCGACGTCGCCGCCTACCTGCGCTCGCCGAAGAACTACCTCGACCGCAACAGCGCGCTCGCCTTCGCCGCCGCGGAAATGGCGCTGCGTGAGAGCGCGCTGGCCGTTCCCGACCTGGCTAGGGAATACGGCCTGAGCGTGGGGAGCATGGGGGGGAACTTCGCCTCGCTAGCGCTGTTCCACGCCAAACTCGCGGAAAAAGGGCCGCGTTTCGCGCCTCCCTTCCTCTTTCCGCACACCTACTACAACGCCACCGCGGGGCTGCTGAGCATCGAGTACGGCCTCTCCGGGCCGCACGGGCAGTTCTGCTCCGGACCCGCCGCCGGGATGGAAGCGCTGGCGTACGCCGTCGATTGCATCCGCTGGGGGCGGACGGATGCCATGATAGCGGGCGGCGTGGAGGCGTTTGGAGAATCGCTCCTGAGCTACTGCGCGTCGAAGGGGTGGTTGTCGCCGGGGATTTCTTTGGGAGCTTGTGGCACAGCCGCCCCCGGCTGTGCATTTCCCGGAGGGGAAGGGTGCCTTCCCTTCGGACTTGTCGCGAATGGGACCATCCTGGGGGAAGGGGGGGCGTTCCTCTGCCTGGAATCCGCCGATGGCGTGCGCGTGCGCAAGGGAAAAGCGCGCGGCAGAATCCGTGGAATCGGCATGGGCGCATGCGCCGAGGAAGCGATTTCCGGCGCGCTGCGCGACGCGGAGGTTCTCAAAACGGAAGCGGTCTTCGCCTCGGCTTCCGGCCGGCCGGACGATGACCGCGAGGAAGCCGCCGCGATCACGAAGATTCTCGGCAACCGGCCCATCGTCGCGCTAAAGGGGCTTGTCGGCGAGACGCTGGGGGCGAGCGGGCCGATGAACCTGATCGCCGCCCTGACCGCGCTGGAGTCCGACATGCTTCCGGGCTCGGGCGCGGAGTACGAAGCATTCCCCGTGAACCTCGTGCGCGCCCCGCTCTCCAAAACAGTCAACAGCATCCTCGTGAACGCGGGCTCGGGGAAACCGGGGGCGTGGGTGAGCGTCGTAGTCACCCGTTGATTGGCGAAGCGCGGTGAGCGGCAACGGATGAATAGCGAATGGGGAATAGCGAAATGCGAATTGCCAATGGGCCCTGTTCCAGTTTCGCCTGATTCCGATATCTCAGAGAGAGGGTCAGTATGAAGCGAGCGATCTATGCGGGCACATTTGACCCATTTACATACGGGCATCAACACATTATCGAAAAAGCGTTGACCGTGTTTGATGAGGTGATCGTGGCTGTAGCGCACAATCCGGGCAAGAGGACCTTGTTCGATGTGGAGGAACGACGGACGCAGGTGGTCGATAGCCTTAAGAGTTTCCCCAATATCCGAGTGGTCGTTATCGATAACGAGTATGTGGCCGACTACGCTGCGGAGAACAACATCGCTTTCTTGGTGAGGAGATTGCGCGACGGGGGCGACATGGAATTTGAGCGGAAGCTCTACTGCGGCAACCGACTGGTGCAATCTGGCGTGGAGTCGGTGTTCCTGATGTGCGACCACGAAATGCAGCTAATCAGTTCGTCCGCTATTCAACAATGGGTCGGCCCCAGAGGATGGGTCAAGCACGTGCGGAATATGGTGCCCCCACCGGTCCTAAGGGCGCTCATTACAAAGAGCATGGAAAAGCGCTGGATGGCATGGACTGAGAAGCTGGGGATTTCCAGCAATCTGGCGGCCGAGCGTTTCGTCGATTTGCGAGCGCAGTATGAGGGCCGTCCATTTCACAATCTGCTTCATGTTCTGCGCATGCTGGAGGCTGTGGAATCGGGCCTGTATCCGGTTGAAGATTCGGCCAGTGTGACTTTGGCTGTCTGGTACCATGACTACATCGTGGAGTCCGACGACAAGGGTATGAAGTCTGACCGGAGCGCCGAGGTGCGCAGCGCGGAACGTGTGGCATCGGATCCCGTGTGGAAATCGATGACGCCACGAGTTGCCGATCTTATTAAGGCGACGCAACATACCGCAGAAGCTCAGCTTCGCACCAGCGACGAGAAGATCATTGTCGGTGTTGACCTCTTGACACTGGCGCTGGACGAGCCACTGTACCAGGAATATGTGGAGTGCTTGAGGCAAGAGTATGGGTGGGCATCCGAGGCGGACTTCAACAAAGGGCGCGCGGCATTCCTGCGACAGATGCTGGCAAAACCACGCCTCTTTCCGGGAATGTCCTGTTTCCAACGCGACGAGTTGAAGGCACGCGACAATATGCAGTCGGAGTTGGACCGGCGCGAAAGCAAGGGGCGCTAAGAGGCCCTTGGGATATCGATGCAAATAGGGAGAGTGGGGCTGTTGAAAAAGTGTAGCGCGGGTTATCAAACCCGCGTGCGCAGACCGAGCAGCCCGCGCCATTTGCGCAATGATCTTGCGGGGAGGTTCGGTCTCAGGGCTTCTTCAACAGCCCCCGAGTCACCTATTTATCCCATTGTCGCGTGTCGCGCTCCTTCGTTGTGCCACTCACGCCTAACCTGCGGTTCTGACGCGCTGAGGACCCTTCGGCTTCACTCAGGGCAAACAGCGTGCTTCACCAATGCCTTTCCAGTGGCAATTCGCAATTCGCCAATCGCTATTCGCAAATCATCCGTGCCGCCGTCTTCCCGTTTGACCCTTCCCCTTGGCGTGGTCTATAATGGAGGAATGAACTGGATTATCGTGATCCGCCCAATACTGCGAACGCACGTTCCGCCTGTCGGCAGCGCGCCGACGTAATCCATTCGCGCCGCAACCGCTGCGCTGCTATCCCCTTTGCTCGTCTGTTCCATCGCGTTTCGCCGCAATGAATTACAGCGCCTGTCGCGCAAGGGACTATCGTCCCTGACTTGAGGAGCAATATGATCACCGTTAGCAATGTATCGCTTCAGTTCGGAAAGCGGAAACTGTTTTCCGAGGTCAACGTCATCTTCTCACCGGGGAATTGCTACGGCCTGATCGGCGCCAATGGCTCGGGCAAGTCAACGTTCCTCAATGTCCTCTCGGGAGAGATTGAGTCCACCGGAGGGGAAGTCTCCATCGCCAAAGGCAAGCGCCTTTCGGTCCTCAAACAGGACCATTTCGCGTTCGACGCATACTCCGTCCTGACGACGGTGATCATGGGGCACAGGAGACTTTACGACGTGATGATGGAGAAGGAGGCGATCTACGCCAAGCCGGAGTTCTCCGACGCCGACGGCTTGCGCGCTTCCGAACTGGAAGGGGAGTTCGCGGAAATGGGGGGCTGGAATGCGGAGCCGGACGCGGCCAAGCTGCTGAGCGAGGTCGGGGTGCCGCCGGAAATGCACTCGCTGCTGATGAGCCAGCTCGAAGGCGGGTTCAAGGTGCGCGTCCTCCTGGCGCAGGCGCTCTTCGGCAACCCGGACATTCTTCTCCTGGACGAGCCGACCAACCACCTCGACGTGGAGACCTGCATGTGGCTCGAGGAGTTCCTCTCCCGGTTTGACAACACGGCCATCGTGGTGTCGCACGACCGCCACTTCCTCGACAATGTCTGCACGCATATCGCGGACATCGACTACGGCAAGATCAAGATGCACGCCGGCAATTACACGTTCTGGAGCGAGTCCAGCCAGTTGGCCGCCCGGCAGCGCAGCGAGATGAACCGGAAGCTCGAGGATCGCCGCAGGGAGCTGGAGGAATTCATCGCCCGTTTCGGCTCCAACCTCTCCAAGGCGCGCCAGGCCACCAGCCGGAAGAAGATACTCGACAAGCTCACGGTCGAGGATATTGAGCCCTCATCGCGACGATATCCGTACGTTCATTTCGAGCAGGAACGCGAAGTGGGCAACGACCTCCTGACCGTTGAGGGGCTGTCCAAGTCCGTGGACGGCCAGGTGATGTTCAGCGAACTCGCCTTCACGATCGAAAAGGGGGAAAAGGTCGCGTTTGTCGGTCCGTATGAACTCGCCAGAACCACGCTGTTTCAGATACTCATGGGGGAGAGCGACGCGGACGCGGGCGCGTTCAAGTGGGGCTCTTCGACCCGGCGCGCCTATTTTCCGAAAGACAACGCGGCGTATTTCGACGCGCCGCTGAGCATGGTGGACTGGCTGAGCCAGTACTCCGAGGACAAGAGCGAGTCATTCATTCGCGGCTTCCTGGGCAAAGTGCTTTTCTCGGGTGAGGAGTCGCTCAAAGCGGTCAACGTGCTTTCAGGCGGCGAGCGGGTGCGCTGCATGCTTGCGCGCATGATGCTCATGAAGCCGAACGTCGTCATTCTCGACGAGCCGACGAATCACCTCGACCTTGAATCCATCACCTCGCTCAACAAGGGACTGGAGCGCTTCAAGGGGAGTCTGCTTCTTTCGTCGCACGATCATGAGCTTGTTCAGACCGTGGCGAATCGCATCATCGAAATCACCCCCAAGGGAGTCATCAACCGGGTGAACACAACGTATGACGACTACCTGGCCGACGCGCGAATCAAGCAGTTGCGCAGGGAATTGTATTCCTGAAGGTCTGATGGCGTCAGAAACGACGGCTTTCCGCCGATTTCGCAGATTACCGCCGATTATGGCAAGGCGAACGGAGGAATAGCGAATGAAGAATAGCGATTTGCGAATTGCCAACTGGGGGCGGTCAGTGGAGCGCGCTGTCCCCAGCGCGCTGACGTTTTCAACGGCAACGGCTGTCCACAGATTTCACAGATTGGCGCAGATTACGGCAACGGCCGCATCTTTGACAAGAAAGCGTTACCAGCCAAACGGTTATGCTAGGTTTCAGTCGCAAGATACTTGAGCTTTTCCCATCTCGACAGTTGCTGTCCTAGCGGAATCATCTTATGCACTCGAATGAACGCAGCCGTTTTCTCATGACTAGCGTTAACATCTTTAATGTAATTCTTTGTCGCAACCTTCAGGTCGGCAAGTAGTTGAAAAGGGTTCACGACAGTCTTGCTTGTTCTCCTATCTACGCGCAGATGAACCTGGCGAGCCCAAGTCTCATCTCGGCAGAGGATTGTATATCGGTCCAGCATTGAGTAGCTATGAACGATCCCACATCGGACAAACTTGTAGAAATCATCGGGATCATATTTCGCAGAAAAATACTCATTGAGAAAAGCTATGTATCTGGCGCGGTTACCAGAGTTCTTCGGGTGGCCCGAATTAAACTTGGCGAGCAGGTCAATTGCGCAGCACAGGAGTATCGTTGCCGCCAAGCCTTGGCCATCGTCTAGACACAAACGAATAGGACGATAGGTATATAGCTTAAAGCGAAAGGCGAATCGATCTGTTGGTTTGGAGACATATTCCTTCATCCTTCATGCATCCATTTTCATTTCACGCGATCTTGGGAAATCCGGGAAATCCGGGGGAACGCGACCTAATTTGCCTATCCAAGAAATCGTAGAGCGCTGAGTACCCTTCGACTTCGCTCAGGGCAAACAGCGCGCTCCCAACGCCTTTCCATTCGCAATTCGCTATTCGCCAATCGCTATTCGCAAATCATCCGTTCCCCGCCCCCGCCTTTTCCGGCACCCGCTTGATCCTCGCCCCGAGCCCCGCGAGTTTTTCCTCGATGCGTTCGTAGCCGCGGTCGATGTGATAGACGCGGCTGATGGTGGTGGTGCCGCGCGCGACGAGCCCTGCCAGGACGAGCGCCGCGCTGGCGCGCAGGTCGCTGGCCATGACGGGCGCGCCGGAGAGGTAGTCCACCCCGACGATGATCGCGCTGGAGCCTTCCTTGCGGATATTCGCGCGCATGCGGTTCAACTCCGCCACGTGCATGAAGCGGTCGGGGTAAATGCGCTCGGTGATCACGCTGATCCCGTTCGCCAGGGCCAACAGCGCCATCATCTGCGCCTGCATGTCGGTGGGGAAGCCGGGGAAGGAGGCGGTGGTCAGGTCCACGGTCTGGAACCGCTCGGGGCCGATCACGCGGCAGCCCTTCTTCTCGGGAATCAGTTCCACCCCCGTGGAGCGCAGTGCGTCGAAAACCGCGCCCATGTACTCGCGCTGCACGTCGCGCACGAGCACATTGCCGCCGGTGAGCGCCGCCGCGACCATGAACGTGCCGGCCTCGATGCGGTCGGGCAGAATCTCGAACTCCGCGCCATGCAACTCATCCACCCCCTCCACGATCAGGCGCTTTGTGCCGATGCCGCTGATCTTCGCCCCCATCAGAACGAGGAACTTCGCCAGTTCCTGTATCTCCGGCTCGCAGGCGGCGTCCTCGATGATCGTTTGCCCCTCGGCCAGCGTGGCGGCGCTGAGGACGTTGGCGGTGCCCAGCACGGTGGAGCCGTGCGGCCCGCCGAGATAAATCTCATTGCCGAACAGCTTGACCGCGTTGGCGATGACGTCGCCATGTTCCACATCCACGTCGGCATGGAGCGCCTTGAGACCTTTCATGTGCAGGTCGATGGGGCGCACGCCGATGACGCAGCCGCCCGGAAGCGGCACGCGCGCGGAGCCGCGCCGGGCCAGCAGCGGGCCGAGGACGCAGATGCTGGCCCGCAGCGTGTTCACCAGGTCGTAGGGGGCCACGGTGCAGGATTCATCGCGCACTTCGAGCTCGACGGTGTCGGGCCCGGACCATTCGGTGGAGACCCCGAGCGTGCGCAGGATCTTCATCATGCTGTCGATGTCGCTGAGGTGCGGCATGTGCTTCAGCGTGACCTTGCCGCGAGCGAGGATGGCGGCGGCCATGATCGGCAGCGCGGCGTTCTTCGCGCCGCTGAGGGCGACCTCGCCGTGAAGCGGAATGCCTCCCTCGACTTCAAATGTATCCATGGTCATCGTTCTTTCTGCAACGCGACGACGCGCTCGATGCCGGCGCCGTCGCGGACTGTGCGCAGGAGTTTCCAGCCGGCCGATGCGTTTTGCTTCACGAACTCCGCCTCGCCGATTCCGATCTCCATGACCAGAAAGCCGCCCGGCCGGAGCGGCAGGCGCGCCTCGCGGAGCAGCCGGCTGATAATTGTGCATCCTTCCGGCCCGCCGCGCAAGGCCAATTCGGGATCATGGTCGCGGACTTCGGGCTGAAGCGTCGCCATATCGGCGTCGGGGATGTAGGGGGGATTCGAGAGAATCAGGTCGAAAGCGCCCGGCCCGTCCTGCGCGAGAGGGGCGAGAAGGTCGCCGCGGCGGAGGGAAATATTGATCATTGATGATTGATGATTGATGATTGCCGTTTGGTGGAGCGCGCTGTCCCAGCGCGCTTCTTCGCGCCCCTCCTTCATCCTTATGTTCTCTCCGGCCAGCGCCAGCGCGTCGGCTGAGATGTCCGTGGCGATGATCCTCGCTTGCGGCAACTCGCACGCCATGGCAATGGCGATGCAGCCCGTGCCGGTCCCGATGTCCGCGATGAGGGGAGAAGCTATTCCACGCGCCAGTTCCAGCGCGAGCTCCACCAGCAGCTCGGTCTCGGGCCGGGGGATCAGCGCGCGCCGGTCGCAGCGGATGGGCAGCGACCAGAACTCCGTGAAGCCGATCAGGTGCTGCACCGGCTCGCGGGCGAGGCGGCGCTGGACGAGATGGCGGAATGAGGAGTCCCGGTCGGGCGAAAGGAGGAGCGCGGGGTCGATGGTGAGGTGCAGCCGGTCGCAGCCCAGGACGTGGGCCAGGAGCAGTTCGGTGCACAGGCGCGGGGAGTCGATCCCCGCGCCGGCCAGGGCGGCAGCCGCCCACCGAATCGCCGTGCGGGCGTCGCGAGGGGCGTCAGTCGAGTTGGAGACCTTTCTCGCGTTCTGCAAACTCATACTCGAGCAGCCCCTCAATCAGGGGGTTAAGGTCGCCGCCCATCACGCGCTGGAGGTCGTGGATGGTGAGGCCGATGCGGTGGTCGGTGACGCGGTTCTGAGGGAAATTGTAGGTGCGGATGCGTTCGTTGCGGTCGCCGGATCCGATCATGGAGCGGCGCTCCTCGTCGCGGGCGTTCTGCCGCTTGGAGTTGAAGTGCTCCAGCAGCCGCGCCTTCAGCACGCGCATGGCGGCGGCGCGGTTCTTGTGCTGCGAGGGGGTTTCCTGGCTGCGCGCCTCGATCCCGGTCGGCTTATGGATCAGGCGCACGGCGGAGGAGGTCTTATTCACGTTCTGTCCGCCGGGTCCCCCCGCGCGTGAGAACTCCATCTCGACATCCGCCGGGTTGATCTCGATATCGATGTCCTCGGTGTCCTGAAGGACCGCCACGGTCACCAGGGAGGTGTGAATGCGCCCCTGCGACTCCGTCTCGGGAACGCGCTGCACGCGGTGGCCGCCTCCCTCAAAACGCAGGTGGCGGTAGGCGTCCGGCCCCGAAACGGAAAGGGTGACCTCCTTGTAGCCGTTCAACTCGGTGGGGCGGGCGTCGAGGACGGAGACCTTCCAGCCGCGCCCCTCGGCGTAGCGGGTGTACATTCGCGCAAGGTCCGCCGCAAAGAGGGCGGCCTCGTCGCCGCCGGTGCCGGCGCGGATCTCCAGGATGGCATCCGCGTTCGCCCCGCTCTCTTCGGCCACCGCCACGCGCTTCACCTGATCGCGCAGCCGCGTCATCTCGGCGCGAAGGTGGTCGATATCGTCGCGGGCGAGGGATTTCAAATCGGGGTCGCCCTGTTCGTCGGCGAGAATGGCCTCCGCCTCCTGAAACGCCGCGCGGGCTTTCTTCCAGGCTCGGTAGGGGTCGATGATTTTGACGAGGCGACCGCGGTCGCGGAGATAGGTGGAGTACAACTGCCCCTGCGCGATGATCGCAGGGTCCACGATCTTGCGCTCAAGGTCCTCGAACTTCAGTTCCATTTCCCTGAGCTTATCGGCCAGAGAGACAGGCATGAACTGCGTCCCCGATCAAGCCAGGAAAAAACGGGAAGCGTAACGCCCAACCCGAAAAAGGGTCTGGCTCATTTTTGTGAAGCAAAAATGTGCCTGACCCTGTCGCTTCCCGACGGCCACACGTGAGCGCGCAATCAGCCCTTGTTCTCTTCGCCGGGCTGCGCCTGGAACTTCGCGCCATAGCGGCGCTGGAACTTCTCGACGCGGCCGGCCGTGTCCACCAGCTTCTGCTTGCCCGTGAAGAACGGGTGGCACTTGGAGCAGATTTCGACGTTGATCTCCGACTTCGTGGCGCGGGTCTGGAACGTCTCGCCACAGCCGCAGGTGACCTTGCAGTCGACGTACTTCGGATGAATGTCCTTCTTCATTGCTCAAACACTCCTGAGACGCGGATAGAGGGTTAACGTAAGCAGGCTAACATCTTTGGGCGTTTTATGCAAACGAAGACCGGCCCGCCGTTCTCCTGCCATGCCGTTCTCCGTGCTTTCCGTGGTGAATCTCGGGCGCAGGGCAAACGCGTCTAAATAATGACGCGTCATTGGCATGCCCTGGCCGCGACAGCGTCTATGGAGTGCGCCGCCATAGGCGGCGCTTTGGCTGCGCCGGGGAGCGAGGGTCCGAACCGACAGGCCCACCGCATGATCAAGTCTCCACCAAGACAAAGCGGCGTCGTTGCCGCCGCAGTCCATAAGCGGCCTCGTTCCGCGCGATCATACCGTGCGCAGCGTCAAACGGGCGGACAGGGGAGTTTAGATGCGTTCGCCCTGATCTCGGGCGCTCCGCCGTTTGCGTGTAATGCCTCATTTTGCTACCATACTTTACTCTTGGCTGATTTCTGCGCGCATGCGGAGGTGGAGGCGCTATTGGCTGCACGACGCGTGCTCTGGGTGATCCTCAGGGGACTGTTGCGCGTGATGTGCCTCCTCGCATTCCGGCTGCGCGTTTTTGGCCAGAATAATGTGCCGACGCAGGGCGGCGTGCTGCTGGTGTCGAACCACCAGAGCTACCTGGACCCGATTCTTGTCGGGCTGGGGCTGGGCCGCTCCGTCTCGTACATGGCGCGCAAAACGCTCTTTCGCAATCGCTGGTTCGGCCTGTTGATCCGGTGGTGCAACGCGTTTCCGGTGGACCGCGACGGGCGCGACGTGTCGGCCGTGCGCGAAGCCGTGGACCGGCTGCGCGACGGCTGGTGCCTGGTGGTCTTTCCGGAAGGGACGCGCAGCCGCGACGGGGAGATCGCCCCGTTCCGGCACGGCGCTCTGGCAGTGGCCGACCGCGTGGATGCCGCGATTGTGCCGGCGGTGGTCGAGGGCGCGTTCGAAGCGTGGCCGCGAGGCCGCTGGCCCTGGCCGCATCCGATCCGCGTGGCCTACGGCCGCCCGATCACAGCCGCCGAGCGCGCGACGATGACGCGAGATGAGGCGGTGGAACGGTTGCGTAACGATATGCTGGCGCTGCAACGCGAGTTGAGGCGCATGAAATAGCGGAGAAACGGACGACGAAGGCAGGGTTCACCGCGGAGACGCGGAGGGCGCAGAGAACGGATGACGGCAACGAGAACACCGGGCGAGATTAACGAACTAACGGAAAAGATCATCGGCGCCGCAATCGAAGTGCACAAGGCGCTTGGCCCGGGGTTGCTTGAATCGGCCTGCGACGAATGCCTCTGCCGCGAGCTCGCAATGCGCGGCATTCCGTTTGTGCGGCAGCAGTCGCTTCCGATAGGCTACAAGGGAGTTCAACTGGACTGCGGCTACAGGCTGGATATTGTTGTCGCGGAATGCGTTGTGGTCGAGATCAAAGCCGTTGAGACGGTATTGCCAATTCACTCCGCTCAATTGCTGACGTACTTGCGGTTAAGTGGAATCAGGGTTGGCTTGCTGCTGAACTTCAACGTAGCCGTTCTGAAGGATGGCATCAAACGGCTGGTCAACGACTTCTGATCTGTTAGTTGCCGTTGCCTGTATGTTCGTTCTCTGCGTTCTCCGCGTCTCTGCGGTGAAAGCAGTTGTCGTAAGAGGACTGCTCGGAATATGGCGCCTTGGCCTTTTGTCCCGCGTGCGCGGGACGGCTGCGGCTCTGAAAAAGCTGACGCTTTCCGGGCGACGCTCGCAGTCAGTCGTCGGATCTTTCAGCCCGCGAGGGCTGGCCGGCGGCGGCGAGAGTATGTAAGGAGAAGGGAATGGTCGACGAGCTGATTCTTCAGGACATGAACGTACAGTGGGAGGAGATCAACCGCGAGGTCGAGGAGGCGATGACCGACCCGGCGATCAAGGACCTCGACAAGGCGATTGACGACTCCATCAAGCACTTCGAGTCCGGCTCCATCATCCGCGGAAAGATCATCGGCGTGGTGGGCGACGACGTGGTGGTGGACGTCGGCTACAAGTCGGAAGGGCTTCTGGCGGTCAACGAGTTCTACGATCCCTCCGAGATCAAAATCGGCGAGGAAATCGAAGTGCTCCTGGACGCCGTGGAAGATGACGCCGGCGTGATCGTCCTCTCCAAGCGCAAGGCGGACCGCATCCGCGGCTGGGAGAAGGTCATCAATGATCACCATGAAGGGGACGTGGTCACCGGCCGCGTCATGCGCAAGATCAAGGGCGGCTTGCTCGTGGACATCGGCGTGCCGGTCTTCCTGCCGGCCAGCCAAGTCAACATCCGCCGTCCCGGCGACATCGCCGAGTACATCGGCAAGGAAGTCACCTGCAAGATTCTCAAGATCGACGAGGAGCGCCGCAACATCGTCGTCAGCCGCCGCAAGCTGATCGAAGAGGAGCGCGAGCGCCTCAAGGCCAAGGTCATGGCCGAGATCGAGCCGGGGCAGACCCGCAAGGGCGTCGTCAAGAACATCGCCGACTTCGGCGCGTTCGTCGACCTCGGCGGCATCGACGGCCTGCTGCACATCACCGACATGTCCTGGAGCCGCGTCAGCCATCCCAGCGAAGTGGTGGCCATCGACGAGGAGATCGAGGTGGTGGTGCTCAACGTGGACCGCGACCGCGAGCGCATCGCGTTGGGCCTCAAGCAGAAGAGCGAGAACCCCTGGAAGCGCGTTCCGGAGAAGTATCCGGTCCAGACGCGCCACAAGGGCGAAGTGGTCAACATCGTCAACTACGGCGCTTTCGTCAAGCTGGAAGATGGCGTCGAGGGGCTCGTCCACATCAGCGAGATGTCCTGGACGCGCCGCGTGAATCACCCCTCCGAAGTGGTGGCCATCGGCGACATCGTCGAAGTGGTCGTCCTGGGCATCAACGAGGAGAAGCAGGAAATCAGCCTGGGCATGAAGCAGACCGAGTCCAACCCGTGGGCGAAGGTGGAGGAGAAGTATCCCGCCGGCACGATGATCAAGGGGCGGGTGCGCAACCTCACCAACTACGGCGCGTTCGTGGAACTGGAAGAGGGGATCGACGGCCTCCTCCACGTCAGCGACATGTCATGGACCAAGAAGATCAACCATCCCTCCGAGCTGCTCAAGAAGGGAGACCGCGTCGAGGCGGTCGTCCTGAGCGTCTCCGAGGAGAAGAAGCGCGTCGCCCTGGGCCTCAAGCAGCTCGAGCGCGACCCGTGGCAGGGGGACATCCCCGGCAAGTACAAGCCCGGCCAGGTGTGCAAGGGGAAGGTCACCAAGCTCACCTCCTTCGGCGCGTTCGTCGAACTGGAGCCGGACCTCGAAGGGCTGCTGCACATCAGCGAGATGACCGACAAGAAGATCGAGAAGCCGGAAGAAGCGGTGACGGTCGGTCAGGAAGTGGAAGTGACCGTCCTTCGCGTGGACTCCGAAGCGCGGAAGATCGGCCTCTCCATGCGTGGCAGCGCTCCGCGGCCTGAAGGCGAAGCACCCGTGAGCGCGCCGGAAGCGCCGGCCGCTGAAGAAAAGCCGGCCGTCGAGGAGAAGAAGCCGGAGGCGTAGGACTCAAGGACGTTCTGACGAACATCACGGGCGGAGCAGGCGGCGAATGCCTGCTCCGCCCGTATCATTTGCACTGCCCCGCCGAGCTGCCCTGAGCCTGCCGAATGGGCGGCGGCGCTTTGGCTGCGGTGGGAAATACCGGCGGCAAGCCGAGCGGACGGGTCGCCGATAAGACCCGGTTGGCGTGCAGCCTGAGCGGCGGCATTGCCGCCGCAGTCCATATTCACAGTTCCTTCACATGCTCCGGCCTGAATCCGACGCCGATGAGGCGGGCGGGAATTCGACGCAGGCATGGGAAGTGTTGCATGAGCCGGAAGACCCGGGGCGGCTTCATCGGCTGGCCGCCCGGGCGCGCCAGAACGCGCTCGACGGCGTGGGTCTGAAGGAACCGCTGCATCCCCTGCGTCAACCGCGTCGGCAATTCGCGGCGCTTCTGCACGCGATGCAGCAGCGACTCGCTCACGCTCCCGGCGCGCAGCGGCACGGTCAGGACGTTCGCCGCAGCGACCGCGTCCTGGATGGCCAGGTTGATGCCGACGCCCCCAATGGGGGACATCGCGTGCGCCGCGTCGCCGATGCAGAGCAGGCCGGGGAGATGCCAGCGGGGCAGGCGATCCACCAGGACGGTCAGCAGCTTGACGTCATTCCAGTCCCTCAACTCATCCACGCGTCCTTTCAGGAAGGGCGCGAGGCGCGCGATCTCATCCCTCAGAACTTGCAGCCCGCCCTTGCGCCACTCCTCCGCGCTCCCCTTGGGAATGACGTAAGCGCATTGCCAGTAATCCCCGCGGTCGATCATGGCCAGAATGCGACCGCCGCCGACGCGTCCTGTGGACTGTCCCGGGTCATCCGGCGATTTGGAAAGGCGCATCCAGAGCGCGTCCATTGGCGCGCCGAACGCCATGCTGCGCAGCCCCGCGCGCTCGCGCACCACGGAGGAGCGGCCGTCGGCCGCCACAGTCAATTCGGCGCGAACCTCCAGCATTCCCTGCGGCGTCTTCGCCATCACCCCCGCAATACGCTCCCCGTCGCTGAGTAGATCAGTCACCTCGGCTTCCATCCGCAGGTGGAACGTGGGGCAGCGTTCGGCCTGCTCGGCCAGAAAGTCCAGGAAATCCCATTGCGGCATGAAGGCGAGGAACTTGCAGCGCGTCGGCAGGTGCGTGAAATCGGCGATCGTCAGCGCGGTTGGCCCGAACTGCACATCGAGGTGGGGCAGTTCCTGGTGGGGGCGCTTGAGGAATTCATCCAGGAGATGCAGTTCATGCATTACTTCCAGGGTGGAGGGATGGATCGTATCGCCGCGAAAATCCCGAAGGAAATCCGCGTGTTTCTCCAGCACGACCACGTCGACCCCTCCGCGCGCAAGGAGGAATCCCAGCATCATTCCCGCCGGCCCGCCGCCGACGATGCAGCAGCGGCAGTCGAGCTTTTCCGGGACGGACGTCGAACGTTCCACGCATTCACCTCCAGCACAAAGTGATCAGCGCCCCGCGTCGCAGGCATCCATACCGATGATATCATGACAGGGAAGCGAGTCAATCGGCGCGCACCGCCGCGTCCGTTCGCAATTCGCTATTGGCAATTTTTCATTCGCTATTCATCCGTTCTTCGGCATTCCGCGCCCAGCCGTCCGCAATCATTCCCCCCGCATCTCCCTTTGTTTTCCCCCGTCCAGTGTTGTTACAATATCGCCGCAACTCGCCCTGAGAATCGATTTTCGGGCAAACGGGACGGCGGAGACCATGCGATTCGAAGAAGCCGGGCTGGAAGCTTATCTCAAAGAGATCGACCAGGTCCCTCTCCTCAAACGCGAGGAGGAGGAGAAGCTGGCGCGGCTCGTCGCAAAGAATGATCCGGCCGCGCGCGACCGGATGATTCGCGCGAACCTGCGGCTCGTGGTTCACCTGGCCACCCAGTACGCGCGCCCCGGCGTCTCCCTGATGGACCTCATCGCCGAAGGGAACATCGGCCTGATGAAGGCGGTCGAGCGCTTCGACCCGAACCGGCATACCCGCTTCAGCACCTATGCCACCTGGTGGATCCGCCAGCACATCCGCCGCGGCATGCAGCTCTGCGGGCCGACGGTGCGAGTGCCCGGCTACATGGTGGAGCTGATCAGCCGCTGGAAACGCGTGACGCGCGAACTGCGGGAGGAGATGTCGCACGAACCGACCGACCGCGAGATTGCCGACCGGATGGAGGTCTCCCCGCAGCGCCTGCGGATGATCAGCCGCGCGATCCACGCCTCCGCGACCATGGAGAACCGCGCCGACATGTCCTGGGTCTTCGAAGGGGCGGTCGCCGACGTGCGGGCGGAGCAGCCCGACGAAGAGTTGCTCAGCGAGGGAAACCGCCAGCTTATCCAGCGCTGCCTGGAGGCGCTTTCGGAGCGGGAGGCGGAAATCCTGCGGCTTCGCTTCGGCCTCAATACCGGTACACCGCTGACGCTGGAGCAGATCGGCGAACGCCTGCACCTGACGCGCGAACGCATCCGCCAGATCGAGTCGGAAGCGCTGCGCAAACTGTCGATTGTCTTCAGCGCCGAGAGCGGCTGAGCAGACCGGAAGGACGCGCCCCGCGATGAAGTACTGGGAGAATGACGCGCCAAACTACGACGCGCAGCCGCGTGGCCGCCGGCGCGGTTCGGTCGTTCGCACGCTGATCATCCTCAACGTGGTCATCTTCCTGCTGGAGTTCCTTGCCAGCCTCGGGGGCGGAAACAGCTTCGACCGATTGTTCGAGCCCTTCGGGCTTTCCCCGGCGGCGGCCTTCCATCGCGGCTGGCTCTGGCAGTTCATCACCTACGCCTTCCTGCATGACCCGAACAGCCTGATGCACATTCTCTTCAACATGCTCTTCCTCTATTGGTTCGGGACCGAGCTCGAGGAGGTCTGGGGGGAGAGGCGCTTCATCTGGTTCTACCTGGGCGGCGCGGTGTTTGCCGGATTCTGCTTTGTCCTGATCGCGCACGCGGATGCCTGGTGCATCGGCGCGTCCGGGGCGATCTACGCGCTGGTCATGGCCTACCGCATGTACTGGCCGAACCGCATTATCCTGTTCCTGTTGTTCATCCCGATGCGGATCAAGACATTCATCTGGATTGTCGTGGTGATTGAGACGTATTCCGTCGTAAAGAGCAGTCCCTCCAACGGTGTTGCGAACGCAGCGCACCTCGGGGGCCTGCTGTTCGGGTACGTCGTGATCAAGTTCGGGCCTGCGATTTCCGGCTGGGCTGAAGCGAGGGCTTTCAGCCGATGGGAGCCCAGTGCGCAGGAGGAGCGCAGGCGCGACGAGATTCTTGACAAGGTCAGCCGCGAAGGGATCAACTCGCTGACCTGGGGCGAGCGGCGGTTCATGCGGCGATTCCGGCGAAAGTAACGGATACAATGGTCAATGGGCAATTATCAACTGGCAATTGTCAATGAACAACAGAGCCTCGGCTGAATGCGCATCACATAGCCCATTGACCGATGCCGATTGCCCATTGACAAATGCCCATTGAACTGGGGGCTTGCGCTCAGGCCGGTTCTTGGATATCCTACCGTTGACCTGCGCACATTGGAGAATTGCATGGCGGAAGGAACTGGCGCACTCACGCTGCTCGGCGAATCCGCCGACTGGCTCAAGGACGCCCAGGGGGCGTCGATACGGGACCATCGGCTTGCCGCCATCGAGGCGTATGAGGCGGCGTGGTCGAACCCGCTGGACAACGACCGCCAGGCCGCCCTGCAGGCGGCGTTCGGCCATCTCTTCGACGCCCTCCGCTACAACCATCTCTACCCGGACGGGGCCATTCTGGGAAGCGCCGGCGCCAAGTCGGTTCGCTACCTCGCCGCCGCCGGCACCTTCCGCAAGGACTTTGACCTGCTGCGGAACCTCTGCGTCGTGAACAAGTTCGGCATCGGGGAGGCCCATCTGCTGCAAATGGTGCTTCTGCTGAGCCGGAGCGCGCTCCAGCCGAAAGTCGCCTACGACCACCTGCTCGAACGGGCCATCGGCGACATCGTCCTCTTGCGCGTCCCGATCTATCGCGCGGACAACCTTGCGCCGTTCAGCGACGAATTGCGGGCGCGGTACCACGCCGTGCGTCTGCTGCACTCGATGAACAAGCTGGGGCTGACCGGCGAGGGGCCCGTCGAGTTGACGGCCCAGGACAACACCGAGGCGCACGCGCTGCTCGTCGACGAATTGCGCCCCGCGGCGTCCCTCTACATTCAGCGCCTCTATCGCCTCGCGTTCTCCATCTTCGACGCCGCGACGGCGCTGGAGGAGTACGCCCGCGCGCATGCGGCGGGCCGCGCGCCGGTCGATGAGCGCGCGCCGGAGGAACTCTGGGCGCGGCTGCGCCACCGGCTGCGTCAGCTGGCGGCGCGCACGGACATCGGCCCGGTCTGCAAGGGACGCCTGACCAACCTGAGCGTCGCCGCGATGACGCGCGCCATGGCGCATGTGGATATGGTGCTGGCGCGCGACATCTACGCCTTCCTGCGCAACGACAAGCACAAGCCGACCGTCCGCCACTCCCGCATGTTCGAACTGCTTCCGAGCAACGCCGAACGGCTCAAGCTGCTCAACATGCTCTTCGTCCATGGCAAACAGAACCCGGCGCAGTACGCCGAGAAGTTCCAGCCCTATTTCGGGAAGGAACGACTTCGCTTCGTCAGCAAGGAAGCGGGATTCTCCCTGACGCCGGCCCAGGCGTAGCGCGGTATGTGGCACAGCCGCCCTCGGCTGTGCAGATGCACGCGAGACACTCGCTCAGCCGGGGGCGGCTGGGCCGCAAAGACATCTCCGCGTCCGTCCTCTCGCGCGCATTGCCGTCGCGACGTTGACACCCGCCGCCCTCGCCCATAGAATAAACCACTCGATCTTGGCTGTTATTCAAGACAATCGGAGGACATATGCTTAGCGAACAGGTTATGCGCTCGTTGACGCTGCAGACTCCCAGCAAGATCGTCCTTCTGGTCATGGACGGGCTGGGCGGTCTCCCGGTGGACGGAAAGACCGAGCTTGAAGCGGCGCATCATCCTCGCCTGGATGAACTGGCCGCCGTCTCCGAGTGCGGCGTGACCGACCCGATCATGCGCGGGGTGACGCCGGGCAGCGGGCCCTCGCACCTGGCGCTGTTCGGGTACGACCCCATCCAGCATGAGATCGGCCGCGGCGTGCTGGAAGCGCTGGGCGTGGGGCTGCACATGACCAACCGCGACGTGGCCGCGCGCGGCAATTTCGCCAGCATGGACGCGCACGGCATCATCACCGACCGGCGCGCGGGCCGCATCGCCACTGAGAAGAACGAAAAGCTCTGCGCCCTGATGGCCAGGGAAATTCCGAAGATCGGCGATGTGGAAGTCATTCTGGAGCCGGGCAAGGAGCACCGCTTCACCGTCCTTTTCCGCGGCGACAAGCTGGACGGCCGCGTCGCCGACGCCGATCCCCAGAAGGCGCCCCATGCGCCGCAGCCCGCCCTGGCGCTCGCCCCCGAGGCGGAATACACCGCTGGGATCATCAACGAATTCATCCGCCGCGCCAACGAGGTGCTGAAGGACCACCATCCCGCCAACACGCTCCTGGTGCGCGGGTTCGCGAAGTACCCCGCGATTCCGACCATGTCCGACCTGTTCAAGCTCAAGCCGGCCGCCATCGCCACCTACCCGATGTACAAGGGACTGGCCAAGCTGGTGGGGATGAAGATTCTCGACGCGGGCGAGACGATCGAGGATGAATTCAATACCCTGCGCCGCGAGTACGCCAACCATGATTTCTTCTACGTCCACATCAAGAAAACCGATTCCTACGGCGAGGATGGCAACTTCGCCAAGAAGGTGGGGATCATCGAGGAAGTGGACAAGCACCTCCCGGCCCTGCTGGCGCTGGAGCCGGACGTGATCGCCGTGACCTGCGACCACTCCACCCCGGCGGCGCTCAAGGGGCACTCCTGGCACCCCTGCCCGTTCCTGATCTACTCGCGCTACTGCCGCCCGGATGGGATGGCGCGTTACACCGAACGCGAGTGCGCGCGCGGCGGCCTGGGACGCTTCCCGGCCAAAGAGGCGATGGCGCTCATGCTGGCCAATGCGCTGAAGATGGAGAAATTCGGCGCTTAAACGCAGGGACAATGGTGATGGCATGTCCCCATCACCCAATCTCCCAATCACCTGATTTCCGGTCGGCAGGTGACTGGGAGATTGGGTGATTGGAGTCTTCTTTCGTCGTCAGGACTTCGTCATTCCTCATTTTGACGAGGACAAATCATGCCTTCTCTATCGGTATGGCTTCGTGTCGCTCGTCCCTTCTCATTTCCGGCGTCCATTGCCGGCGTCCTCGTCGGCACGGCGGCTGCCGCGCCCGTCGGACGCTGGAAATGGGGCATTCTGGCCGGCTGCGTTGCCCTGGTCTTGTTGTTCCACGCCGTCGGCAATCTCCTCAATGACTACTTCGATCTGCGCTCCGGCGTTGACCGCCGCCGGGAGGGGGATGAGGGAAGGCCGGGGCGCTTCCTTGTGCGCGGGGAAGTCCTGCCACGGCAAGCCCTGGCGCTGGCCGGCTTCTGCCTGCTATTGGCCCTGTTGCTCGCCTGCGTGCTCGTGGCGCGGGGGGGATGGGTCGTGGGAGTCATCGGCCTCGGCGGCCTTCTGGGCGCATACAGTTACACCGGCTGGCCCCTGCAACTCAAATATCGCGGTTTGGGGGAGCTCTGCATCTTCCTGGTGTTCGGCCCGGCAACCGTGGCGGGCGCGGTCTGGATGCAGGTGGGGGGGATGGAGATGCGGACCCTTTCCCTGTCGCTTCCGGTGGGGATGGCCGTCACGGCCATTCTGGCGGCGGGGAATCTGCGCGACATGGAGGAGGATGGCGACGCGGGGATTCATACCCTCGCGCGGTGGGTCGGTCGGCGCGCCTACCTTCTCTTCTATTTCACCCTGCTCTTCGGTGCGCCGGCGATTGTCGCGGCGCTGGTCGCAGCGGGGGTCGTGCCGGCATGGTCGCTCCTGGGCTTGCTGGCGATTCCCCTGGCGATTCCGCCCGCGCTGAATGCGGCGCGGGGGCTTCGAGCGCCGGATGCCGACGCCGTTACGGCGCGTTACATGACGGCGTTCGCCGCGCTGCTGTGGGGTGGGTTGATTCTGGGCGGGGGAGTGGGCTGAGGAACCGCCGTGTCTCCACCGCGCTGCATCTATCCGCGCCGCCTCACGGGCGGCGCAACGCATTACTTCCCTCAGCCAAACCCCGTGCCGGCAGCCGTG
>Ga0114951_10001814_pt1 | contig 25454 bp, 36 predicted proteins | sample AM7aDNAmetaG_FD_88677 | JGI IMG/M metagenome (GOLD analysis project Ga0114951, IMG submission 88677) | Freshwater microbial communities from Finland to study Microbial Dark Matter (Phase II) - AM7a DNA metaG | ecosystem: Environmental > Aquatic > Freshwater > Lake | place: Finland: Lake Alinen... | reverse complement strand
GTATCAGATTTAAGATTGCAATTAAAGAAATAAAAATTTATCGGCAAGAAATTTTAATATATTTCTTGCCGATATTTAACAATTATTTTGGAGGAATTCAATGAATATTCCACCTAGTGGTGATGATTATAAACGTGTATTATCAGTTTTTAGTTCTTTAAAAGTAACAGCACAAGAACAACCAAATATGACTGTAAAGATTTCCGCCGGTATTTATACCAAACAAACTTCCAATGGTATAGAATATATAGATTTTGTTGAGACGAATTCTCCAACAATAACTAAACCTGGAACTGGTAAATTTCAAATTGTTGTTATATCATTAACTGAAGCTGGACTAGTAACATTAATATATGGAACTGAATCAACTTCTCCAAGTCCAACTTTTCCAACTATACCAGTTACAAGAATACCTTTAGCTTGTACTATTATAAATTCAGATACTATAAATATAACTAATGATATACTTTATGATATAAGATATGTTTACAAATTTAATTATTTACACAAAAGTCTTTCCGATACATCAACTTCAGATTGTCACCCTATAAGTTCTATTACTGGATTAGAAGATGCATTAGTAGATATTCATGGAACATCTGGTAGTTCAGGTTCTAGCGGCACTTCTTCAACATCAGGTTCAAGTGGAAGATCAGGTTCATCTGGTAGTTCTGGAACATCTGGTAGTTCAGGAACATCTGGTAGTTCAGGAACTAGTGGAAGAAACGGTTCTAGCGGAACATCAGGAAGTTCAGGTTCATCTGGTACTTCTGGTATAAATGGAAGCAGTGGTACTTCAGGGAGAGGTGGAAGTTCTGGTACTTCAGGTTCATCAGGAACAACTGGTACATCTGGTAGTTCAGGAACATCAGGAACATCTGGATCTAGTGGTACTTCTGGAACAAATGGGTTGGCTGGAACATCTGGTAGTTCAGGTACAAGCGGAACATCTGGTAGTTCAGGTACATCTGCAACTTCTGTGACATCTGGTACTTCAGGAACTGATGGTTCAAGTGGTACATCAGGTCGTTCTGGAAGTAGTGGAACAAGTGGTAGTTCAGGATCTTCAGGTACATCTGCAACTTCAGTTACATCCGGTACTTCTGGCACTGATGGAAGTTCTGGTACATCTGGTAGCTCAGGTTCTAGTGGAACTAGTGGTTCATCTGGTAGTTCTGGGACAAGTGGATCTAGTGGAACGTCAGGTCTTGAAGGAACTTCAGGAACAAGTGGTACTTCTGGGGAATCTCCTTCTGATGGTAGACTTAAAGAAAATATAATATCTTTAACTTCTAATGTTGATGTATTTGAGGCTGTTCAAAATATAAATGGTATTTATTTTAATTGGAGACAAGATATCCCTTATGCTGCCGGTTTTGGTAAAGAAAAAACTGTTGGTGTTATAGCTCAGGAAGTTGAAAAGTATATTCCTGAACTTATTAAAGAAATGGAAAATGGATATAAATCTTTCAATTATAATGGATTGGTTGCATTTTTAGTTGAAGTTAATAAAAGATTGATTTGTGAAAATGAAGTTTTAAAGAAAGATGTTATTGATTTAAAAAATAGAGTTAGTTATTTAGAAGAAAGAGTTTTATAATAAAAATATCGGCAAGAAATATATAATTATTTCTTGCCGATAAAAACATAAAAGAGAGGAAAATAATAAATGAACATTAGTTTAGGACAAGTTTGGATGGGCAAACCATTATTACAAAGATTATATCAATTTAAAGATCAATTTAATGTAAAGACAAATACTAAATTAGGTATAAATTTATTTTTAATCAATAATTATTATAATATAATCGAACAATCAAGGTTATCACTTATTAAGAAATATGGAGTATTAATAAATGATAAAATAGAAGTTCCAGATGAAACTATTCAAAATTTCAGAGAAGATTTTGCCGATATACTTAAACAAGAAATTAATCTTGATTTATTACCTTTTAAATTATCTGAATTAAAAGAAGTTAAAGAACTAACTTTTACACCAATCGAAACTTATAACTTTAAATTTTTATTATCTGATTTTGAAGTTATTAAATTAAGTAAAGTAGAAACAAGTTATGGAAAGTTAATTGATAGTCAACAACTTGTTGATAAATTAAGAGATAAAAGTTTTAATATTGATTTATCGGCAAAATTATTTATAATATTTCAAACTGTAAATATAATTTTTACAGAAATTGTAGATTTTAGAAAAAATTTAGCTCAAACATACAACGTTTTAAATTGGAATCAACAAGATGCACCAGAAAGAATTATAACTTTTAATAAGGAATTAAATAATTATTTAACAGAAACAAGACCTATTAATATTCCTATTATTAATATTGAAGAATTAGAATTTTTAAAGTTAGATCCTACTGAGTTAAATTTACTAAGTTATTTATTTGATTTAACAACATTATAATTATGAAAACAATTGAAGAAATATTAAAAGGAATAGATCAAACTGAATTTGAAAGTGATGATGGTTGGTGGGAAACATCAGTTGGAGCTGAATTTGGTAGGAATAAAAAAGAAGAAATTATTAATTTTATTGAAACAATTAAATTAGATCTTGCCGATAAAAATTAATATAGAGGATAATTTATGAGTTTAAAACTCTCAAAAAATAATACAGTTCCATATAATTATTATTCAGAAAACACCAATTTAAATCCTATTACAACACAAGTTACATTGACTAATACTGGTGGGGTTAGACCATCAGATATTATAATTGCTTTTTTAGTAGCAACAACATTTAATTATACAGGAATTACAATAACACCAATTAGCGAAGAAGTTGGAATTAATTGGAGAGTTAGTTTAGATAATATTATTTGGTCAGAATCAGTTAGTCCATCAGATATGGATGCTTTATTATCAGATGTTAATATACCAATTTATATTGGAGCAGTAGTTAATAATGATGGAACAGTTATAACAGGAAATTATATTCAATGTAAAATAAGAATAACAGCAGTAGAAAACCCATAATTTTTAGGAGGTAGTAAGATGGCAAAATCAACAAATACATGTAATAGTTTATTAGCGTTAATATTTAATGCTACAACATTTGCAAATATTGCAATTAACGCATCAGTAGCACCATTAACAAATCTTTATGTAAGTTTACATAAAACAGATCCTGGTGTAGGCGGATCACAATTAACTGGAGAAGCTGATTATGGTGCATATGGAAGAATAGCTGTTCCAAGAGACAATACTGCAACAGGATGGAAAACTCCTGCAAGCGGTTCTACAGATAATAATGGTTTACTTTCTTTTACAGAATGTAGTGGTGGAAGTAATTCAATTGGTTATGTTGCTATAGGAACAGATGAAACTGGAGCTGGAAGAGTTTTATATGCTGGGTCATTATCATCTCCAAGAACAATATCTGAAGGTATTCAGCCACAGTTTTCAGCACATGCATTAACAGTAACAGAAACATAAAAATAAAAAGAGGAAATAATGGAAAATAAATCTACTGAGAAATATATATGTAAAGAATGTGGTATGTCAGTTATTATTTTAGAAAATGGTGAACAATTAAGACCTTGTGGACATAAAGGAACTATTTTGCTAGATATGAGTGTTATTTGTACTGGTGAAAGTAAGACGGAGGTTTAAATGTTATTGTATTGTGTTACAAGAAAAATTGAAGAAATAGAAGAAGATACATTTGTTGTAATTAAAACAACACAGAAAGATGCTTATGATTATATAAAAACAATTGATCCAGAAAAAGAAAAAGATTTAATGATTTATCCAGTGGAGGTTTAAATGGGAAAAGGAAATACAACTTCCAATGATGTTTTAAAATGTATTTTAAAAGCTACAGCTCCTAGTTATAATGCTAATCCGACATTATATGTTTCATTACATACTGCTGATCCTACGGCAACTGGTACTCAGAGAAGTAATGAAGTCAATTATGATAATTATCTTCGTAGACCTATTACAAAAGCAACTGGTTGGACAGATAATGGAACAAATTTTACTAATGCAGCATTAATACAATTTCCAATTTGTGGTGCTACTGGAGCAACAATTAAATATGTTGCTATTGGGTCAGATAATACTGGGATAGCTGGTCAAATTTATTATATTGGACAAATTCAAGCAGATTTAGTTGTGACATTAAATATCCAACCTCAATTTTCTGTTGGAAATTTACAAGTAACGGAGTCATAAATGGGATTCAGTAGTGTTAAAGATTTAATAACAGAATCATATATTAATGGTAAAAATTGGCAAACAATTTTTAGGAAAGTTCCAGCTATAGCTACTACTGCTAATATCTGGTTTGATCTTTCTTTTGCACCTGGAACTCCTAGACCTAATTATAAAGTAGGTGCTGAATTAACTGCAACTTTATTTAATGGTACTTATGGTATTTATCATGGAAGTCCAATAACAACTGATGGTTTTAAATTTTTACATAAATTTATGTTAGGTTGTGTAAGTACAAATGTTCTTCCTGCAGAATTTATTTTATGTGATTATTTAATGTTTTATCCTTTAATAGATATGGACAATACAGATTCACAAACTTTTATTAATACAAATGTTATTCCCAGATATACAGATGGAGAAGGAGTTAAAGCTTATCTTGTGGCTACTAATCCTTATGTTGGTGGAGCACAATTTCAGATAACATATACTAATCAAAACGGTGATCAAGATAGAGTTAGTGAATGGGTAACTACAAATACAACAACATATATAGCATCATTAACAAATTGTGGTATATCGGCAACATTAAGAGGACCTTGGGTACAATTACAGTCTGGAGATAGAGGAATAAGGAGTGTTCAAAGTATACAATTTTTTAGTTCTAATGGTGGATTGGCAGCATTAGTTTTAGTAAAGCCTTTAGCAACAATTGTATGTACTGATGTTATGTGTGTTTCAGAAACAGATTTTTTAATAGATTCTCCTTCATTACCAAAAATTTATGATGGAGCATTTTTGAGTTTATTATGTTGTCCAGCTGGAAGTGCAGCAACTGTACCTATATTTGGTGAATTAACAACGATATGGAGGTAGTATAAAATGGGTTTTTCATCAACAGATGATTTTGTAAATGAAGTAACCGTAAATGGTAAATTTTGGAGAACAGATTATTTAAAGAACTTAGCAAATATAGGAACTATTGTTGCTGGTAGATGGTATGATTTAACTGGATTTCCTGGCGTTCCTATCCAATTTATGCATGGAAATATGGTTTTAAATGGTGATTTTATGGCAACTCAAGCACCATGGACAGCAACTGGTACATGGGTTTATTCAGCAGTTAACCATAATATGACACATAGTACAGCAAATGATGGTTCAGTTTTATCTCAGACAGTTAAATGTGTTCCTGGCGAAAAATATACTTTAATTTGGACAAAAGGTGCTGGTGCAGGTGCAGTAATGCCATCTCTTGGTGGAACAAATGGTACATCAAGAACAACGGCTTCTACTTTATATCGTGAAGAAATAATAATGGGAACAACTAATGCATTATTATCTTTTACGACCACTGATGCAACAGCTTGTGTTCTTGATCTTGTATGGTTAGGAAAGTCTGCAGATTTTATGCCTTATACATCTGAATCAGAATGTGCAACTTATCTTGGACCAATTCCTACTGCTGGAGAAACAAAACATTTAATTAACATGTCTTCTTTTAATAATGCTCTTTTAGGTTCACCATCAGTATTAGAAATAGTTGATATGATTGGAGTTTATCCTTGTGTTAAAACCGATAGATTAGTTAAACAAACTTTAAATCATTCAACAAGATTAAGAAATGGAAATTTTTCTACTGGTGATGCAACTGGATGGACGTGTGGAGCTCATTGGGCATATGCTGCAACAAATAAGATTACAAGAACTCAATTTGCTGATGTAGAAACATTATCACAAACTGGTCTTGATATCCTTGCAGGAGTTCCTTATAGATTAAAATTTACAACCTCTGGATCTGCTGGAGCGGGAACTATTACTCCTTCTCTTGGAACTGTGAATGGAACTCCAGTAACAGCAGATGGAACATATACTCAAACAATTACTCCAACAGTTACAGGAGGAAATTTAGTATTTACTCCTACAAATAATGATATTGCAACTTCAATATCTGATGTGAGTTTAGTTCCTTTGTTTCCAAGATATACTGATGGTGCAGGATTAAGATTTTTCTTATCTACATTTTGGGATACATTACCAGGAGCAAATGCTCAGAACGTTCAGTGTGAATATAGAAATACAGTAGGATGGCCTACGTATACAACAGTTGACTCTTGTGATGTTATAACAAACTGGACGGATTCTGCAAATATGACAGTAAGTGTTAATACTACAAATTTTAAATCTGGTGTTGGTGCATTAAATTTAACTAAAGATAGTGCAACAACAGCATTGACTTATACAAGTAAGACAACAACAAGTGTTAATTTTACAGGAAAAAAATTAGGATTTTGGTTTTATATTAACCCTACTGGTGGTACTGCTTATGGAAAGTTAGCAGCGGCTGCAGCTTTAATAGTTAGATTCGGTTCTGATTCTTCAAATTATTATCAGTGGAGTTTTGCAAATACTGCTTTATTAGGTCAAGGTGGGTTAGCAGCACTGACCACTTGGCAATATATCGATTGTTCAATGTTAAATTTCACATCAAGAGTTGGTACTCCAGTATTAGCTACCATGGCGTATACATATATTGGTTTAACTGCTTCTGATGGTACAACAATAACATGGTCTGCTGGAGATTTTATAATTGATCAACTGGAAGTAGTTTCAGAAGCATCACAATTAGGAGCAACAGTTTCTAATACTCAGTCTTCAATAGCATCACATATTTTACATAGTGGAGCAGCTGCTGGAAATATTGGTCCATTTCTACCTTTAGCTGCTGGTGATGCTGGAGTACAAAGAGTTGAAAATATTACTTTTTCAGCAGCAAGTGCAACAGCTGGTTCAGTTTGTATTGTGGTCTGTAAACCTTTAGCTTCAATTCCATTACCTTATGGATTTATTGCAGCAGAAAGAGATTTTATGAGTCAATTGCCAAGTTTACCACAAATTAAAGATGGAGCTTGTTTAGGTTATCTTTTATTTGATGGGGCAGTTTCAGTTGCAGGTACACAATGGATGGGAAATTTGGATTTAGCGTGGGGATAAAATGTTATTACAAAATAAAAGTTTTTTAGCATGTAATGGTTTAAGACAAATATGCGGAGCGTCAACCAGTGTTATTGGTATTCCATCAAATTTTGCTGGTGCTGTAGGTTTATCGGCAAGATCATTACTTGGTGGAAATATCACTTCTAAAGCAAATCGTTTTGTTGGTGAAGCTACAATGTACAAAGGTGATGCTATCCCATCAGGATATACTCCTACTGATGGAGCTTGGTATCCTAATAGAACAACAGGTGGAATGAGTTCAAGATATCTAATAGTTGGTGATGGAGAAATAAATTCTACAAATACAATTCTTGCTGGTGGTTTAAATGGAACAGTTAATATGATTGGTTCTGGGTATATTAATAATTTACCATATATGAGAATTGCCGATCATTTTATTGTAGATGTTCTTAGTTTAACCTCTTTAGGTCAGGTATCTGATACATCACATATTAAAGGTGTAATACAATTTAAACAAAGTGATCATATAATTTTAACTGGACAAGGAACAATTCCAGATATAATGTTAAGAATTCTTGCATGGAGTAAATCTGATTTAACAGCAGAGGGTGATTTAATCGGAGATTTAAAACTTCCGATGATTTTAAGATCTGATTTAGATGGAGAGGGTACTATAAATTATGCTTCTCTATCTAAATTAGTTCAATTATTAAGTGGTATGACTGGTCAAGGAACATTACATCCTAATTTAAAATTTCCATCTCATCTTAATTCTAATTTAGAAGGAGAAGGAAATATTCCAGATGTTGTATTAAAAACTCTTGCTATATGTATTTCAACTTTACAAGGTGAGGGAGAAATAACAGGAACTTTAAAACTTCCTATGATGTTAATTTCACATCTACTTGGGGAAGGTAATGTAAGTTATGCTGGATTAATTGGTCTGGTTTATTTATTAGGAAACGTTACCGGAGAAGGATATTTAAATCTTAATCTAAGATTCCATGCAAAACTTTCTTCTGAATTAAGTGGAGAAGGAACAATACAAGAAACATTATTAAAAGCAATTGCTTGGTGTGTTTCTGATATTTTATCAGAAGGATCTGCTGATGAAAGTGATCTTCGCGGAAAATCATTTATGGGAGCTCATATAACATCAGAAGGTGATGTTGTAACTCCAGCTTCATGTGCCGCTGCAGTTTGGAATTCATTAGCGGCAGCTTTTAATACTCCAGCAACAATGGGGAAAGCATTAAATTCAGCTTCAAGTGCTGGTGATCCTTGGAATTCACAATTAGAAAATTATACTGATCCAACTACATTTGGAGCATTTATTCAAACATTATTATCTGATACATCTGAAGGGGAATTAGTTTCAATTCCTTCTGTAGATGCTCCAATAAATGAACAAATTCAATTTTTATTTCAATATTTTAGAAATAAGAGATCATCTACTATTAATAAGGAAATAATGTTTAAAGAAGATGGAACTACACAACTTGGTTCTTCTGATTTAATTGATACTGGAACAACATTTACTAAAGACGAGATGAAAAATGAGTAAAGTGAGAAGTTTATTTGTTCTTCCAAAACCAAAAGGATTTATTACAAAATACGATTTAATTCAAATGATTATCGGAAATAATCTCAGTTCAAGTATTTTAGTTGAACATGATACTTTAACTAAAACTTTATTTAGTTATATATTTGAACAAGATACATTCATTAAAACATTAACAAATATACAAGTTGATCATGATACTTTAATTAAAGTTTTGGTAAATTTTAATTATGAGGTTAATCAAGATACTTTAATTAAAATAATAGGATCTCAACCGATTCCACCTTCTACTTTTTTTGGAACTGGTGGTGGTCATATAAAAGTACCAGTTGGAAAAGTATATAAGAAAAAGAAAAAAGCAGATCAAATAATTAAACTTGATAAACTCAATATTTCTAATTTATTATCGAGAAAAATCATTCAAGTTAGAATAAGTGCTTTGTTTGAAATTAAATTAACAGTTGGAGATATTAAATTATTATCAGAAAATGATATTTTAAATTCAATAATTTTAAATGTTGATTTTATTGATGAAAAAGATGAAAGACCAATAGAAATAAATATTATTAAGGAGGAAAATTTATAATGATTACAATTGATCCTGATAAATCTAAAGTTTTAGAATTTGCAATTGATATAACTGGAAATTCAACAGATCCAATTGCAAGATTAGTTATGCCATTAGAAGAAAATATGAATTTGTCAATTTTAGGAGAAATTCATGAAAAATCAATTCAAGTAACAGTTCCAAAATTAAGATCAATATATGAAAGTCTTAAATCAGGAGCAGCAAAACTTGAGATTATAGTTGATGGTAATGTATTTACACCTTGGATTGATCAAATTGAATTTAAAGAAAAATTAAAAGTTGTTGTTGAAACAGTTTCTGAAAAAGAAGTTGAAAAACCAAAAGATAAAGTTCAAGTTGGAGCATCTTTAATTAATGAAAATATTTCTAACTCTAGTAAAAAAAATTCTAAAACTAAATTTGATTTAAGTGATGATATTTAAATAGAAAATTATCGGCAAGATCTTATAAACAGATTCTTGCCGATAAAAATTAATATAGTAACAATGTTTTAAATTTAATGAAGGAGGAACTTTCAACTATGAATGTGCCACCTAATGGTGATAATTATATAAGACAAAATAGTCATTTTAGTTCTTTAAAAGTAACAGCACAAGAACAGCCAAACTTATCAGTTAAAGTTTCTCCAGGTGGCTTTTGGCATAACAGTGATGCTGGTTTTACTTATTTTGAATTTGTTGGTGGTAGTACACCAGGTATCTCTCCCCCAATCGCAGCTGCTAAATGGGTTGTTATTGCTTTAAAGGTAGAAGATGGAGATGTTGAGTTGGAAGTTATACATGGACCAATTGCATTTAGTTCTCCTTCTTTACCTCAAATTTCTGTCGGAAGAGTATCTTTAGCTGCTATTTATTTACAAAGCACAGATCTTAAAATTACAGATGATATGATATTTGATATAAGATCAATTTATCATACATTAGATGAATTAAATGGAGCAGACGGTATAAATGGAACAAGTGGGTCTTCAGGATCATCAGGAACAGCTGGAACTTCAGGAACAGCTGGAAGACATGGAACATCTGGTAGTTCTGGCACATCAGGTACTTCTTCGACTGGAGCAGATGGTTCTTCAGGTACATCGGGAACATCTGGAACTAGGGGATTAACTGGTTCTGCAGGTACATCTGGAACATCTGCAACTTCAGTAACATCTGGTAGTTCAGGTAGTGCTGGTAGTAGTGGTACATCTGGAACATCAGGATTTTCTGGTACATCAGGAAGATCAGGATCTAGCGGCACATCAGGTAGTTCAGGTAGTAGTGGAACATCTGGATCTTCTGGGAGTTCAGGTACATCAGGATCTTCTGGTACTTCTGGTTCGTCAGGAACATCTGGTTCTTCAGGTTCTTCAGGAACATCTGCAACTTCAGTAACATCTGGAACATCTGGAAGTAATGGTACCTCTGGAAGTTCTGGTACAAGTGGAAGTTCAGGTTCTTCTGGTACATCTGCAACTTCAGTTACATCTGGTACTTCTGGAAGTGATGGTACATCTGGTAGTTCAGGTACAAGTGGAAGTAGCGGTACAAGTGGAAGTTCTGGAACATCAGGTAGTTCTGGTACATCAGGATCTAGTGGGACTTCTGGAAGTAGTGGTACATCTGGAACAAGTGGAAGCTCTGGAACATCAGGATCAAGTGGTACTTCTGGAACATCAGGAAGTTCTGGTACATCAGGTAGTAGTGGAACAAGTGGAAGTAGAGGTATATCCGGTTCATCAGGAACAAGTGGTTCTTCAGGATCATCTGGTTCTTCTGGATCTTCAGGTAGTAGTGGAACATCAGGAAGTTCAGGTAGTAGTGGTACTTCTGGAACATCTGGGAGTAGTGGTACATCAGGATCTTCTGGAACAAGTGGAACTTCAGGTAGTAGCGGTAGTCGAGGAAGCAAAGGAAATCCTGGAAGTGATGGTACATCTGGTTCTTCTGGAACAAGTGGAACTTCAGGTACTTCTGGAACTTCAGGTACATCTGGTTCTTCTGGAACAAGTGGAAGCTCAGGTACTAGTGGTTCGTCCGGTACCTCTGGATCTAGTGGTTCTTCTGGTAGTAGTGGTACTTCAGGAAGTTCAGGAACTAGTGGCTCATCTGGTACATCAGGAAGTTCTGGTTCTTCAGGTAGTAGCGGAACATCAGGTAGTTCAGGCACCTCTGGTTCAAGTGGCACTTCAGGAAGTTCTGGAACAAGTGGTTCATCCGGTACCTCTGGTAGTTCAGGTACTAGCGGTTCGTCCGGTACATCAGGATCTTCAGGAAGCAGTGGAACATCTGGTTCTCGAGGAGAAGCATTTCAGGTTGATAGTTCTGGAATATTAGATGAAGCTCAAGTTGTTATAATTGAAGCTAGCGGAGCATCTCCTGAGAATTTTTATGTATATGTAGTTACAGATGATAATAGATTAAATAAGTTAGTTCCAGTTGGAATATCTGGTGATATGTCAAGACATGTTGTTATGTGGGATGGATCATTATGGTATGATTATGGAATATTTACAGGTTTAGCTGGTACTTCAGGAAGTTCAGGTACTAGCGGTTCTTCCGGTACATCTGGATCTTCAGGTAGTAGCGGAAGTTCTGGTACTAGTGGAAGCAGCGGATCTTCTGGTAGTTCAGGTACATCTGGTTCTTCTGGTAGTAGTGGTAGTTCAGGTACTTCTGGTTCTAGTGGTACATCAGGAAGTTCTGGTAGTAGTGGTTCTTCTGGAAGTAGCGGAAGTTCAGGTACATCTGGATCTTCAGGTAGTTCAGGATCTAGTGGAACATCAGGTAGTTCAGGATCTAGTGGTAGTTCAGGTACTTCTGGTTCTTCCGGATCTTCCGGATCAAGTGGTAGCAGCGGTTCTTCCGGTAGCAGTGGAAGTTCTGGTACATCAGGTAGCAGTGGGACTTCTGGAAGTTCAGGTACAAGCGGATCTTCTGGTAGTTCTGGAACATCTGGATCTAGTGGTAGTTCTGGAAGCAGTGGTACATCTGGATCTTCAGGTAGTAGTGGTAGTTCTGGAAGCAGTGGTACATCTGGATCTTCAGGTAGTAGTGGAAGTTCTGGTACATCAGGATCTTCAGGTAGTTCTGGGTCATCAGGTACCTCTGGTTCAAGTGGTAGTAGCGGATCTTCTGGTTCTAGTGGTTCTTCAGGTACATCTACAATTGGAGCTATTTATACTGGAACTTCTACAGCTGGAACTTCTTGGTCGATAACACATAATTTAAATGCTGACGGAATAATAACTCAATTTTGGAGCAGCGATGTTAATCCAGTTGAAATAGTGCCAGCATCTATAACAATTAACTCTGTTAATCAATGTACAGCAAGTTGGGGTACATCAAGTGTTGCTGGAAGATATTGTGTTATTAAAGTTGGATAAGTAAATATCGGCAAGAAGTAGTAATATATTTCTTGCCGATATCTTTTTCTAAAAGTATACTAATATTAGATAATTTCGAATAGAGAGGTATACTAGATGTCTGAAGAGTATGAAAAATTGATTTCGATTTTTACAAAAAAAAGCGAGGAATCTAAAAATGCTATTGATTTAATTGATGGTATAGATGATAGATTGCGAATAATTGAAACAGAAAAAATACCAAATATTAATGAAAAAATTTCTTCTATAAACACAACTATTAAAGTAGTTGGTGGTATATCTGGTGTTATAATTGGTGCTATTGGTACTATAGTGGTTGTTCTTATTAGAGGATTTTATTCTGATATTTCTGAACTTCTAAAAATAGTTTATCAACATATTGGAAATTCTAAATAATAATAATCATAATTTTTGAAGAGAGGGAATAAAAACATGGAAGTGGTAAATGATAGAACTTTAAAGAAATTACAAAGAGAAGAGGAATCATTAAAAGAAATTTCTGAAGTAAAAGCAATAATTGATTTACTTAAAGAAAAAGATAAAATAATTCGTAACAAATGTGATTTTCTTCAAACGATGATTGATTCCTTACCTAATCCAGTTTATACAAAAGATAAAGATTGTAAATATAAAATGTGTAACAAAGCTTTTATGATTAGTTTTGGTGTTAGTGAGGAAAGTATTATTGGAAAAACTATTGTTGAAATTTATCCTGAAAATGAAGTAGCAAAGAAAATGTATGAAAGTGATTTAAATTTATTAAAAAGTGGAGGGGTTAGTACTTTAGAAGTTGAAATAAATTCTAAAATACTTCTTCTTAATAGAACTGTTTATCGGGATGATAAAGGTGAAATCGTTGGAATTATTGGTTCTGGTTTTGATATAACAGATAGAGTTAAAAAAGAAAAACAACTTAAACTTGAACAAGAGAAATTTTTTAGAGCATTTGATAAAAGTCCTATACCGAAAATCATAACAAAATATGGAACTGGTCAACTTTTAGAAATTAATGAATCTTGTTTAGAGTTGTTTGGTTTTACTCGAGATGAAATTGTTGGACAATGTGTATATGATATAGTAACAGATTCTGGAAAACCATTAATTAAAGATTTTAAAAACATTACTATTGAATATTTTTTAAATAAATTAAATGAAAATGGTAAAATAACTGATGTTGAATTTGAAATTTATAAGAAAAATGATGAACAAATAACATTACAACTTTTCGCTTCAAAATATCCAGTTAACGGTGGATTTTGTATATTAACAATCTTAAAAGATATTACAGAACGCAAAATAGCTCAAGAAAAAATTATTAAAGCGAAGGAAGAATGGGAAGCAACATTTAATGTTGTACCAGATTTGATAGCAATTTTAGATAACGATCATAATATATTGAGAGTTAATAAATCTTTTGCTGATAAATTTGATAATAGACAAGAATATTTCATCGGCAAAAAATGTCACGAAATTATTCATGGATTAGGTTATCCACCAGATGAATGTCCACATACTCAACTTATGATTGATGGTTATTCTCATACGACTGAAGTGTATGAAGAGTTACTTGATAGTTATTTTATAGTAACTTGTTCTCCATTATTTGATGAACACAATAATCTTTTTGGAAGTGTTCATTCAATGTTTGATATTACTGAAAAAAAGAAAATTGAATTAAAACTTGCTGAATCTGTGGAACAATATAAAGTTGCTATCGAATTATCAAACGATGCAGTTGCTATAACTCAAGGTAATAAACATGTTTTTATTAATAAAAGATATCTTGAAATTTTTGGATTAAAATCTGAAGATGAAGTTATTGGTAAAGATTATATAAATGTTTATCCTTCAGATATTACATTTGTTAAAGATCTAAATAAGAGAAGATGTGATGGTTTAAAAGTACCAAATAAATATGAATTTAGAGGAGTTCGTGCCGATAATGGTAATGTTATTAAAATAGAAGTTTCTGCTGCAAAAATTAGTTATAAAGGTAAAGTAGCAACTCTTGCATATTTAAGAGATGTAACTGATAGAAAAAAATATGAACAATTTCAAGACTTGCCGTTAACAATTCTTGATAATACACCAGAGATGATTTGTAGACATGATCCTCTTTTAAAATTTACTTATGCAAATGATACATATTGTAAATTTGTAGGTAAAACAAGAGAAGAACTTAAAGAAATAACTTTATTTGAATTTACAACACCAGATGAATTAAATAGATTAGTTGAATATTTTAAATCATTTTCAGTTAATAAAACAACAGATAATATAATTAATAAAGTTAAATTAGTTAATGATGAAGTTGTTTATATTTACTGGATGAATAAAGCATTTTTCAATTCAGATGGAGAATTAACAGAAATACAATCTATAGGTCGAGTAAGTGATGTATTTGACTTGAAATAGGTGAAATATTATGGATGAAAAAGCAATATTAGATTTAATAAATTCTGTTGAATTGAGTTTATGGTGGCTGCTATTTAAAATTTTTATAGCAGCCATAATAGTATTAACTTTCAAAAGTATAATAAGTTCTATAGTTGGTTATTTTATATTTAGAGCCAACAAATATATATCAATAGGAACTAATGTTAATGTTGATGGATTTGAAGGTGTTATTGTTAAGATAACTTTATCTGATGTTGTTATTGAAAATGATAAACAAAGATATGTTATACCAATGACTGAAGTTAAAAGTAGAAAATGGGTTATAAATAAAATAGGAGAATGAAAATGGTTAAATTTGTTTATGGTATTTTTCCAGCTATTATTAGTTATCCAGATAGTGGTATTAAAGAAGGGTCTGCCGGTACAACAAGTGGGATATTTATAAAAATAAGACCAAATTATAAAGACGATAATGGATTGTTAGAACATGAGTTGGTTCATGTAAAACAGTGGTATAGAACTTTTACTCTTCATTCAATTTTATATAAGTATTCTTCAAAATATCGGCTAAATTCTGAAATAGAAGCTTATAAAGTTCAATTAAAAGTTAACAAAGATGAAGGCAAACAAGATTATGCCGATTTTTATTCTAAGCGTATAACTGAAATGTATGATTTAGATATTACAACTTTTGAAGTGAAGAAAATGTTAGTGGAGGCATAAAAATGTCTAAAACAAAAATCACTTTAATAGTTCTTGGTTGTATAATTTTAACTTTATTATGTAATTATTTATTCGCTAAAAAGTTTATTCAACCAAAGATTGTTGAAGATGCTGTAAAACAGATTCAGAAAAATATTGATGAAAATTATAGTACAAAAATGGAAGAAGTTAATTCTAAAATAAATGTTGTTGATGGTAAGATTGGTATTGTTGAAAAGAAGAGAGCACAAGTAGCAAAAGATGTAGCTGACTTAAAAAAGAAACGAGATGAATATAAGCCTCCTACAACACTTGAAGATGCAGTTAAAGCACTTAAAGGGAGGGGATATGAAGTTATTATTAAATAGTTTAATAATCTTAATATTGTTCTCAACAAATATTTATGCTCAAGAATTGAAAGTAATTCCTCAAGCATGTTTCACAGAAAAATCTACAATTAAACTTGAAACAAATTTAAAGGAATGTGAATTTGATTCGGCAGAATGTGGAAAGTGTTATGAAGATAAAGATCTTGCCGATAAAAAGATTGAATTACTAGAACAAAAAGTTGAATTATATAAAGAAGCTTTAAAAATAAATGAACAAACAGTTAAGCAATATCAAGAATTAGTTAAATTCCAAAAAGAATCATATAATGAAATTATTAAAGCAAATAAACCATCATTCTTTGGCCAATTATTCAATACAATTGGATTTATTGGATTAGGAGTATTAGTTGGTTTGGCTTTATAGGAGGCAATTATGAAAGAAACATTTATTAGTAAATTTAAACAGAGTTGGTTTTGGACAATTAATGAATTAGAAAGAATGTGGTTTGTATTATTACTTTCAATATTAATAATTCTTCCAAGTGATAATAAAAGTATTGTTGTTTTTGCTTTAGGCATAGTTACATTAACATCTATAGTTATGCATTTAACAAGAAAAACAATATGGAGTTATATTGATCTTAAAAAATTAGTTGATAAAGCAAATGACACATCTGTTGGTGCTGCTATTGTTGTAGCGGCAGTTTTGTATTTAATGGCAATAACAATACAATCTGTTTTGGTATTTTTAAAGCCATGATAAAACATAAAAAAGGAGGGGGTAGTTTATTGATTAAAAGGTATGGTGCATATTTAATTCGGTGGCAGTTATCGACTCCAATTCTAGCTCCAGTAGTAGCTTACTTTAAGAATTCACCAAGTGTGTTTGGTACTATGGAAGATTGGATTGGTTCAGCTGTTGCTAACTTAATTGGTGGTTTAATCTTCTTCTGGATTGATAGATTTATATTTTATCATAAACTTACTTTTCCTATATGGCAGGTAGAACAAGATACAATATGTCATGATTGTGGTAAAGAAGGAAGAGGTTATCGTTTGGTAAAAGATGATAATTTAAAGTATGATAAAATGAAAGATTCTCAACCAGAATTTAGATGTGAAAAATGTTCAGAAGCAAAATATGATGTCATAAAGATATCAGAATTAAACTAAAATAAGGAGATACAGAGAAATGCCAGATCAGAAAATTGTTTGTACAGAGTGTGGACAGGAGTTTGATTTTACAGAGGGTGAACAGAAGTTTTTTATTGATAAAGGATTTCCTGCACCAATAAGATGTCCTGAATGTCGTAAAGCTAAAAAAGCTAATGGGAACAACAAAAAATAGAAGGAAAAGATATCAATATAAAGGTAAAAGAATATCGAAGGGTGAGAAGAAAGTTGCCCAGTTTTTAGACTCGTATAATATAAACTACATAAGAGAATATTCATTCACTAATTGTCTCAGTGAACTGGGCAACCCTCTTCGGTTTGACTTTTATCTTCCTAAGTTCAATTTATTATTAGAAGTAGATGGAAAACATCATTTTGAGCCAATCAATAAATATCCTAAGGCAAAGAAAACACATTTATTAACTGTTGTTAGAGATCAAATAAAAAATGAATATGCTAAAATAAATAATATTAAACTTTATAGAATATCTTATAAAGTTTTTAATATTATTGAACAACTTTTGAGGATAATTCTTATGGAATATGGAATAGAAAAAAATGAACATGAACCTTGGAATCAAATGGGTCATTCAACAATATTAATAAATAAAATTTTTAAGAGAATTAAACGTTTTGATAATGATGAAGAATGTTGGTTATGGTTAGGTTCAATAAATTATAAAGGTGATGCTTCTATAAAATTAGATAATGGAAAAACACAATCAATATATAAATTTATTTATGAATGTTATAATGGTCCAATAATTGAATCAGGTATAGTTAGACATTCATGTGATACTGTTGGTTGTGTAAATCCTAAACATCTTTATATGAAATATGATATTAAACAACAAATAAAAAGATTTTGGACTAAAGTTGATGTACCAAATGATTGGGAAGAACATCCAGAAAAATGTTGGGAGTGGACTGATTATATAAGACCAAAAATGGCTGGAAATTTTACAGTTTGTGATGTTTTAATTGTTCATTATAGATTTGCATACGAACTTTATTATGGACCAATTCCACCTGGAATGTTAGTTTGTCATAAATGTGATAATCCAGCTTGTTGTAATCCAAATCATTTATTTTTAGGTTCACATCAAGATAATGCTGATGATATGAAAAATAAAAACAGACAACCTATTGGTGAAGATAAAACAACACATAAGTTATCAGAACAAGATGTTAAACAAATTAAAATTTTATTGCAAGATCCAACAAATACTTACACATCAATAGCTTTACAATTTAATGTTTCAAGTACAACCATCAGTGATATTAAAAATAAAAAAGTGTGGACCCACATAACATAGGAGACGAATAAAGAAAATGATAAAAGAAATTCAAGTAGATGTAAACAATCATCCATTCAAATTAGAAGAAATATTATATGGAAATGAATTTGTACAATTATCAGAAAGAGTTTTATTATGTCATTTAGCGGCAGAATGTACTGGGAATATTTTAGAGATTGGTTGTAACAAAGGTATAACTACACGTATGCTCGCTTTAAATAATCCATACAAAATTATTTATGGTGTTGATTATGTTGAAGAAAATGATGGAAATCTTCAACAAGTAGCTGAGAAACCACCAGAGATAGCTATGTATGCTAGAGAACTTAAAAATGTAGTTTTATTTGATATAGATTCAAGAAAACTTAATTATGATTTATTATTTCAAGATGTTGAGATGATTTTTCTTGATGGAAATCATACATATGATTTTGTTAAAATTGATAGTGAAAAAGCTTTAGAGTATATAATGAAAAGAGGAAGCGGCACAATTATATGGCATGATTATTGGAAGCCACATCCTTGGATAGGTGTAATGGATTATGTTGATGAATTTATAGCTCCAAAATATGATATGATTAAAATAGGTGGAATGGTAGCTTGCAGATTTAAATTCTAAGGTGGTTAATTATGGACAAGAGAATTTGGAAATATATATTTCTAATTTGTTGTTGTTTATTTTTCGCAGTTGGAATAATTTGGAATGTTTATGGTGCAACTAATATACCACCAAACTCAATTCCATATTTGCCGATATTAAAACAAATATTAGATAGAGATTGGCCAGAAGGAAAACCAATATCTTTATTTGCAGGACAAGTTGAACAAGAAACATGTTCGAGTTTAACAGGTAAAAAATGTTGGAATCCTAAAACTGAACTTAAAACAAGTCGTGAATATGGTTTTGGATTTGGTCAACTCACTATTGCCTATGATAGTTTAGGTAAAGAGCGTTTTAATAGTTTTAAAGAAATGAAAACTATTGATAAAAGATTAGAAAAATGGCAATGGGAAGATCGTTACAATCCAAATTATCAATTACAAGCTCTTGTAATGAAAGATAAATATAATTATAATTTGATGAAAGGTTGGAAAGCTAATCATGAAAACAAAATGAATTTTGTAATGAATTCTTATAATGGTGGTTATGGTGGATTAGTTAAAGATCGTATATTATGTGGAACTAAAAAAGGTTGTGATCCAAATATTTGGTTTGGTAATGTTGAAAAATATTCTTATAAAGCTAAAAATACAGTTTCTGGTTATGGTAAATCTTTTTTCGAAATTAGTAGAGAATATGTTAAAAATATTAGATATGTTAGAAGTCCAAAATATGAAGAATATTTACAGAAGATCTTGCCGATAAAGAAAGAAGATCCAAAGAGTTGGGTAGATTCAATATTAGATAAAATTTAAAGGAAAATAAAAGTGATAACAGAAATAAAAATAGATTTTATAGAAAGAGTTAGAGTTGAAATTCTCGGTGAACCAGATGGAAATAAATATTTAGTTGAATTTATTAATCAAGATACAAATATTACAGAACATTCAGTTGAGATGTTTATTAATAATTGGATTATTTATCCAAAGTCATATTTTGTTAATTGGTTAATTAGAGTAACAGGTCCAAATTATATATATGAACATAAATATGATGCTAGCGGCAAAAAAGTAATAGTTCATTTTGCTGGAACAGGATTAGGAGATGCTATTGCATGGTTACCAGCTTGTATAGAATTTGTTAAGAAACATAAATGTAATTTATATGTTATAACTAAATGGGGAAAGTTATTTGAGAAAGAATATCCAGAAATTCATTTTGTGAATTTTGCCGATAACTCTAACGCTTATGCTAAATATTTAATTAATCTTTATCATAATGATAGGGGCAGACTCAGACAACCAAATGATTGGAGAACTATACCATTACAACAGATATCAGCCGATATCCTTGGTATAAAACACAAAGAATCTGCTCCTACAATTGATACAACTATAGCAATCACATCATCAATCAGAAGACCTAAAAAATATGTTTGTATATCAGAACATACATCTGTTGGATTTTGTAAATTATGGCATTATCCAAATGGGTGGCAAGAAGTTGTTGACTATTTAGTATCTAAAGATTATGATGTTGTTGTGATTAGTTCAGAACCAACCAATTTAAAAAATATAATTAATGCAACAAATTGTTCAATAGAAACAGCAATAGGTTTATTAATGAATTGTGAATTTTATATTGGTGTAGCATCAGGTTTTGCTTGGTTATCATGGGCTTTAGGAAAAAAAGTTATTATGATTTCAGGATTTAGTTTACCTTTTTGTGAGTTTATTTCTAACAATTATAGAATTTTTGGAGTTGGAAATTGTGTTGGATGTTTACATGATGTTTTAATAGATACATTTAAATGGAACTCAGATTGTCCTAGACAACAAGATAACACTTGTACTAAACAAATAACTTCACAAGTAGTAATTAATATGATTGAAAGATTACAATCATCTATAAATATTTCAATAAGTTCTTTTCAAGGAGATTATGTGTTTGAAACTACAAAAGCAAATAAAAGAAGAAATAAAATAGATTTGTTTCATAAAATTTTTAAAGGTAAAGGAATTGATATTGGAGCTGGACAAGATAATTTAAATAAGGATAATATTTTTAAAGATATAAAATTTTGTGAGAGTTTTGATATTAAAGATGGTGATGCACAACATATAAATTCATATAAGCCAGAAAAGTTCTATGATTTTGTTTATAGTTCACATTGTTTAGAACATATGAAATATCCTTTTATAGCTATTAGAAATTGGTTTTCATTAGTTAAGTATGATGGATATATGGTTATAGCTGTTCCAGATCAGGATTTATATGAACAAGGTCATTGGCCATCTATATTTTCAACAGATCATAAATGGTGTATGACTATGAAAAATGAAAAATCAAAAAACTTAAGTTCTATTAATGTTTTTGATTTACTTAATTCTCTTGATAATTGTGAAATAATTAAAGTTGAATTAGTAGATACTAATTATGATTATTCTTTAAAAGATGTTGATCAATGTTTTAATGATGTGGAATGTTGTATTGAAATTATAGTTCGTAAAAAATAAGATAGAAAAGGGAAGAATCTATTTCGTGGAGGTTTTATGGTGTCTGTTTCTAATTTATTCGAAGCAGTTGTAAATTTCACTTCAAGAGCTCAAAAGACTTTTGGTGTAAGTCCAAAAATGAAACAATACCTCGAAGGACTTAAGAAAGAACAAGAAAATATTTTAGGAAAACCAGAAAATAAAAATATTAATCCATTAAGACAATTTGATGAAAATAGAATGAGAATCCAGAATGTAGGAGAATAATTATGATTAGTGTAAGTTATTTATTTGAATTTGATATTGATACTTATTCAGATCATCCTCAATATCCTATTTTAAAAGAATTCATAAACAAAGTACCAAAGGAACATGATATTAAAATTAAGATGTTTAATCATGATTTACCAGGAACTGAAAAACAAGCAGCAAAGTTTTTTAAAGAGAATCCAGAATTAGTAGGTAAAGGTTATCAAGCTTCTGGAAGTTATAATCCAAGAACTGATGAAATATATGTTCGTGGTGATCACCCAAATATTATAAAATCTTTATCACATGAAGTTGCACATAAAATGGATAAAGATGTTAGAGATCCTGAAGATGCAGCAAGACCTTTTTTTCATCGGAAAAGAGAATATGTTGCTAGAAGATTTTCAGAAAGACATGATAAACCAGATGAATATGGTAGAGAATTCAAACATGAAGATACTATTGATGCATCTAAAAGATTTGCCGATAAATTAACCGGTGAAGAAAGAGCTAACAAATTTAGAGGAGGAAATAGTGATTAGTATATTAAGTGAACTTAATATAGAAGATTTAAGTTTCGATAACGTTACTAAATCTGTAAAACATGCATTATCTGAAAAAGAAGAGAAACCTGGATTTTTTTCTAGTATATTGAAAGATAAACTTCAAAAAGGATTAGAAAATAGAGTTGAAAATTTTGTGAAGAAGAGGTAATTATGATTAGTATGGTTAAAGAGATAGATCCAGAACTTATTCACCATGAACTTGAAAATAAAAAACTTCTTTCTCAGAAAAAATTGCCGATAAAAACTATTATCAAAAAAGGAAATAAAAAGAATGATATCATTAAATAATTATTTTATGAAACCAAATTATGATATTTTAACTGAAACAAATATTGATCGTTTATTTGATATTTTTGAAAAAGAATTAAGTAATATTGATGATAATCCAAACTTTGATCAAATTTTTAGAAATTTTAACGAAGAAAATAATATTATGATAAACTTCAAACAAACTAAAGATAAATATCTTAATCAAGTTAAAGGTAATTCTAAAGAGAGTATTAATGATGATAAACAAAAATATCATATTATTAATATTGAAGTTCCTATTAATGTAGTTGATGAAGATAGAACAAACAAACAAATGATAAGAACAATTTTACATGAACTTATTCATATTTTAAATGATGAAAAAATTCCTAATTTTATAACAAATAAAAAAACAAACAAATTCAGTACTATGGAAGAAAGATTCAATACAAGAAACACATTAAATCCACATACTTATAATTTTAATGAAATTAATATTGAAGATATGAAAAAATATTTAGATTATGTAACACATATTAGAGAAAAAGCTAATTTTGCATTTACGATAGTTCTATCTTGTTATTTTGATATGAATAATAAATCACCTGAAGAAATATTTAATGATAATTTTGAAAAGATAAAATATTATGAATCTGGACAAATAGATACTAAAACTTTCAATAATTATTTATTACAACAAAAATTAGATTCGATAGAATTATTTACAATGCAGTATGCTATGTTTTATGTTGGTCAAAAACAATATATTAATCAAATATATTCAATATTAAGATTGAGTGTTAAATATTGGAAAAGATTAAATAAAATATTAGGTGAACCATATGTTAAATAAAAAGTTTGAAAAACAAGTTGATATTATAATTTCAGATGAATTTAAAGAAGTATTGAAAGCAAATAATGATCCATTTTATGAATATTTTTATAATTCAATTGAAGAATTTTTTCCAGATGTTTATGAAACTACTGAAGTGTTTATAAGATCTGATATTAGAGGAGCTACTCATGATTAGTTTAACTTATTTATTTGAAAAGAAATGTGATTATGAAAATATAGAAAGTAAAAATGTTGAAAAGTCCGATAAAAAAGAAGAGAAACATACTAATAAAAAACATAGTGAGGATGATGACGATGATTAGTTTAACTTCGTTGTTTGAAATATCACCTGAACATGTTGTGACTCCTGATCCAAATATAAATGGAAAATTCTTAGTACATTTTCATCAAGCTCGTAAAGCTGGAGATCATTGGGATATTAGATTAGGTCATGATGGAGCTTTAGTTTCTTGGGCAACTAAAAAGTTACCAGAACTAATTGATGAAGATGTTAAAAAGATCATGTTATTCAAACAACCAGATCATAATCCCGATTGGTTCGATTTTCGTGGTGAAATAACAGATGGATATGGAGCAGGCAATGTAAATATCTATGATAAAGGAAAATATGATATTTTAAAATGGGAGAAAAATATCATTACTGTTGATCTTAAAGGAACTAAAATGAAAGGTATATATACATTTCTTTTTTATGGTGAAAATCAATGGTTATTATTTAAATCTTCTAGAATAAAATAAAAATTAGGGAAGTAATATATGAGATTATGTTTAGTTGAAGGATGTAATAAAAAACATCATGGTAATGGATATTGTGTAAAACATTATAAACAGATTAGAGATCATGGAAAGATATTAGAAAGAACAAAATATGATCTAAATGAAATTATTATTGAAGATCAAATTTGTCGAATGAAATTATATAATATTAAAAATGAAGAAGTTGCTGAAACTATATTTGATCTTAAATATAAAATTGAAATAGAAAAATATAAATGGCATTTACATAAAAATGGATATGTTGAAACTATTTGGTATGATGAAAATAGTGAACAACACAATATAAGTTTACATCAAGCTATTATTAGAATGTCTGGACAAGAAGTATCTGATGGATATGAAATAGATCATAAAGATAATAATCCATTAAATAATTTAGAAAGTAATTTAAGAATTTGTTCTCATTCTGAAAATGGTAAGAATCAAAAAATATCAACAAATAATACAAGTGGATATAAAAGTGTTAGTTGGCATAAACCGACTAAAAAATGGAGAGCTCAAATTCGAGGTGAACATTTGGGATTATTTGATGATCCAAAAGATGCAGCTAAAGCTTATAATGATGCTGCAATAAAATATTTTGGAGAGTTTGCAAACTTAAACGAAATTAAATAAGGAAAATATAAATAAAACATGGAAAATGAACATTTATGGAAAGCAGATAGAGGTACATATTACGATAGAAATATTAATATTATAACATGGTCTGATGATTATAAAATTATAGTTGGTAAATATTGTTCAATTGGAAGAGATTGTAATTTCTTTTTACACACAGATCATAGAGTTGACTGGATAACAACAACATCTCAACTTCTTGGTCCGGTAACTCCAGAAATTAATAATATGCTTTTAGAGAAAGGACACCCAACAAGTAAGGGTGATATTATAATTGAAAATGATGTTTGGATTGGTGCAAAATCAACAATCATGTCAGGAGTTAGAATAGGAAATGGATCAATTATCGGAGCAACTTCAACTGTAACAAGGAATGTTCCACCGTATGCAATAGTTGCAGGAAATCCAGCTAAGTTAATAAAATATAGATTTCCAGCGTTAGAAATTGAATCTCTTTTAGAGATAGCTTGGTGGAATTGGTCTGAAGAAAAAATAAAAG
>Ga0114951_10001812_pt1 | contig 25476 bp, 21 predicted proteins | sample AM7aDNAmetaG_FD_88677 | JGI IMG/M metagenome (GOLD analysis project Ga0114951, IMG submission 88677) | Freshwater microbial communities from Finland to study Microbial Dark Matter (Phase II) - AM7a DNA metaG | ecosystem: Environmental > Aquatic > Freshwater > Lake | place: Finland: Lake Alinen... | reverse complement strand
TTTGTCGGCGGCACCACGGGCGAAACCCACTCGCTGGCGCTCGCGGAACGCCGTGCCCTCGCCCAGCGCTGGACCGAGGTCGCGCGCGGCACGCCGCTGCGGGTCATCGTTCACGCCGGCTCCAACTGCCTTGCCGACGCGCGCGTGCTCGCCGCGCAGGCCCAGGAGCTTGGCGCCACGGCGGTCGCCGCGATGGCGCCCAGCTACTTCAAACCGGCCAGCGTGGACGCGCTGGTGAGTTGCATGGCGGACATCGCGTCGGCCGCGCCCGCGCTGCCGTTTTACTATTACGAGATTCCAATGTTCACCGGCATCGTGCTGTCGCCGTCGGAGTTTCTGGAGAAGGGCGCGCAACGCATCCCGAATCTCGCCGGCCTGAAATTCACCAGCAACAACATGGTGGAATACCAGCTCTGCCTGCGCGCCGCGGGCGGCAAATTCGACGTGGCGTTCGGATATGACGAGATGCTGCTGGCGGCGCTGGCGCTGGGCGCGCGCGGCGCGGTGGGCAGCACCTACAATTTCGCCGCGCCGGTCTACCACCGGGTCATCGCGGCGTTCGAACGCGGCGACCTCGATGCCGCGCGTCGCGAGCAATTCCATTCGGTGCAGTTGGTGCAGGTTCTCTACCGCTACGGTTTCATGGGCGCGACCAAGGCGGTCATGGCCATGCTCGGTGTGGACGTCGGCCCCGCGCGGCTGCCGATTGCAAGCCTCACGGCGGAGCAGGCCGGCAAACTGCGCGGCGATTTGGAGAAGCTCGGCTTCTTCGAGTGGATCCGGCGCTAAGTCGCCTGGCGCATGAAACCGCCACTCCGGTTTCTCGCAGTGTTCGCTTTCGCGGCCGTCGCCGCCGCCGAACCGCCGGCGCACGATCTTGCCCGGCTGGAACGTTCGTTCTGGATCAATGCTTCGCTGGCTTCGCCAAAACTCGGTTACTGGGGAGCGGATTTCAGCGTGGCGAAACGCCCGGCGGATGTTGAAATCGCCAACGCCGCGCGATTGCTCACGGGTGACGCCGCGGCGAATCGCCTCTATCTCATCTACCATCGCGAGTTGCCGCCGGATGCGGCCCGCGAGGTTTTCTCCGCGTGGCGCAAGGCGTGCCCGCCGGAAGTAGAACTGGTGCCCACGCTCGTCCTGCGCATGTATGACAAGAAGCGAACGCCGGTCTTCGCCGCCGACGAGATCGCGGCGTTGTGCGATTTTTTCAAATCACGGCTCCATGCGCGTCGCGTCGCGGTCTATGACGTTCATGCCGGACGGGATCAGGGAGCGGCACTCGCGGTACTCGCAAAATATTTCCCGGGCGGCCTCGTGCGCGTCGGGATTCAGCCGGGCGAGCCGCTCGCGGTGCCGTTCGTCGCCGCCGTCGCGGACACGTGGAGCGGTCTTTGTCACGGTCTGACCAACGACGACTGGCGTTCGGCCGGCTTCGGCGCGGAGACGCTCCGCCGATGGGTCGCCGCGCGCAACGCGGGCGTCGCGCCGGTGGCGTGGGACCTGGTCACGGTGGCGTGGGATTATTCGGTGACGAAGCGCGGCGAGTATCCGGGCTACGACGACGCCGGCAAAAACCTGCCGTTGCCCGCGGGCCGGAACCGGCTCGCGGCCGCCGAAATCCTCGCCACCGCCGCGCCCGGCAAGCTCGCGGGGTTCAGCAGCGACCTGCTCATCCTGCAACTCAACTCCGCGAGTCCGGCGCATGACGGCGCGCGCGGCGCGTTCTACGAGACCTTGAAGTCGGGCCGGGCCTACGAGGGTTTCTATGCCGGCCCGTGGCGCGAAATCGCGGCGATCTACCAGGCGTTGCGCGCGGGCCGCCTACCATCGCCAAAATGAAATGGGAGTGGGGACAACAAAACGGCGGACGCTTTCCCACAATCGGAACGGGCTTGGAAGTCCGTTCTACTTCCTTGCTGGCCGGCCTTGGACCGTAGAACGGACTTCCAAGTCCGTTGCCGCCGCCAATGGCATCTCGAAAAGACTTCTGCGGCACCGCGTTACCGGAGTGACGCCGCCACCCGCGTGCTGATGCACCAGAGCGTGGTCTCGGTGCGCAGGAAAATGTCGCCGTCAGAGACCGCAATCGAACTGTTGGTCGGCTCCTTCAGCGGATTGACGGCCAGTTGCTCGAATTTCGGACTGGCTTTGAGCACCACCACGTCGCCGGATTGGTTCGGATAGTAGAGGCGGTCGCCCGCGAGAACCATGGACGACCAACTGCCCGCATGATTGCCCACGCCCTGCGGCTTCTGCTCCCACACAAGCTCGCCGGTCGTCAGTTTCAAACACGTGGCCGCGCCGGACGACTGCACGTGGTAAACGCAGCCGTCCTTGATCACGCCGGAGCCGATGCCGACTTTGGAGCGCACCTGGTTCCACACGCGCTGCGTGGCGGTGACATCGCCGCTGCCGCCCGGCTTCACGGCGATGGTATTGCCGTAGAAACCGCCCATGCCCACCACGATGCCTTCGCCAAAAATCGGTGACGTGTAGATGAGCGGGCTCAAGCCGCCGCAGCGCCACAGTTCGCGGCCCGTGCGCGGATCGAACCCGCGCGCCTCCATCGGAAACGTCATGACCAGCTCGTCGTGTCTGCCGACGCGGATGACGATGGGTGTGCTCCACGTGCCGATGACGCCGTCGCTCTTGCCCTTGAAGCCGTCGGTGCGGTCGGCGGTGTCCCACGTTGGCTCGTCGAACTTCCAGATCGTCTTGCCGGTCTTCTTGTCGAGCGCCACCAGCGACGGGCGCTGGGTCGGGCCGCAGTAGTGAATGCAGAGGTCCTCGAAAATCACCGGCGAGGAGGCGTTGCCCCACAGGTTGTCAAACTTACCGAAGTCGCGCCGCCATAGCTCGCGCCCGTCGAGGTCGTAGCAAACCAATCCCGCCGAGCCGAAGCTGGCGATGACGCGCTCGCCGTCGGTCACGGGCGACGCGGAGCAATAGGGATTGGCCGGCTGCGTCCGCTCCGGCTCCGTATAAACCACGCCCTGCTGCCAGAGCAGCCGGCCGTCGCTGCGGTGGAAGCACATCAACGTGCGCTTCTTCTCCGCGCTGACGGCTTGCGTGACAAACACCCGCTCGCCCCAGACGGTGGCGGTGGAATTGCCGCGTTCTGGCAGTTTCACGTGCCAGCGGATGTTTTTCGTGTCGGACCATTCCAGCGGCAGGTTCGTCTCGCTGCTGATGCCGCTGCCCTGCACATCGCCGCGCCACGAAGGCCAGTTGGCCGCGTCCGCGCGCGGCCCGCCGCCAAAAGCGGCCGCCAGCAGCGCGAGACCAAAAGCGGAACGGAGAGCGAAGTTCGGAAGGAGAGAAGGAGTTTTCATGGCTGTTATGCTTCGGTTGAGTTGACCGATGGACGCAGAGTAGCCGCGCCCCGGAACGGATGCAAGCGCGCGATTCCGCAAGCGAACGCCCGGTGGTGGGAAGCCACGGATGAACCCAACGCGGCGGAGCCGCAACCCAAGACGGTGAGGCGAGACTCCGTCGAGCCTCCTGCTTGGGCGTGTCGGGCTTTCAGACAACGGAGGCTCGACGGAGTCTCGCCCCACCGATCATAAGTCTTTGCCGCCTGCGAGGACTCTGCGACATTGAAATACAGGTGAAACGCCGATGGGCGGGGCTGAATCATATGGGTTCGTTTCGTAAAAACACCTATCGATTTGCCCACCCCTGGACATTGAAAACGTCGTTTTCCACAGGAAAACGACGTTTTTCAGTTTTGACCGGGGCCATCATTTGGGTTCGTTTTGTAAAACGAGCCACCGGGATTGAGGGAGAGGATGACCACCCCGCCGCCGGCAGCCGGCGTCCATATGGGGGGCGATTCTGCCACATCCGGCGGCCCGGTTGCGGCGTGCCCGCCAGACCGGCCATGATCCGCTCCATCCGCGCCTGGCGGCTGGACGCCGCCTTGGGCCTTTCCGTGCAATCCGTATTACCATCCTGCAAAACACTCGCGGCCTGCGAGGACTCTGTGACACGGTAACACAGATTCAAACGGATAGAGCTTCCGTCCCATCTGCATTCATCTGAGCCAAAAGGAGTCGGATTGGGTCGGATGGAGTCGGATTCACCCGGATTCACCCGGAGCCGGTCGCCGAAAGGTGGGGCCGGACCGCCGGGCCGGCCGAACCGACAGTGTTGGGGTGTGACAAAAGCAGTCGGATTCAGCCGGATTGAGTCGGTTCGAGCCGGATAGCCCCGCCCGTGGAATCCGTGCAACTCCGCTGCTGCGCGAACACGCGGCGAATGTCGGTGTCCGTGGCTTGTTCCCAACCCGGATTGACCCGGATGCAGTCGGACTGAGCCGGAACGATTCAGTTGCTGCGGCCCCTCACCCCGGCCCTCTCCCCGCTGACGCGGAGCGAGGGAGAGATTCTCCACCGGTAGCGCGGGTAAACCGTTCGGTGTGCACGAAGGCGAGTGCGGTAGATTTCCCTCTCCCCTCGCTGGCGAGGGGAGAGGGACAGGGTGAGGGGTGTCGTCCAGGGATGGTGACTGCATCGTTCCGGCTGAGTCGGGTGGAGTCGGATTCACCCGGATTCGTTTGGATTTTCCGCCACCGCCCCCACCGTCAAGCCAGGTCAAGGGCGGCGTTGAGCCGGCGGACGCCGGGATCATCCACCGATGGCACGGAACGGTCCGGGGCGGCGTTGAGCCGCCGCTCGCCGAAGCCGCTTCCCGCTCCGCCCGTGGGTGGGTTGGCTCGCGTTGAAAGCTCGGGCTGTTCCCGGCCGTCGCTTGGGGGCCTTGGCACACGGGCCGGAGCGCGCGCCGGGCCGCGTCCGGGCCGGCTTGGGGATGGCCGGCACCGGCCTCCAATCCGGCTCGCTGCGCTGGGTTGGCGGCGCGTCTCATGTTGGGAGGGACTATACAGAGAAACTTGCTAACATGCAAGAGAAAAATGCTAATATTTTACGGGTGCCGCCCCTGCCGGTTCGCGGTAGAGGCCGGTGGGGCGCGCCGTTGCGGGGGCTGCCACGGATGAACTCGGTGGGGCGAGACTCCGTCGAGCCTCCGCAGTCTGAAAGCTCGACACGCCCAAGAAGGTGGCTCGACGGAGTCTCGCCCCACCACATTGGATTGCGGCTCCGCCGCACTGTGTGTATCCGTGGCTTCCCCTCCCCGGCTGGCTTGTCCCGCGCTTGCATCTGCGCCCCGGCTCCGGCAACATGCGCGCCGGAATGAGCACAAAGCGATTCCGCATCGCCTTTTCCTTCGCGGGGGAAAAGCGCGACTTTGTCTCCAAGGTCGCCGACATTCTCGCCCAACGTTTCGGTCGAGACACCATCCTCTACGACAAGTATCACGAGGCCGAGTTCGCGCGAGGCGATCTCGGCATCTATCTGCCGGAGCTTTATCACAAGCGGTGCGACCTCGTCGTCGTTGTGGTATGTCCAAACTACGGTGAAAAAGAATGGACTGGCTTGGAATGGGCCGCAATCCACGACTTACTGAAAAAGCGCAAAGTCGAAGAAGTCCTCCTCACACGCTTTGGTCACGCTGAGGTTGCTGGTCTCTATTCCACCGCTGGATTCATCGAACTCGACGACAAGACGCCGGAAGAAGCCGCCAACCTCATCCTCGAACGGCTTGCGCTCAACGAAGGCAAGTCCAAGGATTTCTATCAGAAACCCGTTGCCACGAGCGGCGAAACTCCGAAGACTTCCATCCCCAACAACCTCCCGCGCCTCCAGCCGTTCTTCGGGCGCACCGACGAACTCAAACAAATCCGCGAAGCCCTCGAACCGGAGAACCGCACTTGGGGCGCGCTCATTGACGGGCCGGGCGGGATGGGAAAGACCTCGCTCGCCGTCCGAGCGGCCTACGACTGTCCGACGGGACAGTTCCAACGCATCATCTTCCTCTCCGTGAAGGAGCGCGAGATGGACGACGATGGCGAACGCAAGCTCACCGGCTTCATCCTGCCGGGGTTTCTCGAGATGCTCAATGAACTCGCTCGCCAGTTGGGGCAGCCGGACATCACGAAGGCCCCGGAGGACCAGCGCGTCCGGCTGCTGCTTGAGGCCCTTCGCCCGGCGCAGGCGCTGCTCATTCTCGATAATCTCGAATCCATTTCCAAGTCCGACCGCGACCAGCTTTTCACTTTCGTCAAACGCCTGCCGCAGGGCTGCAAGGCAATCCTCACCAGCCGCCGTCGCATCGGGTCCGGCTCCGAGGAGCTCATCCTCGAACAACTCGATCAAATCGCCGCGCTGGCGACCCTGGCCGACCTCGCCCGGCACAACAAACTCCTTGCGAAGACCAGCGAGGCCGAACGCATTGCCCTCTACACACAGACCGGTGGCAAACCGCTGCTCCTGCGTTGGGTGGCTGGGCAGCTTGGCCGCGGCAGTTGCCGCACCTTCACCGATGCGCTCCACTTTCTGACCACCTGCCCGAAGGAAAATGACCCGCTGGAGTTCGTCTTCGGTGACCTCGTGGGAGAGTTCACCCCGGAGGAGACACGGGTGCTCTGTGCCCTCACCTACTTCAGCCTGCAAGCGAAGGTGGAGCACATTGCCGAGGTGGCCGGCGACTCCGAGCCTCCGCGTAACAGCCGACGTGAGGAGGCTCATCCTCTTTTGAAGGAGGGAAGCCAGAGCCTCCTCACGTCGGCTGCTACTCGCGAATCGGTCGAGACCGCTCTACGCAGCCTTGCCAACCGCTCGCTCGTCGTTCCCGATCAGGAGGAGGAAGCCTTCGCCATCGTGCCGATGGTTGCCGAGTTCCTGCGCCGCAAACGGCCCGAAGTCGTCACTGAAACCGGCAACCGGTTGGAGAAACGCGCCTATGCGCTGATTTTAGAAAATGGCTACGGCCGGAATGCACCCTTCGAAATACTCGATGCCGCCTGGCCCACGGTAGCCCCAGCCTTGCCCCTCTTTCTCAGCGGACCAAATGATCGGCTCCAGACCGTGTGCCATGCCCTTGACACCTTCCTCGATTCCACAGGCCGCTGGGATGAACGACTTTCGTTCTGTCAACAGGCCGAAACCAAGGCCGTGGCGGCCAACGATTACGCCGAAGCCGGCTGGCGGGCCTATGAAGCGGGCACGGGGTATGACCGGCGCGAGCAGGCGGGCGAGGTTCTCGCCTGTGCCTACCGAGCGGCGGCGCACTGGCAAAAAGCTAAAGCTAGTACCCGATTGTGCGCCATTGCTATTCAGATGTACGGAGACGGACATTGCCTCAATGCGGATTACGAAAACGCCATCACCGCCTATCGCGAGGCACTCCAACTGCACCGTAGCTTGTCCGCCGAGAGTGAGGATGTGACCATTGCCCTTAGCGCTCTGGCGGACGCGGAGATGTTTTCCGAAGATATCGTTGCGGCGGAGCGAGATTATCGGGAAGCGTTGCGAGTGGCTCGCGTCCGCAACTTTAGAAAAGGCGTAGCTGCATATACGTGCAAACTAGCTGGCGTGGCGGTGAAGCGCCAAGACTGGCTGGGTACCGAGGCATTAGCGCAAGAAAGCCTCACATTGGCTGGGGATCTAGGCATCCAGCAGTTGATCGCGGACGATTGCTACTACCTCGCCCAAGCCTTGGCTCGGCAGGAGAAGAAGGCGAAAGGGCTACCCTACGCCCGGCGCGCTGTGGAAATCTTCACCAAACTCGGCTCACCCAGTATCAAGTTCGCCCGCGCGATTCTCGCGGAGTGTGAAGGCTGACTTCGTGCAGCCGTGAAGGTTGCCACTTGTTCAGCAACGAACCGACGCGCAAGACGCCTGCGCCGTTGCGTTACACCGCCCGCTTGATCGCCTCGATGTCCTTGTAGCTGCGGAGGTCGTAGGCGATGCGGGCGGAGTCGAGGACACTGGTCAGGGCGCGCAGGGCCACGCCGAATCCGTCGGGGCCGCTCGTGCCGCCGAACTGGCCGCCGCCTTTGATGTGCGGCTCCAGGTCGAGGAAGACGCCGGGCACGCCGAGTTTCCTGAGCTTGCGGTCGAGGGCGGGAATGCGTTTGGCGAAGTCCTTGAGGATGGCGGGATGGTTGCAATCGCCTTCGTCGCAAGGGACGAAATTTTTCAGCATCGCCTCGTCCACGTAGCCGCGCCACTGGAGTTTGCCCTTCTGGCGGTAATCCTTGATGTGCATCCAGCCGATGCCGTCCTTCATGGCGCGGTAATGCTCGACGACGGCCTTGCCGCTGCCGAGCTGGACGAACAGGTTGCCGGCGTCGAAGACGAGCACGAGCGACTTGCTGTTGACGTGCTTGTAGAGCTCCATGATCAGGTGGCCGTTCTGGCCGACGAGGTTCGGCTCGACTTCGAGGCCGAAGACGACGCCGCCCGCCTCGCAACGCGCGACGATCTCCGCGATCATGTCGCCCGCCTGCCGCACATAGTCCTCCGGCCGCTCGCCTTTCGGCGGGTAGAATGAGAAGCCGCGGATGAGCTTGGTGCCGAACGCCTGCGCGAGCATGATGGCGTGGCGCACGTCGTGGTCCACGTATTGGCGGAACGGCACGTAGCGGTTTTTCGTGCCGTCGTCCACGTCCTTGATCTTCACCTTGCCGACGGGCGAGCCGAGGGTGGCGACGCTGACGCCAAAGTCGCTGTGGAACTGCTGGAGCGTCTTGATTTCGTCGTCGGTGAGCTGCATCACGTTCTTGACGCCGTTGCCGGCGTCCACGAAGCGAAGGCTGTAATATTTCAAGCCGGCGGTGGCGAGCAGCGTCATCTGTTCGAGCGCGGTCTTCCTGACCGCGCCCTCGTCGGCGAAACCGGATAGTAAAACTTTGGGTGTCATGGGGCGGTTGTTTTACACGAACCGCCGCCCAACTGAAAGGTTGAACTGCGGTGACGGACAGCATAATACCGGTTGCAGATTGGAACTGCGCAACGGCTGTAGCGGCGGTCTCTGACCGCCGGTTGTTGAATTATCAATGATTCGGCGGTCAGAGACCGCCGCTACAGGGCCAGGAGCGAATTCCAGATGGTGCAAAGCTTGGTTCGTCGTTCATGTCACATTCCAACATTCATTTGCTCGAACGTTTTCCGCGACTGCGCGACACGATGCCGTTCGTGGCGCTCGGCACGTATCCGACGCCGGTGGAACGCCTCGCCGCCGTCGAGCGCGCCACACTTTTGCCGGCGAACACGCAGCTCTGGGTGAAGCGCGACGATCTTTCCGGCGAGCCGTGGGGGATGAGCAAGGTGCGCAAGCTGGAGTATTACTTCGGCGACGCGCAGGCCGCCGGCGCGCGGCGCGTGCTGACGTTCGGCCCGCTCGGCTCCAACCACGCGCTGGCGACGGCGATTTACGGAAAGCAACTCGGCTTCGAGGTGCATCTCCAGCTCTGGCCAGAGCCGCTCACGGAGCGCGTCGGCCAGACGCTGCTGGCCGAGCAAGCGCTGGGCGCAAAACTGTTCCTCGTCGGCACACTCGACGAACGCGCGCTGGTGGCGCTGGCGGACGACGCAAGCTCCACGCTCCACGCTCCACGCTCCCCTTCCGTTTACGTCATCCCGCCCGCCGGCACCGATCCGGTCGGCGCGATGGGCTATGTCGAGGCCGGCCTGGAAATCGGCGCGCAAGCGGCTCGCGGCGAACTGCCCGCGCCGGACTTCGTTCACGCGGCCGGCGGCACCGGCGGCGTCGCGGCGGGACTGGTCATCGGGCTGCGGCTGGCGGGGTTGCGCAGCCGCGTCGTGGCGATCCGCTGCGTGGCGGCGGAGGTGTTGACGGAGCTGCGCGTGATGTTTCTCGCGCGACGGCTGCGCCAACGGCTCGCGCGGCTGGCGGGCGTCGAAGAATCGTCGCTGCCGCAACCGGCGGCGGAGGATTTTCTGATTCTTCACGACCAGGCCGGCGGCGGTTACGGCCGACCGACCGAAGCCTCGGCGCGCGCGCGCGACTTGTTTGCCGCCGAAGCGGGACTGACGCTCGACACCACCTATACCGCGAAAGCCGCCGCGGGCATGCTGGCCTTTGCCGCCTGCCGCGAAGGCGAAGGCCGGCGGCATCTTTTCTTCCACACCTACGCGCACCGCGACCTCGCGGCGCTGGCCGGCCGGACCACTCGCGGGGATTTGCCGGAGCCGTTCCGGGCGCTGTTTGAAGGCGCGGCGAAATAAAGTTGCATTTCGCCGCCGGTATCCGAGACAATCCACCCAATGATGGAGCGAGAGGAGCGTTATTTCGATTTCAAGGAGGCGTTTCGCGCCGTGACGCGCGACTCCGGCTGGTGGTGGAAGGTGCTGGCCGGCGGGCCGATGCTTTTCTGCCCGCTGACGTTTTTGATTCCCCTCGGGTTTACGATGGAGGTGCTGCGGCGCGCGAAGAACAATCCGGAAAAATTCATCCTGCCGGGCTTCGGCGTGCGGCTCTGGGGGCGCTACATCGCGGAAGGCGGCGTGAAGCTGGTGATTGCGTGCGGAACGCTGCTCGCGCCGGCACTCGCGTGGCTTGGGTTTACCTGGGCCGTGGCGTTGATCCTCCATTTTCCGGGAGCGGAACGATGGCAATTCTTTTTCAAGGTGTTGTTGCCGTTTGCCTCGCCCGTGGCGCTCTTCGTGACGCTGCCGTTTTGCGCGGTGGGATGCTGCCGCTATCTGGACACCGGACGCATCGCACCGGCGTTCGACTACGCGACAAACTTCCGGATTTACCGCGAAGGTTTCGTGGATTTCTCCATCGGCGCGATCTTCGTGCTGGGGATGAACGCCGTCGCGCAAACATGGCTGTTGCTGCTGCCGTGGGGCGTGTTTTTCAGCGTGTGCCTGGTGGACTACTGGTTCGGGCCGATTTACAATCAGGCCGCCCAGCGCGTCAAACACCAGGACGAACTCGCGGCGGCGGAGAACGCAGAGAACGTCGAATAGAATCCCCGCGAACGCCGTCGGCCACACTGTAGTGGCGATCGGAGACCGCCGTTTCGAATGATGACGAAACAACCGGCGGTCGGAGACCGCCGCTACAGGGCTTTTGCCGTGTGTTACTTGGAGGTCGGCCGCGGCCAGAAGGCCTCGGCGAACCGTCGGAGAAACTCTATCCGGCTCTTCTGAAATCCGGGGTCGGTCGCCGAAAGCCCGGTGACGAGTTTGGTGATCTGGGGAAACGCCAGCGGGAAGGTGATGAGGCTGATCATCGTCAACAACGCGTGCCGGGGATCCAGATCGGGCGCGAGCAGTCCCTCCGCCTGGCTGCGGCGCATCATCTCCACGCTGGCCTCGATGTTGGCCAGTCGTTTCTCGGCGTCAATCAACAGGCCGCTGCCCGCCTCCAACGCCTCCCACTGCAACAACCGGATCCAGTTGGTGTCGCCACAAGCCAGTTCAAACCAGTAAGGTATCGACTTGGCGGGATCGGGCGGCGCTTTGGCGAGCCATTCGGCCCGCTCCGTCAGTTTGCGCTGCAGGATCGCGTGGAAAAGATCCTTCTTGTTGCCGAAATAGTGGTAAAGCATCCGCTTGTTGATCCGCGCCCGGCGGGCGATGCCGTCCACACGCGCGCCGGCAAAACCCTTGGCCGCGAACTCCGCCATCGCCGCCACCAGGATGCGCTCCTGGGCGCGCTGGGGGTCGCGCGCGACCGTCCGTGTCCGCCGCAAACGTAAAGTGGATGTTGCCATAAGTAACCATGTAGATACTAGGCACGCGGCCAACAACTGTCAAGTGACCCGCGAGGGAGGTGGTGTTCTCATTTGGAAATGATTTCTTCGCCGACGTTGGTGTCCCGGCTTCAGAGGCTGTGCGAAAAACGGTTCCGAAGCCTCCAGCTCCGTAGGAGCGTCATGTTTATAGCAGCGGTTTCCGTAACGGCAGAAGCTCCGTAGGAGCGCCATGTGCAGGGTCAATCGCTTCTGCGGCAGCCACATGCCGCTCCTACGGAGCTTGGCGTTTTTTCGACATCTCTTTCTATAAACAGGACGCTCCTACGGAGCTAACGAATAGCCAGAGCATTATTCACACAGCCTCTTCAGCCGGTCTGGCTCGGAAGACAGACCGCCTAAAGCCGTGACTATGCAGTTGAACCCGGCGGCCCCTCACCCTGACCCTCTCCCCATCGGATGGGGAGAGGGAATGTGGCCTCCGCAATGCGGTCACCAAATAGTGCACGTCGTCAGTCGTGCGAAAACTTCTCCCTCTCCCCACGTGAGTGGGGAGAGAGCCGGGGTGAGGGGCGGCGGCAACTGCATAGTTACGGCTAAAGGCGGGACACCAACCGGCCGAATCTTGAAACCAGGACACTTTCGCGAGGGCCTGTGCTGGCGGAAACCTGCCCGGCAGCGGTTTTTTTGCGCTTTCCGGTCCGATGAAGTAGTGTCGCGTCGGCAACATCAACGAACGAGGAGAACGACACCATGGCACGCATCGTGAAACGCACGCAGACCGGGCCGGCGAAAATCGAAATCCCCGGCGAACAACCTGTCTTTATTTGCCAGTGCGGGTTGTCGAAGAGCCAGCCGCGTTGCGACGGCTCGCACAAAACCGCCCGCACCGAGGAGCCTGGAAAACTCTACCAGTATGACCCGGCCGGCAATCGCAAGGAAATCGCCGACACGTTGGGCGACATCACGACGTTCTAGCGGGGCATCGGGCGACGGCATCGGGCGCTGTCAGTCGAAGATGCGCTTGTGGGGATTGATGAAGCCCCAGCAAACGGCGCCGACGAGGAAAAGGCTGCCCATTACATACAACGGCGCGTTCCAAGTGCCGAAGAAAGACAACAGCCACGTCACCAACAAGGGACTGATCACGGAGCTGAGCGCGCCGGAGGTGTTCATCGCGGCGCTGACGATGCCCGCGTGGTTGCCGCCGATGTCGAGGCATGTGCTCCATGACGCGCCGAGCGTGAACATGCTCGCCGCCACCGCCATGGCAATCAGCGTTGCGGCCAGCATGGGCTGATGCACGACGCCCGCGAGGATCATCGCCGAGCCGGCCAGCACGTAGGCGCACGCACCAAGACCGCAACGGCCGGCGCGCAGGCCGAAGCGTTTCGTCACCACGTCGGTGGCCACCCCGCCGAACAGGTCGCCCGCCACGCTCAGGATCAACGGCAGGCCCGAGAAGAAACCGAGTTGCATCGCATCGAGGCCGTGTTTCTCCTTCAGATACGCCGGCAGCCATGTGATGCAGAAGTAGAAGGCGAAGCTGTTGGGGAAATACATGAGGCAGAGCGGCAGCGTGTTGCGGTGGCCGAACAGTCGCTTCCAATACGCCCAGCCTTCGTGATGGCCGTTGGCCGGCTCGCGTCCGGACGTGATTTTTTCCAGTTCCGCCGGGCTCACCTGCGGGTGTTCGCTCGGGTCGTTGCGGAACCAGCGATACCACGCCGCCGCCCAGGCCGCGCCCGTCAGCCCGAAGAGCACGAACACCGTCCGCCAGCCGAGGCCCAGGTTTTGCGTCAGCGCCACCACGATCATCGGCGTGACGCCGCCCGCCAGGTGCGCGCCGCTGAAGAAGATCCCCTGCACCGTGCCGCGCTCGGAGCGTGGCACCCAGCGCGAGAAGGTCCGCGCCACGCTCGGCCATGCGCCCGCCTCGCCCATGCCAAAGAGAAATCGTGTCACGATGAGCGACACGAAGTTGAACGCCGCCGCCGTGAGCATTGTGAAGCTGGACCACCACAGCACGATGCGGGTAAGCACGTTGCGCGTGCCGCGCCGGTCGGCCCACCACGCCGTCGGGATTTCAAACAGCGCATACGCCAGCGCGAACGCGCTGTAGACCCAGCTCATCTGGTCCTTGTTCAGGCCCAGGTCGTGCATGATGTTGGGCGCGAGCGTGCCGACGCACGCGCGATCCAGGTAAGTGACGGCGGCGAGCGCCACCGCAAACGCGATCACCTTGTATCGGACGTGCGTCATGAAGAGGAGGCTAGTTCACCGTAATTTACCATCAGGGCTTGTCCACCCGGGTCATCCGGCCGGTGTCCCCGGAAAAAAAGCTGCGGACATTTTGCAACGCCGACTCCGCCATCCGCCGGTTGGCCTCGCGCGTGTTGGAGCCGGTATGCGGCGTGAGCACGACGTTGTCCAGTGTGCGCAAGTCCTTGCCGGGATGGAGCGGCGCATACGGCTCGCACACAAAAACGTCCAACGCCGCGCCCGCGAGCCGGCTGGAGGCGAGCGCATCGTAGAGAGCCTCCTCGTCGAGCACCGCGCCGCGGGCGGTGTTGATGAGCATCGCGCCGGGCTTGAGCCACGCCAGCCGCGTCGCGTTGACAAACCGCTGCGTGTCCGCGTTAACCGGAAGATGGACGCTCACGACGTCGGAGGCGCGGAAAAGTTCCTCGACGCTGGTCGTGAAATGTTCGACGCCGAATCGCGCCGGCGGCTCGGCGGGCGCGTGCCGGCTGCAAGCAATGACCTTCATGCCGAAACCCAGGTGCGCCATCGAAGCCACACAGCGGCCGATGCCGCCAAAGCCAAGGATGCCGAGCGTTTTGCCGCGAAGTTCCACGCCGACCTCGCAGGCAAACTCGCCCGCGCGCAACCGCGTCTCCTGCCGGACGATCTTCCTCGCCAGGCAACCCATCAGCCACATCGTGTGCTCGGCAACGCTGGTGTCGAGCGCGCCGGGCGTGTTGGTGACGGCAATGTCGCGCAGCCGGGCGAGCGTCTTGTCGATGCTGTCATGGCCGACGCCAAAGCGGGCGATGATCCCGCCGTTTTTCTTTCCCAGCGCCTCATACAACGGGCCGCGATACGGCGCCACGCCGACGATGACCGCGCGCGCGCCGTTCAATGCCACCGCCTCGGCCAGCGCCGCTTCGTCCGCCGGAGCCGGCTTGCAACACATGTCCTTCACGCTGCGGAAAACCTCCGCCGCTTTTGAGAACTCCAACTCGGTGACCAGAATGGTTTCCATGATGTGATTGGTGATTGGTGATTGGTGACTGGTAACTGGTGGCGCAGAGTACCAATCACCAATCACGAATTACCATTTTCGAGTTACCGCTTCGCCTTCAACATCGTCCGGCAGCCTTCGCGCACGAACGACGTGTCGATGCCGCACGGCACGAACAGGAATCCTTGCGCGAGGCGGCGGGACACATCGGCGGGGTCCACCGGCGCGACATGGATGCCCGGCGCGACCTTGTGCCGGCGGCAGGCGGCGAGAACGACATCCTGCGCCGCGAGCACGTCGGGATGCTGCAACTGGCCGGGGATGCCCATCGAGGCCGACAGGTCATACGGCCCGATCAGGATGGCGTCGAGGCCCTGCGTCGCCAGAATTTCATCCACATGGTTGACGGCGTTGATGTGCTCGATCATCGCCACCACCAGCACGTCGCGGTTGTGGTTGCTGTAATACTCGTCGAAGTTCCGGCCGAAACCGGTCGCGCGGCACAGCGACGCGCCGCGAATGCCCTCCGGCGGAAACTTTGCAATCGCCACCGTCTGCGCGGCCTCGGCCGGCGTGTTCACCGACGGCACGATGATGCCCGCCGCGCCCATGTCGAGCACCTGCTTGGCCAGCACCATGTCGCACGCGGGCAAACGCGCCATCAGTTCGCAGCCGGTGCCTTTCACGGCGAGCGCCATGTGGTAAAACGTCTCGACGTTGATCGGCGTGTGTTCCATGTCGGCGACGAGAAAGTCGAAGCCTTCCCCGGCCATGATTTCCACGACCGCCGGATTGCCTGTCATCACCCAGCCGCCCAGGGCCGGCTGGCCTTTGCTAATCTTGTCCTTGGTTTTGTTCATAGTCCTTGAAGGGGATACTGCCTGAATCTCTGACACGCGCAGCGTGCCACGGCGCGCCAACCCCGCGCCACAAGAAAATCCGCCCGCTCTTTCCGCCGGCCTCCCTCGGCCCTTCCCGGCGCTGGATCGAAGTCGTCCGGGCCGTGCTCGCACTCGCCCGGAGACCGCTTGGAATCGCCCGGGGCGTGGTCGGAGTTTTCCGGCGCTTGCTCGGTATCGCCCGGGGGACGCTCCAAGTCTCCCGGCGCTCCCTCAGACTCCCCGGAAACGCCCTCCAAGTCTCCCGGTAGAAGCTCAGACTCGCCCGGAAGCCGTTCGCTGTCGCGTTTTGACCACTTCAACTTCTATTATGGATCCTTGCCTGAGCATTATCGCTCATCCAACTCCCATTTAGCGCCCTTCAAGTCCCCCGATACGCAGTCGGACTCTTCGCGAGGCCTCAAACCAAGAAAACATGCGGTTATCGGCCTGTTTCGCGTGGTGGAACACTGCGGACTTTGGGAGGAGCCGCGCGCGCCCGCCCGCGCCCCACCGCCGGTGCAGGCCCCGCCGGAGCCGTGCTTCGAAGCCGACTACATGCCCGCGCCGGAGGAACCATAGCCACTGGCACTCGACACTCGTCCCTCGTCATCCTGCCGAGCGAATCGAACGGGAAGAATTGTGCTTGCGCCGGCTGTCCGGGCGGCGAGAATGCCAGCGATGAGCACGGCAACGGAAACAATGCAGCCATCGGCACGCGGCGTGCGCGGATTTTTACGCCGTGCCTACTCACGGCCTGCTGCCAGCCTTGCCGGGCTACGCCCGCAGGGCTGGCAGCAGGCCTCGAAACAGCGCCTCAACGCCGGTGGCCTGAAATAAAAATCTTATCCCTCTATCCCTTTGTAACGTGACATCGATTTCGGGTGGTCGGTTGCGAAAGTCAAAGCTTATGCCCATAGACAATAACGACTGCCAGCAGGAGATTGTTCGGTTGATGAGCGAGGACGCCAACAAACGAAATGAGAAGGAGTTTTTGGATTGGTGCGTCGAACTCGCTGCCCTGCCCGAAGATTACGAACTTAAACTCAAAGACGGTGTCAAAGCCGATATCGAGTTGCAACCGTTTCGATGGATGTCCCACGGCCTCGATCTGCTCCGGAGCAGCAAGGGCATAGGTGCCGTTCAACTCATGAATGGTCGTCAAGGCCCGTTTCTCGACAGTTATCTCCCGTATCAGGTCTTTCAGATGGGAACTGAGATTTTTCTCAAGGGCATGTGGCTTTGCCAGTTTGATGACTGCCGTCACCTCGCCCATGAGGGTTACGTGGGTGCCGACAAGCGGAGAAACTATGTCGAGCGGTTAAAAAACGATCTCGGTCACGATTTGCTCAAGATCATCGCAACAAACCGCGAGATTCCTCGGTATCAAGCTGATCCGACGACGATGCGGTTCCTTAAGATCGTCGAGGGCGTGGTGCGGTGCTTTTATTTTCCGCTCTATCAAGCCGACAAGCGCGGCAATCATTGGGCTCACTCCCGCTACCCCAAGCGTTTTTACAAGGACACTGATCAGGAAGGTTGTGCCGCCGCACTCCAGTCCTACCCACGACAGTGGCTAATCGTTAAACTGTTTGAGCCAATGGAAACACACGTCGACCACCTCTGGCAATTGCGCGCTGGTTTGCTCGCCCATCGTGGGAAGAAGGAAACCGCTGAGCCCGACAACCATTGTTGAGTTAACATGTTTTGCACTTCTTGTGGCTCAACAAACCCTGACAATGCTTGTTTTTGTCACGCGTGCGGCGTGAGCCTTTACAAACCTGCCGCGGATTCACAGGACACACCCAAGCAAGAACCCACGCCAGAAGAACCTGCCAAGGTTGATTCAAACTCAGATGCCTTGGCACCTACGCCCCGCAAGAACCAGAAAATGCTGCGCGTCATAGCGTGGCTGTTTCTTGCGATGCTTCTTGTTTCTATAGGTGTGATCGGTCTCAACATGACCCACTCGGGCCGGAATACTGCCAGTATTTCACGTCGTTCTGCCGCGCCGGTTCAGCAAGATCCAACGAAGTCAGGGTTCAACCCGCAGGCTCTGAAAGATTGGGAAGTAATGAGGCGCAGCGAAAGCAACGTTGTTGACGCAACTGGGGGATTCAGCCCCGCCGCGAAAAAACGATACCGTGAAATGTTGGCACTCGCGCTAAAAGCAACATTCACAACAACGAACTCGTTTTTGAGTGTCGAGCTTGACGGTAACGACCATGACATACTGGTGTTTTGCGCAAGCACGATGAACGAAACCGGATCTAAAATCATTTTGGATGCGCTTCGGACAGACGAATCTGAGTTTTGGAATGCGATTCGTTTCGCAGCCTTTGCAAGTGTCGTGTTTCGTGGCAATGCCTACCAGAAGACGCTTCACCAAACAGAGATCGCGCAGTTGAGTCATGGCTATGACCGGTTTGTATCAAAGAACTTCCAGATAACGAACTCTTCTAATAGCCAACTTCGAGAGACTCAAAGCGATGACGCTTTCCTTAGCCCTAGCGCTAAGCAACGGGGTCGAACCAATCTCGCGCTTGCGTTACGAGGAGGCTTAAAAACTCAGAGAAACCCCATTGAAGTTGAGATTGCTGGAAACACAGATGACATCTTGGTGTTTCGCTCTGGCGGTATGGACGCCGCAACAGCAAATACACTACTTGATTCATTCAGGCAAGATCCCGCAGCCAACTTTTGGAACAGCTTGCGTCTGTTTTCATTTAACGAAGTCGTGTTCCGTGGTGACAACTACCAACAGTCTGTTCCCCGATCACAGTTCATCCAATGGAGTCGAAACTACGAACAATATGTTTCTGAAGTTCGGAAAGTCGTTGGTCAGATAACTGAGGCAGCGCAAGGTGAGTCAAGAAGCGTCACACCGCCAAAGTGAATCGCAGAAATGGAGTTAGCCGAGTTTGAGCGCGTTTATCCGGAACGTTTCGCCACCTCCTACGACCACTGGCGGCCCATCGTCGCCGGCACGGTGGCGAAGTTCCTGCGCTGCGGCGATCTCCAAGAAGGTTTTTCCGCGTCAAGTGCCGCGCCTGCAAGCACGAGCTCTTCGTCGCCTTCTCCTGTAATCAACGCTGCGTCTGCCCCTCACCGTGCCCCCCGCCAATCTTCCCTTCCATTTCGCCCCGCTTCCGCTACACTCCGCGCCCAGAGCATTTAATACTTCCCGAACTCGTGGCATGCCTGCACCATCATAATGAAGTTCTCCGGCCGGCACGACGAGTGGATGCTGTTGGATGACATGAGAATGTAGCCGCCGCCCGGCGCGGCGTCGGCGATGGCCTGGCGAACGGCGTCGCGCACTTGCTCCGGCGTGCCGTGCGGCAATAGATGCGCGCAATCAATGTTGCCGGTCAGACAAACCTTGCCGCCAACGAGTTGCTTGACCTTTTTCAACTCCATCCCCGCAACCGGCTCGATGGGGTTGATGCCGTCGGGGCCGGCCGAGACGATCATGTCGAGGATCGGGTAGAGGTCGCCGTCGGAATGCTTGATGCACAGCGCTCCCTCGTCGTGAATCATGGCGATCATGGCCTTCAACGGCGGCAGGATGAACCGGCGGAACAGTTCGGGACTCATCATCGGGCCGTGGTTGCCGGCGTAATCGTCGCCGAGGATGATGACCTCCGCGCCGGCGCGGATGGCGCGCTGGACGATGCGCATGTTGCAGCGCAGCACCTTCTCCATCGTCACCTCAACCAGTTCCGGCTCGGCAATGAGGTTCATCAGCATGTTGTCGAGGCCCATCAGGTAGGCCGACCACATGAAAGCGGCGCGATGGTGAAAGCAGATGGCGCGCTTGCCCTTGTAGCGCGCGACGAGGTCGGGCAGCTTGCCGAGGCGGTGCGGCGCGTCGGGATCGGGCGGCGTGTAGGCGCGCGCGTCCTCCAGCGTCGCGATCGGCCCGCGCAACGGATGCGCCACCGCCTCGGGGCTGGGCAGATAGCTCACGCCCCATTCGTCGGTGAAGGAGCCGTCCGGGTTGTCGCGTACCTTCTCAAACAATGCGCCGCAGCCGACGCCGTCCATGTCGAGCCGATCCATGCAGTCGGCCACATCGCGGCAGCCCGGCACCGCCGCCTGCGCAACTTTTTCGTCCACCACAAACTCCAGCACCGGCACCCGGTCGGGCTGGCCGCGTTTGAGGGCGGTGTGGACGCGTTCGACGGAGTTCATGTCTGATTTCGTTTGGCGGTGTTCAGTTCCGCAGCTTGCAGAGCGCCCGCAGTGAATCGCGCACGGTGTTCGTGTCGCCAACGATGACGAACATGCGATACGCATACTCGCCCGCAGCGATGCCGTTCCTGTCCGTCACGCGGAAAACGCAGTTCCATTTCACGACCTTCTCCGCGCGAAACCGGAAACGTCCGTAGGTCGGCCCGGCGGTGTTCGGCGCAGGTTGCGGCGGCGTGTAGATGCCCATCGCGTGCGTGCCGCCCGGCACGCTGAAGACGACGGGATTGGGCCCTTCGCCGGGACCGTCGGATAGCGGTTCCAGTTCGCCGGTTTGCGGATTGAACTGGCGGAACTCCTCGAACGCCGGCGGCATGTAGCCGGTGAGCGCCTCAAAAACCGCGTGGGTGTGCCGCTCGCCCGCCGGCAGGCTGAAGGTCACATCGTAAGCGATGACGTGAGGCAGGTTTTTGCAACCGATCCGCACACGCTTGGTGAGGAGATGATCGGAAAGGACCGTCGTGTTTTTGGCAAGATTCGGCCCGGATTTTTCGCCCGGCACAAGCCAGAAGACCATTTGCGTCAAGGTCTGGAGCGAGTCTGGCCCGACGCGCCAGTGCAGCAGCCGGCTGGAGGATTTTCCGCCCGCACCATCGCGCCGCGAACCGGCCTCTGTCGGGTTAAAGGTTTCGGCGGTGATGGGCGTGCCGCAGTCGAGATTCGACGCCGACTGGAGCTGCCGCCCGTGATCGGACGAGTCTATGAACTCGCGTCCGTTCCAAGTCAGCGAATGGATCGCGCCCGCCAACCGTGCGGTGGTGGTGATAACGATCTCAGAAGAACCGGCCGCGCCACGGATCGTCGCGTTTCCATCGGGATCGCCGGCGTGCAGCGTGGCCGGCAGCGCCAGCAGCAGGGCGGTGAAAATGGCGGGTGCGGGTTTCATGGCTTCACTTTGCCCGACGTTTACTTCAACGGTTCCCAGGATCTCGCATCCAGTTCTTCCTCGCCAATCACGCCCTCCCAGCCGGGCCGTTTCCAGACGCGAACGTAATCCACGCGAAAAGAGGAAGGCAGGTCTTCATCCTTGGGCAGGCCGAACCAGTCGGGCATCGTTTCGGAATCGAAGATCAGGCGCATCGGCTGATGCCAGTGCGTATTGGGCAGCGACCGCACCGCCACGCCATCCACGTGATAGACGAGTTGCTGCGGCGACCATTCCAGCCCATACACGTGGAAGCCGTCGGCCAGCGGCCAGGGCGCCTGCCAGACGCCACCGGTGCTCCAGTGGTCGGCTTTGCCGTTTTCGCGAAAGACGTGCGCATTCATGTTGTAGGCTTTCTCACGTCCCAAGGCCTTGGCGCCGATCTCGAACACATCAATCTCGATGCGCCACGTTTTTCCGCCGCCGGCAAACCAGAACGAACTGGACCCGGCGGAATTCATCGGACGCGCCCGGATTTCAAAATATCCGTAGCGCGTGTAACGGATGGTTTGCAGGATGGCGGAGGTGTAGTCGTGATATCGTGGGTCCTTCGCCATCTCCGGCACGGTTTCCTTGCGCATGGTGAGCACGAGACACCCATTGTCCATCGTCACATTGGAACTCCGGAACAGTCCCGGCGCACGTCCTTTCCACTGGCGCATCGGTTCCCATTTCGTCGTATCCAGCGCCGGGCCGTTGAACTCGTCGCTGAACGGCTCGAACTTGATCCACCCACCTTGGTTCTGTTGATCCGCCAGCGGCAGGGATGCATTGACCAGCTCGGGCGTCGGGCCGAGCGGCCCGGTGCGCGTCCAGCCGGCATCCTTCCGGTCCACCGTCGCGCCCCACTTGGCGGCGAGATAGTCCGTCACATCGCGCAGCGCGCCTTCACTGACGAAGCCGCGGTCATAGATCAGCACCTCCGCGATGTCACCTTGAAGAGCATTGGCTAGCCGATCCGACCCGCCCACGGTGCCGATGCCCACCGGACCGGGCGCAATGCCGTCCTTGGACATCACTTTCACGCTGGGAGCATACGCGTCGGACTTGGCCTCAGCGGAGAGACAGAGATTGGGCGGCTTGTTGTCCGCGATGTCGCCCGAGCGGATGGAAACGAGGCGCTGCCAGCCATTGCCGCCCGCCTGCGCCGCTGTGCGGCGGGAGACGACGAAGGCGGTGATCGGCCCGGTCTTCCCCGCCACGGCCGCCACACGGAATCCGTCGCGGCCCGACATGCGAACGGCCGGATGCCCGTTGAAATCGTGCTCCAGCAACGCGGGCTTGCCCAACGCCGTGGCATGATGGCCCGCCCCGGACTTGTCCCGCCAGCGTGTGACTACGTTGTCTTGAACTTCCAGCGTGCCGGCGTCGCTCGCGTCCAACCAAAGCCGCAGCCCCTCGCGTGAAGGACCGTTGTCAGCGGCCGCAGCCACGTTCAACGCCGCCAGCAACAGGGCGGTGAGGATGTTGTTGAAAAATGTTTTCATGCTTCCGGGAGCCTGCCACCGCGCGCCGTCCCCGCGCCACAAAAAACATCTTGCCATCAAAGTAGCCGCGTCACTCCGTGACGCGCCATCATGGTCATACTCGCGTCACGGAGTGACGCGGCTACTGAAATTCTTCTTGCCAGCCCCTCGCTTCGGCGTATTCTGCGCCCCAGTCGCCTGCGATAGAGCACCCGTCACCGCAGCAGTGCGATACAAGGCGCGTAGCAGGCATGCCAAGGAAGAAAATACATGGCCCGCGCCGACTTCAGCCGAGCAGACTTCTGCCGTGCCAACATCCCCGACCCCGGACCGCAAGGTCCGCCGGGGCCGCAGGGAGATCAAGGCCCGCAAGGATTCCCCGGAGCCGACGGCGCACCGGGCCAGCAAGGTCCTCCCGGCGAAGTCACCGCCCAACAACTCACCGACGCCATTGCCGGCACCAGCGCCAACACCAACGCCGTGCAACTGCTCGACACCGGCACCTTCACCGACCCGCCCACCGCCGCCGACCTCATGGCCGTGGCCAACAAACTCAATGAATTGATTCAGGCGATGAGGAGATGATGAACATGTGAAACCACTGATGGACACCGATGAACGCGGATGGGAGACTCCGCGGGGCGTTATGTGTAATCCTTACAGGGGCGTCAAACACTGTAAAAGACCGCTGGCTTAAGTGGAGATGTCATGAGTATCAAGAAACGTGAGGCCAAGTTGGTTGTGCCGGGAGGCCGAATACCACCCAGGAAGGCGCTCAAGTCAATTAAACGATCGAAGAGAGGAATTGGCCAAGAGTTGGACAAGGCAAGCGACCTATTCCTGCTCAGGAGGCTACCTCAGAGTATGAGGGCTTTGAAGGCCATTCTGAAACGCGATCCAAACAATTACTGGGCACACGTACTTTTGGGATACGTGCTTTCAGATACTGGAAATCTAAAACGCGCGCGCAAATACTATGACCGCGCGATCGCGCTAAAGCCAAAACAAGACTCCGCATATTGGGCGAAAGCGAATGCGTTAGTTGAAGACGGTCATTATAAGGAAGCGGAGTATTGCGCAACAGCAGCGTTGCAATTGGCTACTGCCCACCGCCATCTGTGTGTGATTAACCTTGAGTTGATTTATGATACTCTAATTGATAGCCTAATCGGGCAGGAAAAACGACAGGAGGCTCTTGTTGTGGCTAGAACCGCTTGCGCGACCATAAAGAGCAAGCTAATGCAGAGTAAGGCAAAACGACTTCGAACACGTATCCATTATGATACTCGTGGAACCGCTTATTGTTTGAAGCGGAAATGGAATGAAGCGCTGGCTGATTTTCGCAGAAGTTGCGAAATGAAATTGCATTCGGGTGACCAGGATTATCCGCGCTTGAGAATCTGGTTTGTAACGGTGCGGCTTAGGGAGGCCGAAAGGGCGGACCAAGAACTAGCAGAGTATTTGGATAAGCGAAAACAAGACGGTCCAGACGAATTCTTGGTTAAGGTAATGCATTTCGTCCTCGACAAAATGAGCGAGCGCGAATTGATCGCATCTACGTTCTCGTCAAATCAAAACGAGAACCGAGACCATCGTTGTGTAGTATGGTTTTATGTTGGCGTGAAACGGCTGAGAGTTGGCGACCAAAACACTGCTGCCGATAGCTTCCGTAAGTGTTTGGACGCTGGTATGATCAACATGCCGGAATATCAATTTGCCCGCGCCGAACTGAAGGCACTCCAATGAATCCGCAAAACCACATCGGGAAACTGATTCTTCTTCTCTGTCTCGCCCTGCCCGTCGCCGCCCACGCCGAACTGAAGGCGCTCGGCCAATACCGGAGCGGGCGTTCCGCGCACGCGATGCTTGGACTCAACAAAAGCCATTCATAACAATATGACACCGAAAACGATCCTTCTCATGAAAGGTGCGCACATGTTCGTTATATTCGTTGGCGGACTGTTCGTGTTGTTTTACTTTAGCAGCAGCAAAGCGCGTGCGCTTCAACGATGGGCCAAGCGCGTCTTCCTTCTAATTGGTATCATCTGTATCGTTCAAAGCGTCGTGGGATGTCTGTTCTATCTCAAAAGCGAACCGTTCTCAGAGCTTGCACGTAAATTGATGTGGGTCGAGATGAAGTGGGTTTCCGGCCTAGTGGTGGGATTGATTATTCCAGTTGTTCTTTCAGGCGAGATCAAGAAAGCATGTCGCGCTCAAGACACGTACGGTGCAAGGAGCAGTTGAACGAAACGTTGCGAAAGGCACTATCATCAAACCGAAAAACCACATGGGGAAACTGATTCTTCTTCTCTGTCTCGCCCTGCCCGTCGCTCCCGCGAGGAGGTAAATGTTTATGAATCCAAAAATGGAGAAACAACGGAAACTGCTAACAGGCTTTGCAAGCCGCCGGACCCAACGCGTTTTCTTGGTCATCGCAGGACTTGCTGTAATTTCTACTGTCTTCTTTCTCACTTTCATGACTATTGTGGTTTGCAAGGTTGGAGTTCACCGTTTTCAACATATCACCGATTTCGACATTGTTTTAATGGCGTGTTTCATTTCTATTGGGCTGATTCAGGCATGTCTGTGTGTGCGTTTCTTTGTGATTGGGCAAGCGCTAGCAGCATTTGGTCTCGACCGACCCGGAACATATTCCTCGCTACCAAACACCCCCGAACAGAAGTCACTCCCATGAATCCGCAACACCACATCGGGAAACTGATTCTTCTTCTCTGTCTCGCTTTGCCCGCAGCCGCCAAACCGAATAGAAAGCCCCCGGCGATTATGGATCTTGGTTGTTTTAGGAGGCAATGACCATGGACAACTACGACGCGGATGCGGCGTTTGCACGGCGGCGAGGCGGAAAGTGGGCAGTGGGCAGTGGTCAGTGATCAGCCGGAGGGAAGCGGAAACGCGGAAGGCGAAACGCGAAACGCGAATTTGAGGGCGGCGAGCGCGGCGCCGATGGCAGCGATGGCGGCGGCGAAACCGAAACAGAGTATTCCGTGGCCGGCGGGGTTGGCGCCGGTGCCGGTGCCGTTGCTCCAGAAGCCGCAGCCGACGGATGCGTTGCCGGCGTGCGATTATCTGGCGGTGACGTGGACGGTGGCGGAGGCGAAGGCGCTGGCGGATGTGCTCACGCC
>Ga0114951_10001810_pt1 | contig 25500 bp, 22 predicted proteins | sample AM7aDNAmetaG_FD_88677 | JGI IMG/M metagenome (GOLD analysis project Ga0114951, IMG submission 88677) | Freshwater microbial communities from Finland to study Microbial Dark Matter (Phase II) - AM7a DNA metaG | ecosystem: Environmental > Aquatic > Freshwater > Lake | place: Finland: Lake Alinen... | reverse complement strand
TGGACAATATAAATATGAACAGTTCTATCATTACTGCTATTGAAGCTTCACTCAGGGTAAAGGAATTGTTGTTGCATGACAGTTTTGTACACAACCTCATAGCTTCTGTTGTGTCTGAAATTGTCAGTTCATACAGGAATGGGGGGAAAGTGCTGATATGTGGCAATGGGGGAAGTGCTGCCGACGCACAGCACATCGCAGCAGAACTCTCGGGAAAATTCTATTTCGACAGGGAACCTCTGGACGCTGAAGCCCTTCATGTTAATACGTCATACCTTACCGCAGTTGCGAATGATTACGGTTATCAGCATGTATTCGGAAGACTTGTGCAGGCTAAAGGCAGACATGGAGATATCCTTATCGGGATAACTACTTCTGGCAATTCCTTGAATGTAGCTATTGCCCTGCAACAGGCTAAAAAACAAGGTCTGGTCACTGTCGGTTTCTCCGGCATGAATAAAGGAAAAGTGGACGAATATTGCGATTTTATTTTTCATGTCCCCTCAGATGATACACCACGGGTACAGGAAGCTCATATTCTGATCGGCCACATCATTTGTCAGTTGGTAGAATCAGAGCTTTTTACACGATGACGAAGGAAGCCGTTATACTTGCAGGAGGTTTGGGCACCAGGATAAGGGATGTGGTTCCCGATGCTCCAAAATCAATGGCTCTTATTAATAATAAGCCATTCCTGGAGTATTTGCTGAATTATCTCAATCAAAACGGTATTACAAGGGTTATTTTGTCCATAGGCTACAAGTATGAAAAAATTTCTGCTTATTTTCAGCAAAACTATAAAAATATTGAACTGGTTTATTCTGTTGAATCAGAGCCACTTGGTACAGGAGGGGCTACTGCTTTAGCTATGAAATCAGTCAGATCAGATGATGTGTTTATTCTTAATGGCGATACTCTTTTTAATATTGATATGAAACGTTTATTCGATTTTCATATGATTAAAGAATCCGATTTCTCACTGGCACTTAGACGTGTTGAGGATGCTAGCCGTTATGGTATGGTTTCCTGTAATGATGAGGATCGTATCACGGAATTCAGGGAGAAAGATGCCGCCGGCGGTGCGGGACTCATTAATGGTGGAGTTTATATTGTAAAAACGAAGCATTTTAACCTGCTCAAACTTTCAGGAAAGTTTTCACTGGAAAATGATTTCTTCGCAAAATCATGCATGTCTTCGCGTATTTATGGATTTGTTTCTGATGATTATTTTCTCGATATTGGTATTCCCGACGATTATTACAAAGCACAGAATGAATTTAAAAAATTTGAAAACGGATAAAAGCTGGACACTTTTTCTTGACAGGGATGGCGTGATCAATAGGAAAATTGATAACAGCTATGTTATGTCCTGGGATGATTTTGATTTTATAAATGGGGTTAAAGAAGCTTTTAGCATGATGAATCATCATTTCGGCAGAATTATTGTCATCACAAATCAGCAATGTATTGGAAAAGGACTTATTGATGAAGAACAAATTGAACTTATTCACAATAAAATGATTCTGGAGATTGCCAGGGCAGGAGGACGCATTGACAGGGTTTTCTTTTCTCCTGATGTAGAAAGCCCTGATTTACATGACTTGCCACATGATAACGTCAGTCGTAAGCCGGGTATAAAAATGGCACTGCAGGCGAAAAAAGAATTTCCGGAAATTGACTTCAAAAAATCAATTATGGTGGGTGACTCATATTCAGATATGCTTTTTGGTAAACGACTTGGCATGAAAAACGTACTGATTGGTGAAAATTATACTGAGAATTCTGAAATTAATGAACTGGTATCTTATAAATATATCAGCCTGAAAGAATTTGCCGATGATTTGTAATGTTACGTGGATGTAATCGTTATTAATTAAACTGTGAACTAATTATGTATAAAAGATATTTTTTATTGCTGACTGTTATTATTATTCATATTTCAGTCACCTTTAGCCAGAAAGCTGCTAACGATACCATAAATAAGACGGATTCATTGGGGCGGAAACAAGGTTACTGGAAGAAAAAAGATAAAGACGGCAGTTTGAAATATGAAGGAAGATTCTTCAATGATAAACCTACAGGAATCTTTAAATATTATTATCCTGAAAAAAATATAAAGGCAATATCATTATTCAGGGATAGCCTTCATTCTAAAACCACTGCATATCATCCAAATGGAAAGGTGTTATCTGAGGGATGCTATTTCAGAACCAGCAAGGATAGTATCTGGAAATACTACAACGAGTATGGGAAAATTGTTTCTGAAGAATCATTTTTAAAGGGTGTTAAAAACGGTATATGTAAAATATTCTTTACATCCAATGGTAATGTCAGTGAAGAAGTTACCTGGAAAAATAATGTCAAGGACGGTATGTGGCATGAATTTTTTGAGGACGGATCAACCCGTGTGAAAGCTGTTTATAAAAATGGTTATATTGAAGGTCTTTTTCAGTCTTTCTATCCGAATGGAAAGGTTGAATTATCAGGAACTTATAAACATTCACAAAAGGATGGGATATGGATATCCTTTGCCGATAACGGTGAAAGTAATATGAAAGAAATATACAAAAACGGAAACCTGAAGAAGAAAGAGATATATGTTAAAGTGGATGGTAAAGTAAACCCTGTTGAGACCATTACTGTTGCTTTTGCTTATTCATTTCAGGGCAAAACCATCCTGGAACAGAAAGACAAACATATTATACCTGTCGATGACGATATAAACAGGATTGAGCTTCTTTTAGGACCTGAAAAGTTTATCAGGATCAACAAAAATGCTGTGGTGGGTTTCGATGCTATTAAAGGTGTCCAGGTTCAGACAGAGAAATTTTTAAAAGTAATTACTCAACCTGTTGCAGAAATTGAACTGATTGCCGATGAGGGAAGTTCAGAGTTCCTGATTACACGGTATAAGGTTATTCCATAATAAATATGAAAGAAAAAGTTCTGGTTGCAATGAGTGGCGGGCTTGATAGCTCTGTAGCCGCTTTCCTTCTGCTAAAACAGGGATATGATGTAATTGGAATAACAATTAAAACCTGGGATTATGAGATGTCAGGAATTGAAAATTACCGCGATACATCATGCTGCAGCCTGGAATCTATTAACGATGCGCGGAATCTTGCCGTGCAGCTTGGCTTTCCACATTATGTTATGGATATGAAGGATGATTTTGAGCGCATTGTAGTTAAAAATTTCATAGATGAATATATTGCAGGACGAACTCCAAATCCATGCGTAATTTGCAATAAATTTTTCAAGTGGGACGCATTGCTGAAAAAAGCATTCCAGCTGGGTTGCCATTATATAGCAACAGGCCATTACGCCAAAATACACTGCGAAAATGAACGGTATTTCATACGCAAAGCTTCTGATGATAAAAAAGAACAGTCTTACGTTCTCTGGAAACTTACCCAGGAACATCTCCGCCATACTCTCTTTCCCCTCGGAAATTATAATAAAACACAAATACGTGAAATTGCTGTGGAAAACAGGTTTGACAGCATCGTTAATAAAAGGGAAAGCTACGATATCTGTTTTATTCCAGATAACGATTACAGATCCTTTCTTAGACGTAGATTGCCTGATCTTGATCAGAAACTGGAAGGCGGGAATTTTATCGATAAGAACAATCTCATCTTAGGCCGGCACGACGGTTATCCGTTTTATACGATAGGACAGCGTAAAGGATTGAAAATTGCTGTTGGTGAACCTCTGTATGTGAATCATATCGACCCTGTTAATAACACGGTAAAGCTTGGTTTTAAAGATGAACTAATGACTAATGAAATGGTTGTAAGTGAAATTAACTTTATGAAATATACCTCTTTAGATAATCCTTTAAAAGTGACGTCTAAAGTACGGTATCATGATGAAGGGGCAGAGAGTTATATTATTGAAAGGGATGGAAAAATACAGGTGACTTTCCCGGCAGGAGTTACGTCGGTAACCCCGGGTCAGTCTGCTGTTTTTTATGAAGGTGACGATCTTGTAGGAGGCGGGATCATCTGTTGACATGGACTACATGAAATAAATACTTAACTTTATCAATTAATCGAATGATAATGAAACGATTTACCCTGATAGCAATATTGATTTCTTTGCTTATGGTTTCTTCAGCCAAAGCACAAACGATGGATACTATATACAAGTACATTGTGTTTTTTAAAGACAAAAATAATTCTTCATTCAGTTTGACTCATCCCGAAGAATTTTTATCAGAAAGAGCTTTAGCCAGAAGACAAAGGCAAAATATCTTAGTCCAACCGAATGACATACCTGTAAATTATAGGTATATTGACAGTGTTCTGACTAAAGGTGTAACTTATCTGAACCGGTCACGATGGTTGAATTCATTGACAGTTCAGGCAGACAGCGATACCAGCAATATCAGCAGGATAAGAACGCTGCCGTTTGTAAAAAATATTATCAGGGTATCGCGGCTGGTCAGAATAGTTAAAAAGAATAATAATGAGGCTAACAATGTCAATGATTCGGGTATTATCTGCCAGGGGAAATCTTCACAGGTCAACAACAATCTGAATAGCTCAGCAATGAGTTATCCTGTTTATAATTACGGAAAATCTTTTGATCAGGTACATATGCTCGGCGGGGATGTTCTACACAGTCAGGGCTTTAGGGGGGAGGGGGTGCTTATTGCCGTTCAGGATGCCGGATTCTGGAAAGTGGATAAATTAAGTGCTTTCGACAGTTTGTGGCTTAATAATCAGATTATTGGTGTAAAAGATTTTGTGGAACCATGGGAAAATGTTTTTAAAAAAAGTACCCACGGCATGATGGTCCTTTCGATTATTGCCGGCAACATTCCCGGTCAGCTTCTGGGAACTGGACCTAAGGCGTCATTTTTATTGTTGCGGTCAGAAGATGCAGGCTCGGAAACTATGGTGGAAGAATATAACTGGGTTGCTGCAGCCGAATATGCCGATAGCACCGGTGCTGATATTATTTCCTCCTCTTTAGGATATACAACATTTGATGACTCTACTCAGAATCATACCTATTCCATGATGGACGGGAATACAACTGTAATCACCAAAGGAGCAAAGATGGCTGCTGAGAAAGGGATACTGGTTGTGAACAGTGCAGGGAATTCTGCTGATAAACCCTGGCACTACATCGGTGCACCGGCTGATGCCGATAGTATCTTGGCCTGTGCTGCTGTTGGCAGCGACAGGGAATATGCTTCTTTCAGTTCTGTTGGGCCCACTTCAGACGGGAGGATAAAGCCCGATGTGTCATCAATGGGGTATGGTACCTTCATAGCTTCAACAACAGGGGGGATTAGCTCCGGCAGCGGCACATCATTCTCGGCACCGCTGATCGCCGGCATGTGTGCCTGTTTATGGCAGGCCAACCCTTTATTGTCGAACATGGAAATCATCAGGATTATTAAAGAAAGTTCTGACCGGTATTCCAAACCTGATAATTATTATGGTTTTGGTATACCTAATTTTAGTGTTGCCAATATGATTGCTAAAAATATTAATATTCATGATCTGGATAATGAAAACCAGGTCAATATTTATCCCAATCCCTTCTATAACAATATATACATGATGTTCAGCTCATTATCCGCCAGACAGGTTATTGTAGAATTATTTGATATTAACGGACAAAGAATTTACTACGATAAAAATGAAGCCGGAAACTCAGGTTATAATTCAATTGTTGTTGACAATCTCGATTACCTGCCTGATGGCCTGTATTTAGTGAGACTATCATCAGGTGATAAAGTATCTACTTGTAAAGTGTTGAAAAAAGCATTTAATGATTAATATTATCTGAAGAGATTGACATTCCCGTTCAATTCGTGCCGGCCTCTTTTTTTATCAAATACGATAAGATACCAGGAATATAATCCTCCCGGCATCGGCTTCTCTTTCATTGTGCCATCCCAGGTTTTCGTATAATCATTACTTTCAAAAACCAAACCGCCCCAACGGTCAAATATTTTCATATTATACCCTTTTTCCCAGTTTATCCCGAAACCTATCGGAAAAAAACGGTCGTTTATACCATCTCCGTTAGGTGTAAAACTGTTTGGAAGATAAATGGTGAAGGCCTGTTCGATGATAACTGACCTGGATGTTTCATCGGTACAACCATCTTCGCTGTATACTATGAGAGTAATATTGAATGTGCCCTCGTTGTTATAATCATGATATGGTGTGCTGTTTGAAGAGGTGTTTGATTGTCCTGACTGAGGATCTCCGAAATTCCAGCTCCACTGCCCGGCAAACAGAGACAGATCGTTAAAATTAATTGTTGGCTCATCTGTGGTTGTTTTTGATGGAAACATACTAAAATCAGCCACAGGTGTCTGGTACACATCAATATAATTCGTTTTTATAATGGAGTCAGCACATCCGTTAGCAGTTGTATAGACAAGCAAAACAGTATATTCACCTTTGCTTGCGTATGTATGCGAAGGATTCTGCAAATCAGAAGTGTTATAGGCCGAGCCGTAATCACCAAAGTTCCACATCCAGATTCCGGGTGCTGGCGATGAATTGTCAGTGAAGTTGACAAGCAATGGGTTACAACCGTTCAAAGGCATAGCACTGAAGTCAACCACAGGTCTTGCACTCACGGTTATAGGCAACCTGGTAACAGTACTGTTGCATCCTTGTTCTGATACCTGCAGGGTAACATCGTGAATTGCAGCATTAGTCCAGTTGACAACGAACGGGCCCATGTTACTGCCGGAAACAATATTAGCCCCGTCAAAATCCCATAAATAAGTGGCATTTGGTGAGGCATTGCCGGTATAGGTGATAGTTACATTTTCATCCTGACACAGATTCTGATCAGCAGTAAAGGGTGATGTAGGTATCTGATGTGTACAAATAACTATGGTATCATATGCATTGTTTGATCCTATAGTATCCTGCAAAACTAATCCTATGGTTGTGACACCAATGGGGGGATGAAGTACGTTAGTATCTCCGATGACATTATTTGACCACGTAATATTTTGTGAAGCAGGGCAGGAAATAGTAACATTATCCAAACCCCAGTGATCATAATCGTAATCCGTTACCTGTTCCTGATGCCATCTGAAACGTGTTTGTGTTGAGCGTGCTCCTGCCGGTACTATATAGCAATAGTTAGCCCACGTTGTAAATGGGGTATTGCCTGATCCAACCGAAGTTCCCTGACCTATCCACTGATTATTAGGATACTGGTTTCCATCAGGGCGGAAATAGACGATGTCACGCCAGGGGCCATTATTAATTGAGTATTGAAGCGAAACACCCTCATCCACTTCATCAGGCCCTTCACAGGGTGTATTATCTCCCTGTATTGCAAACCTGAGGTCGAAACAAATGGTACAGCCTGCACCTGACACATCAAAGGGGATCGTAATCAGGTCACGGGGAAAAGATGAAGCATTTCCAATCCATAAATAAGTCGATCCGTTACCTACCCCGCAAGGGTTATTGAACATGGGAGAAGCATTCGACTGCCATCCTGCTCCAATAGTTCCATTATTAAAATTATTATTCATCAGGTAGCCACAAACACCATTTGCAGTCAATACAACAGAATCTCCATAGCATATATTAATGGTATCAATATTTAATACATCAATTCCATTAGCATTAAATGAATTTAGTACGCATTGCGAGTAGGAGGGATGTATAAAAAAACCTATCATAATTAACAAGAGAAAAATTTTCTTTTTCATGCCATGTTATTTTACTGCAGGAACAAATTTAAAAATAATTTACTCTGTTAAGACAGAATATTACAAATTTCGTTGTACACAATTTTATAAAATAAAAATGAATATAAACGATCTATTTTGAATAATAAATGCTTAAATCAATCAATTTAACAAATGTAAACAGAATACAAAAGTAAAAAGCCATCTATATAGATTGAATAATTGTAAATTATCCAATTATCCTTAAATTATAGTATAAAAATTTATATTAAAATCACAAAATCAGTACTATAAGACATATACTAATAGTTTTACTTTAATACTTACCTACTATTTCGAACGGAATTAGGATTATTCACTAAATAATTCATAAAAGGTTATATATCAGATAATAAAGATTGCATTCTAATCATTATATTTAATAATCAACACAATCTATAAATATTACAAATGTAAATTATAAAAAGTTACACATGTTAATTTAATAGTGTGTATATTTGTAAACAAATTAAAGGCTATGATAGAAAGAATTTTACTTATTCTAAAGACAAAAAATATTTCATCTTCACAATTTGCTGATGAAATTGGTGTACAACGGTCAAATATTTCTCATATACTTTCAGGTCGGAATAATCCAAGCCTGGAATTCATAAAAAAAATCCTTGACCGGTATAAGGAAATTAACATGGAATGGCTGGTTAACGGCAAGGGACCTATGCAAAAGGAAGCCGTCCCTCCAAATCCTGACCTGTTTACGATCCTTGAAAGCAAGGAAGTGCAGAATGTTAAAGCTGAGCCTGAGAAAAAGGTCGATGTTCAGGAATCAAAATTTGATGAAAACAGTCCTGATAGCCTGTCTGAGCATGAAATGCAGAAAGTGATAGAAAATATCCCTGTCCAAATTAACAAGGAAAACCTTACGAAAGAAATTGAAAAAATTGTTATTTTATATAAGGATAAAACCTTTACATCTTATCACCCTGAATAAGATACTAGAACCTTTCTGTCTTTGAAAAAAAGAAATCGGACTCAAGAACAGCATTTTCATCAATGTCGGAGCCGTGAACAGCATTATAACTGATGGATTTCCCAAATAATTTCCGGATACTTCCTTCAGCAGCTTTTTCAGGGTCAGTGGAACCTATTAACTGACGAAAATCTTCAACGGCATTTTCTTTTTCAAGAATCATCACAATCACAGGACCGGATGACATATATTCAGTTAATGATTTAAAAAAAACTTTATCCTGGTGGATATTGTAAAATAAGGATGCCTCTTGCTGAGTTATATGTGTCAGTTTCATTGCTATTATACGAAATCCTGCATCAAGGATCATAGTCAGGATCTTGCCGGAATTTCCATCTCTGAATGCTGTGGGTTTAATTATAGAAAATGTAAGATTGTTCATACAGGTTAATTTGTTGTACAAATATAAAACATTTTATTTCAACCATTATATTTTATAATTTTGCAGAAAAACTGAATTTTGACAGATTTACTTAACTATAGCAGTACCTTACAACTCATCAGCCAATCCGAAAAGATCAGTATTATATCTCATATTAATCCGGATGGTGATTCTATTGGCGCCACTCTGGCTTTGTATATTTACCTGTCGAAGAAGGGGTTGAAAGTTCAGGTTATAGCTCCTTCAGCGATACCGGGATTTCTGAAATGGATGCCTGAAATATCAGATATCATTATTGGCAACCGGCAGAAGGAAAAGGCTGAAACGATACTACAGAGCTCTGACCTGATTATTTGTGTCGATTTTAATTCCACGAACAGAGCAGGCAAACTATCAGATGTACTGAAGAACTCAAAAGCTAAAAAAATTCTGATAGACCATCATCCTAATCCTGTTGTCGAAGAGTTTGATAGTATAATATCAAAAACAGAAACTTCTTCCACTTCTGAGCTGGTTTATGACTTTATTGTTTTTTCTGGAGACAATAACCTGATTGACAAAAACATTGCATCATGTATATACACAGGAATCATTACAGATACAGGATCGTTGAGTTATAACTGCAATCATGTATCTTCATACCATGCGGTCGCTGATCTTCTAAGCCTTGGAATCGACGGGGCATCCATTCATGACAAAATCTATAATGAAAACACTGAAGACAGGATACGTTTACTTGGCCATTGCCTGAAAAACAGAATGGTTGTTAACACTGACCTGTCGTTTGCATACATATATCTGACTACCGATGACCTGAATCAATTCAATTACAGGATAGGTGACACAGAAGATGTGGTGAACATTCCTCTTTCGATAAAAGGCATACATCTTTCTGCTCTTTTCACTGAAAGAGAAGAGCATATACGATTGTCATTGCGTTCAAAAGGGGAATTTTCGGTAAATGATTTTGTGAGGAAATATTTTGAAGGGGGTGGTCATAAAAATGCTGCCGGCGCCAATTCTTACGTTTCTATGGAAAAAACGATAGAAATTTTTGAAGATGCTGTTCTTGCAAATAAAGAACTTATAATTAACAGCGCAGAAAGATGATCAGGCAAACGGTAATGTATTTATTCATTTTCTTGTTGATTCTTGCTCATATGGGCTGTAAAACGAAAACAGAAGAGCATACCGCCCCAAAGTCGCTGGATGACCATATTATGATGAACACTAACCGTATTGTGACTGTTTCTGAAGAAAGCATCATTGATGACTATATCAAACGTTATCAGTGGAAAATGAATAAAACAGGATCCGGTTTGCGGTACATGATCTATAAGACCACATCAGGTAAGAAAACCGGGCAGGGTGACGTCGTAACGCTCAATTATTCGCTCGAGCTGATTAACGGACAACCCTGTTATTCTTCAGCAAATGACGGTCCTAAAAAGTTTATTATCGGTAAAAGCACAGTAGAAAGAGGCCTTGAAGAAGGAGTTTTACTGATGAAAAAAGGTGAGAGAGCAAAATTTATATTACCTTCGCACCTCGGAAATGGTTTTCAGGGAGATATGAAGAAAATCCCTAAAAAAGCTATTCTTATATATGATGTTGAATTAGTAGATGTTATTCAATTAAATAATAATTAAATTTTGAAAAAATGAGAAAATTAAATGTGAAAATTTCAATGTTATTGATTTTATCAATAATCATGATTTCCTGTTCTAAACACCCCGGTTTTAAGAAAACGGACAACGGCCTTTACTACAAAATTCACACGAAAAGTGATGATACTACTAAAGCACGTGTTGGTGATGTTCTAACGATGAAGATGTGTGTCAGGGCAAAAAACAAAACGATGGACTCTGTTCTTTTTAATTCCAATATGATTCCTTATCCTTACAAAATGCAACTTTCTAAACCTATGTATAAAGGTGATTTTCTGGAAGGTGTTGCCCTTTTGTCTAAAGGAGATAGTGCTACTTTTATTTTAATGCAGGATTCGGTATTTAAAAATGCTCAAAAGCCTCCTTTCTTAAAACCAACAGATGAGTTGTTTATGGATATTAAAATAATTAATATTCAGTCGAAGAAGGAATACGACAAAGAAATGGAAATTCAGATGAAGCAGCAGCAGGCAGCTTTGGAGCAAATAAAAAATAAAGAAGCTGAAGACTTTTCTAAATATCTGGCAGACAATAAAATCAAAGTAAAACCAACAGCAAGTGGTTTATATTATATTGAACAAAAGAAAGGTAAGGGAGCTAAAGCTGAAAACGGTAAAAAAGTGAGTGTGCATTACACCGGTACCTTACTGAATGGCACTAAATTCGATTCTTCGATAGACAGGGGAAAACCCTTTGAATTCACTCTCGGACAAGGACAGGTCATCAAAGGATGGGACGAAGGCATTGCATTGATGCGTGAAGGCGGAAAAGCAAAATTTATTATTCCTTCTTCACTGGGATATGGTGAAAGAGGAAGTGGCCCTGTTCCTTCCTGCGCTACACTGATTTTTGATGTTGAACTGATCAGCGTAAAATAAACTTTAGGATTTTTTTCCGAAATGAAGAGCATGGTTTTATCATGCTCTTTTTTTTACCTGCTCTCATCGTTTATCTAAAAAATTAAATAGGATATGCATTGAATGATAAATTTGAATTAAATTTGAATAGATTTTTAAAAAAATATCAGGATGAAAAATTTTTACATTTCATGCATAACTGTGATCTTCATACTGCTGTCAGCCTGCAGCAAGGATGAAACAACATCTGCCTATTTCGACAGAAACTATGTGGTTTTCGGATCATTTTACGGGGAATGCGGGGGATATAACTGCATTGAAATATTCAAGATTGAAAATGGTATTTTATATGAAGACACATCTGATATTTATCCTTCAAATACTGTATATGAAGGTGTCTATTTTGCCCAGTCGCAGGCCAGGTATGAACAGGTAAAAAAACTGGTCAATTATATACCACCCTCTTTGCTTATGGAGCCACAGGGAAGTATTGGCGGACCTGATTCACATGATCAGGGTGGCTTGTACTTCGAATTGAAAGTGAATTATATCAGGAAATTCTGGAAAATTGATACCGACACTGCTGCTATTCCTCATTACCTGATACCACTGACAGACACCATAAAAAAGTATGTACAGAAGTTGCGATAGAAAAGGCCATTTATACATCGTATAATTTTACTATATTTGCCGCTCATTTATAAATCCGGACTGTAACATGAGAAGACTACTAATTCTTATCATGCTGTTGTTAATAACCCCGAATATTTTCTGCCAGGTAAGCTCTTTACCGGGTTTTACAGCGTTGGAAAACGGAATCAGTTATAAAACGCTGAACAAAGGTTCAGGAGGCAGGATTAACAATGGATACTATGCACACATTGATTATCTGCTCTATACAAAAGATACAGTTATTTACAATAGTTATTCCAAAGGAGGTCCTCATATCGTTCAATATGACAGCATCGAAACCCCTGTATTCTCATTCAATGTCCTTCTTCATTTAATGGATATTGGCGACAGTACTTTATTTATCGTCAGTGCCGACAGCATCTTTAAAGGTAAGGAAATGCCTTCTTATATGAAGAATAACTCCAGTGTTTTCTATACTGTAAAATTAGAAAGCCAGCAGAGCAAAGAAGAATATGAGAAGGAATCGAAAAAACAGCAGGATCTGATGAAGGTGCTGGCAGATAAAGAAATCAGCGACCTTAATCAGTTTCTCAAAGAAAATAAAATCAATGCCCATCCTGAATCAAACGGCATGTATTATATTGAAAGGAAAAAAGGGAAGGGGATACAGCCGGTTAAAGGAAGTACAGTCTGGGTATATTTCAAATGCTCTTTAATTAATGGCCTTGAGGTATACAAGTCATGCCGGCAATGTAAACCCCTGGATTACATCCTGGGATCAGGAAAATTATTGAAAGGAGTTGAAGAAGGTTTATACAAGATGCATTCCGGGGGGAAGGCAAGGCTGATACTCCCTTCTTCCATAGCATATGGGACTGCAGGTTATTACACTGTACCATCCTGTTCCACCCTTATCGTTGACATTGAACTTGTTGATGTTAAATAATTAAAATTAAAAAATATGAAAACTAAATTGTTTCTAAGTACCTTTTTATTAATAACAGGCTGTCTTACAGCGCAAACAAACACTAAAAAAATGAATCAAAATCCATTTCAAACTACTTCATCCGGTTTACAATACAGAATTGACAGTCCGGGTAAAGGTGAAATGCCTCAACCGGGCGATAAGGTAACTGTGCATTACACGGGAAAGTTGACCAATGATACTGTTTTTGACAGTTCCGTAAAAAGAGGTCAGCCTTTTTCCTTTGTTCTCGGGCAGGGTCAGGTTATTAAAGGCTGGGATGAAGGTATAGCACTTTTACATAAAGGTGACAAGGCTACACTGGTAATTCCTCCGCAACTTGGTTATGGTGAACAGTCGACAGGTAAAATACCTGCAAACTCAATCCTTATTTTTGAAGTAGAACTGATCGATTTTGCACCGACAGCAAGACTTTGGGACATGAGCGGTAAAGATACGATAAAGACGGCAAGCGGCTTAGAGTATATGATACTGGAAAAAGGCAAAGGGATCAGGGCTCAAAGTGGGATGAGTGTTTCTGTTCATTATTCCGGCTTTTTAAAGAATGGTAAGAAATTCGATTCCTCCGTCGACAGGGGCGAACCTATTAAAATTATTCTTGGCCAGGGTCAGGTGATAAAAGGATGGGACGAAGGGATTGCTTGTCTTAATGTTGGTGATAAAGCCAGGCTGATTATTCCCTGGCAGCTTGCTTACGGAGAAAAAGGGAAAGGTCCCATACCACCTAAAGCTGATCTCATTTTTGATGTTCAGCTGGTTGATGCAAAAATGGTCCCTGTTATAGTACCTTATGATGTAAAAGGTAAAGATACCAGCACTACTGTATCAGGCCTGAAGTATATAATGATCAAAGAAGGAACAGGAAAAAATGCCTATAAAACCGGTAAAGTGACAGTTCACTATACCGGATATTTTACCGATGGAAGGATATTTGACTCCTCAGTAAGAAGGGAAGAACCAATTCAATTTCAGGTAGGTGTTGGTCAGGTTATTAAAGGATGGGATGAAGGTTTACTTCTGCTTAAAGAGGGTGGTAAAGCAAGGTTTATTATCCCTTACACACTTGGATACGGTGAACAGCAAATGGGCCCCATTCCTGCTAAATCAACTCTGATATTCGATGTAGAACTTCTTAAGGTTGAGTAACTACTGACCGAGGAATAAATTTGATTTTTTATAACCTGAAAGCAATAATATCAGTTTGTTATTAGGTTGTTTCAACTCCGAAATGTCGTAAAGAAGAGTATTCTTCATAATATCCTTACAATTTTCCTTGGTTACTTTATGAATAAGCTGAAGGGGTGCTTTCATAGGCAGGCTTTTGTAATAAACGCCTGACCAAACCAGCTCAAAACTATGCTGTCCGCAACCTCCTGCATAACTGGTCATAATAATAAGATTGTTGACTTTAACATAAGCAGTATCAATAGTATAATCTACCGGCATTCCATCGGGTTTGAAACTTTTATCTGTTTTCAGAACAGATGTTATTACAGAAACTTCTTTCAGGTTTCCTTTATTCGTTTTCTGACATTTACAGGAAGTGTTCATTAATCCTGAAATGATGAGAGCAGAGAGTGAAAACAAGACGAGCTTTAAACTTTTCATAGCAGTTAATTTATTATTTTGATTTAAACTTTACCAAAAATACAAAAAATCACACATGGATAAAGTGAAGCAAAAATTTTATAATTGTGAGGGCTGAATATTACTTTTCTTTTTTCTTCAGAATTTCCTGCAGGGCAAACATCTCATCCCGCAGTCTTGCTGCCTCGAGAAAATCCAGACTTTTAACTGCTGTTTCCATGCTTTTCCGGGTCTTATTAATTGTTTTAAGCAATTGATCTCTTGTCATGTACGCAATTAGCGGGTCAGCAGCTACATCAACAGTATCTTTTTCGATATAAGGTCTGGGGGTCTTGTTACCCATATCAACAACCACAGTCTGGCCGAAAACAGACTGAGTTGTTTTAACGATTTGTGTCGGTATGATGTTATTTTCCTCGTTATATTTCAGTTGTTTTTCACGTCTTCTGTCAGTCTCTTCAATGGTTCTTCTCATTGAATCGGTAATTTTATCAGCGTACATGATGACTTTGCTGTTGATGTTGCGGGCAGCTCTTCCTGCTGTTTGTATCAAAGAACGTTCTGACCGGAGAAAACCTTCTTTATCTGCATCAAGAATAGCCACTAAAGCCACTTCAGGGAGATCAAGTCCTTCACGGAGAAGGTTTACACCTACCAGGACGTCGAATTTGCCGAGTCTGAGGTCACGCATGATCTCCACACGTTCCAGTGTATCTACATCAGAATGTATATACCGGCATTTGATACCAACTCTGGCAAAGTATTTTGCCAGTTCTTCTGCCATTCTTTTGGTTAATGTAGTCACTAGTATCCTGTCTCCGTTTTTTATCGTTATATCGATTTCATTCAACAGGTCATCGATCTGATTCAGGTTTGGCCTGACTTCAATCACAGGGTCGAGCAGACCGGTAGGGCGCAGAAGTTGTTCTACAATTACACCGCGTGTCATCTGCAGTTCATAATCGGCAGGTGTCGCACTTACGAAAATAGTCTGGTTAGCCATGTTCTCAAACTCTTCAAATTTCAGAGGACGGTTGTCCATGGCAGAAGGCAGACGGAAGCCATACTCCACTAACGTTTTTTTTCTTGATCTGTCACCTCCGTACATGGCTCTTATCTGTGGCATAGTAACGTGACTCTCGTCAATGATCAGTATGAAATCATCAGGAAAATAATCGAGAAGGCAGAAAGGCCTCTGACCGGGTTTCCTGTTATCGAAATATCTTGAATAGTTTTCTATACCAGAGCAATAGCCAAGTTCTCGCATCATTTCAATGTCATAATTTACTCTGTCTTCAAGCCTTTTTGCTTCCAGGTTTTGTCCGTTCTGCCTGAAATATTCAGCTTGTCTGAACATGTCCTGTTGAATCTCAAAGGAGGCCTGCTTTATCTTATCCTGAGAAGTAACAAATATATTTGCCGGGTAAATGCTGAAAAAATCGTGACTATCAAGTGTAGAACCTGTAACAGGGTCGAATGATCCCAGCGATTCAATTTCATCGCTCCAGAAGATGATCCTGTAAGCAAAATCAGCGTAGGCGGGAAATACATCAACAGAATCGCCTTTTACTCTGAATGTACCTCTCTTAAATTCAATCTCATTTCTCGAATAGAGACTGTTTACCAGATCGTGCAGGAATTTTTTTCTTCCGATCTTTTGACCTTTTTGCAAACGAATGACATTATTCGTAAAATCATCAGGGTTTCCTATTCCGTAAATACATGAAACAGAGGCGACAACAATAACATCTCTTCTTCCGGAGAGAAGTGATGAAGAGGTACTCAGACGGAATTTTTCAATCTCGTCGTTTATGGACAGGTCCTTCTCAATGTAGGTATTGGTAACCGGAATAAAAGCTTCAGGCTGGTAATAGTCGTAATACGAAACAAAATATTCAACTGCATTTTCAGGAAAAAACTGTTTGAATTCACCGAACAACTGCGCAGCCAGAGTTTTATTATGGCTTAAAATAAGGGCGGGTCGCTGGACCTGCTGAATAACATTGGCCATTGTAAATGTTTTACCTGAACCTGTTACACCCATCAAGGCCTGATGAGGATCGCCCCTTAAAATGCCTTCAATCAGTTGCTGGATGGCCTGAGGCTGATCTCCTGTGGGATAGAACTCTGATGTCAGTTTAAATTGCATATTCTTCTGTTTAATTTCAATCTCTGAATCCCAGGTTTACGGTAACAGGATAATGGTCGGACAAAGCTATGTGGTGTACTCTGAAGTTCATGCTTTTCATTATTTTATCCATAATAACATAGTCAATCCGGTATGATGGTGCTTTTTCCCCAATATAAGTATTTCCAAATCCTAAACCACTTTCACAGTAAGCATCTTTTCGGCCTGCACAGGCAACCCTGTATATATAACTTACAGGTGTGTCGTTAAAATCTCCTGCAAGAAGAACAGGGTAAGGAGATGCATTTATATAGTCCGCAATCCTGTTGGCCAGTTGTTCCCTCGAAACTGACGCATTTTTTATTTTAAAGAAAAGTAATCTTTTCTTGCTGCTGATTATCGATGAATCTAATTTTAATTTTTCAACATACAAGGAGTCATTCGTATTCAGTTTGTTGGAAGTGAGCTGAATGTTGATAATTCTTAATATCCTTTTTTTGATGATCACATCTGAAATTTGTGCAAACGTAAAATTTTCTGCTGTAAGCATAGAATCCCTATGAATAATAGGAAAGCGACTGTAGGTAATCAATCCGTCGATCGTCTGTCCTTTTCGGGAATATTTTGAATAGGTGAAATATGGCAAATGAATAAAAGATGTCAGTAAATTTGATTTATTTTCAATTTCTTTCATAGGGAGAGCAAATTCCTGGAGGCATAGAATATCAGGCTGCTCATTATTTATGAACTGAAAAATAGAGTCTCTGATGCGTGTGCTGGCAATCATGGAATTGTTTCTGCAAAGGTTCCAGACATTATAGGTCATGAATTTAAACATGCTTTTATCCGGCTGGCGGGATGAGTGGAACTGAACAAATTTCGGGATCTGAAAAAGGGAAGGAAGGATTATAAGAATAGAAAATATGCAATATTTTCTATTGATAATAAACCAGATAATGATAAAAATAATCCCTGCTATGAAAAAATATCTGAAAGTTAGCCCGAACAAAACAATATACCACATCTTAGAAGGAGGTATATAAGGGGAAATAACTGAAACAATGATCATTACAGAAACAAAAATATTCAGTATTAACAACGTCCTGATGAGTCCCTGTTTGAGCATAATCGTTAATATTTCATGTAACAGCTTATGGGGTAATGATCTGAATATTTCTTTCTGATCGTCTTAAAGTTACACGATTTAAAGGGTTTTCCGTACAGAATATAATCAATTCTGAAAGAAGGGAAGATGCCGGCATAGGTATACCCCGGGCCTTTTCCACTTTCAGTGAAGGCATCGGATAGACCAGCTGAGCGTATTGTCTTATAGGCATAAGAACCCGGAGTATCGTTAAAATCACCTGTAACAATTACCGGATATGGAGAGGTCGTGATATGATTCCTTACTTTTTCGCACTGGCTTGCTCTGAGGACAAAAGCATGCTTCATTTTGCTTAAAATTTTCATGATACCAACTTTAAAGGCAGATTTTCCGGAAGTAGTGTTATTTGAAATCTCTTCAATGAAATTGTAATCTTCTTTAGCAAAATGTATGGAGGCAAAATGAATATTATACACCCTGACTGTGTCTTTATGAATGATAATATCGTTGAAAATGCAGGAGTTGGTTCTTGAATTTTCAAAAATAATACTTCCCGACCCGGCAATCGGATACCTGCTGTAAGTGGATATTCCAAAAAAGTACTTATCTCGCGAAACAAAAACATATTTATCATTGTGATATTTCAGCCCGCTGTTTTTCAGAATCAGGTCTTCAGTCCTGAACTTCATGGTTTTATCATAATAATATTCCTGGAGAGACAAGATATCGGGTTTCTCATCAGCTATCAGTTTCATTATTTTATCCCTGTAAGAAAAATCTTTATTGTAATTATACAAACCAAACAACCTTACATTGTATGACATAACTTTAAAATAAGTACTGTCAACAGCTCGTATTTTGTTAAACCTCAGATAAAGGCCATAATCATTCCAGCCCAGCAGTATAACTGTCAGCGACACTAATATAAACTTCCTTTTGAAGATTAGCCAGAAAATTACAAAAGAAAAATTAATGATCAGAAAATAGGGGTAAAGCAGACCAAAAAATCCGGAAATCCATAATTTCTGAGGGCTGATATAGGATGAAAATGTAGATAATAACAATAATATGGCAAAGAAGATATTTACTCCAAGGATGATTTTCACAAAAAACGACGCTCTATGTTTTTTTTCCACAGTAGATCTTATAATTTATCATTACCTGATTTAAATAAAAACTCCTTTTCTTCCTTGCTTAGTTTGTCATAACCATATTTTGATATTTTATCCAGAATCTCATCTGTTTTTTTCTGATGTTCTGCACGCTTAGCGTTATATTCTTCATCGCTGACAACACGCTGATTCTTATATACCTGATCGTATTCAAATTTATTAGATTTTTTAAATATTTTTAAAATTCTTTTAAAATAGTCTTTATAAGAAAAACGATATTTTCCCCTGCTGAATTTGTTTCTTGTCCATAATTTTATCAGAATAAAACCGAAAAGCATTCCACCTAAATGAGCAAAATGTGCAGTACTGCTGTGAGTGTTATAAATCCCGGATACTAACTCTATGACACCGTAAATTATTACGAAGTATTTTGCTTTGATAGGGAAGAGAAAATAAATGTAAATGAGAGAATTGGGAAAAAGCATCCCGAAAGCGAGGAGTAGGCCGAAAACTGCACCTGAAGCACCAACAACAACAGGAGCGTTCAGGACGTCAATTTTATACTGTATCATAAAATCCGTAGCCATATTCAGAGCTTCTTTTCCATTAACAGCAATGGTTTTGTTATAAAGGTTGAAAAAAGCTTCATAACTGCTTTTTAAATCTTCAGAAGTGACCTTGAAATACGGTGACTGGATGAAGTTTTTAAAGGCGGCAGCAGAGGGCGAATCTAAGTAAACATTAATAGCGTCCATTACCGGTTTCATCTCGATATAAAGCCATAGCATGTATATCATCGCTGCGCCTATCCCTGTTACAAAATAATAGATCAGGAATCTTTTCGGTCCCCATAAGTTTTCAATGACATTTCCAAACATCCACAGGGCAAACATATTGAAAAAAATATGAGAAATTCCCCCGTGCATGAACATATACGTTACAAACTGATAGGGATGAAATTTGGTAGACGTCAGCAGGTGCAGGCCGAGTTTGTCACCCAGATCGATACCGAAAGCAGTTCCGAAGGCCATGGTAGCAAGGAAAAACAATGCATTAATGATCAACAGGTTTTTAATAACCGGTGGCAAAACCCTGAACCCTGTTGGCCTGTATTGGTCGTAACTCATAGGTGCAAATTTAGTTTATCTTCTTTTTTACTATTTATAACATCTTATCAATTTCATCCATAGAAATTGCTTTAAAAACATTTTTACCTGAAGGTGAGGCATATGGAGTCTTGCATGCAAATAAACGATCAACAATATCGATCATTTCTGTTTCATGGAGTGGTTTATTTATTCTTTTTGACATACTTTTAGCAAGTGAAATAATGATTTGCTGTCGTTTATCCACCTGAGCAAAAAGTGTCGTCATTTTAAAGTTTTCAATGATATTTTCTACAAGTTCCTTCACATCTTCATCTGTCAGGTCTGCAGGAACACCGTTAATAATAAAGGAATTATTCCCGAATTCACTGATCTCGAAACCCATATCTTTGAAATCAGAAAGCATGTCTTTCATCAGCTCTGCATCAGGTGCAGTGAGGTCGAAAACCTGAGGGAACAGCAATTGTTGTATACTGAACTTTTTATTTTCAGAACGATCAGTCATCTGTTCGTATATGATCCTTTCATAAGCCCTGTATTTATCGATGATCACCAGCCCGGATTTAATACTTGTGATGATATAACGGTTATGGATCTGAAAAATGTTTTGACCGGATAATTTTTTTTCATCATCATTTTCAATGGTCATCTCATGCTGATGTTCCTGATTAATTTCAGGTTCATCATGATTCTTGCAGGCAGCTTCTTTTTTTTCCAGAACCTTATAAAGCTCTTCCCAGTTTGAATTTCCGCGCTGGGACATTTTTAAAGGGTCGGGAGGTAAGGTGTTTTTATCTTTGTTTTTGAAAGGATTATAATCCGGATCAAGCTTAACAGAAGGCTGCTGAGGAATATAATTCTTTGGCATTGGCGGAACATCAGCTGTAGGGTTGACATCAAAATCGATGCTGGGAGTTAACGAAAACATGCCCAGGGCTTTTCTTACGGATGATCTTACTATGGCATAGATAAATGAGCCATCCTGGAAATTGACTTCTGTTTTTGTGGGGTGAATATTGATATCAATGGTTTTTGGGTCAACATCAATGAACAGGAAGTAGGAAGGAATTGATTTCTCTGGTATCAGGTCTTTGAAAGCGTTTTCAACAGCATGATTCAGGTAGGCATGTTTGATGAACCTGTTATTCACAAAAAAGAACTGTTCTCCCCTGGTTTTTTTTGCAAACTCAGCTTTTATAGTGAACCCGTGAACATGTATGACATCCGATTTCTGTTCTACTGTGAGCAGTCTTTCGTTGTAGGGATTGCCGTATAGTGCAACCAGTCTTTGTTTCAGGTTGGTTTTGTCAAGAATGAAAACGGGTTTATTGTTATGGTGAAAGGTGAAAGAAATTTCTGGGTGTGCTATAGCAATACGGAAAAACTCTTCCATGATATGGGACGATTCTGCAGAGTCTGCTTTAAGGAAATTTCGGCGTGCAGGAACATTAAAGAACAGGTTTTTAACAGCAATGCTTGTTCCTTTGTAGCAAGGACATGGCGTTTGTGATTTAACTTCAAATCCCTCCATCTCTATGCAGGTACCTATTTCTTCATAAGGAAGGCGTGTTTTCATCTGAACATGGGCAATGGAGGCAATTGACGCCAGCGCTTCACCTCTGAAGCCCATAGTGCGTATGGCAAACAAATCATTTGCTTCTTTTATTTTGGACGTGGCGTGTCTTTCAAAGCATAAGCGTGCATCGGTCTCGGACATACCGCAACCATTATCCATCACCTGAATGAGTGTTTTCCCTGCATCTTTAATGATTAGTCTGATCTCATCGGCACCGGAATCAATGGAATTCTCAAGTAATTCTTTAACAGCAGAAGCGGGCCTTTGAATTACCTCACCGGCAGCGATCTGGTTGGCAACGGAATCGGGTAAGATTTTTACTATATCCGTCATTGGTGCGGACGATTTTAATTTAATGCAAAGGTAATTTAAAAAATAAATTTTTTGATGTGTAGATTTCTCAGATGGAAACGAAATGATATAATTATTGTTTCTGATTATGCTAATATCAAAATTTCAAGATAAATGATTCAAAAAAAATAGTGAGAAACATTATGATGATAATAGAAATGGCCTCGGATATAGGATCAGTTTCCCATCTGTTCTCCCAGTTTCTTCTGATCCATGATGCGTTTCTGCAGGTGATTTATGTAAGAAGCTTCACTGCGCAACCCATGTACCTGATATGCTTTCTTGGCCCATTCAAATGCGAGGTCAAGCTGACCTTTCTTTTCACAGGCAAATGCCATGTTGTGGCATGCTCTGCCGGCAATTTTTTTATCCCCGTTCAATGACAACTTATTCCATATTTCAATAGCTTTATCCCAGTTGCCTGCTCGTATATAACCCCGTGCAATTTTAAAGTCATCGTGGCCTTTGGTAAAATAATACCTGTTTTCATTTACCCAATTGGGTGATATTCTGACCGCATATTGCTGTCCGGCAAAATATCCTGCATTATTAATAGCTTCCCTTTTTGATGGCAGGTTTCTCCTGGATTCAGACAGGGTGTTACCACTTGAACTCCAGCTTTTCTGGTCGGTATAGCGGTTTTCGTCGGCAATCTGTCGTGTAGTGAAATCATATACTCTCCATCCTGAGCTGGCATTGATTGTCAGATCAGAGTTATATTGCACAGCAGTATATTCTTTTCCGTTTTTATCTTTCCTGACGACATTTCTCCTGTTATCGTGCAAACCGACATTGGAGTCAAATGTTTCAAGAAGAATCAGGGCATCTACCTGGTATTGTTTGCATAATTCGTCAACTCTGTTGCCGTTAAGAGCTTCAGGGAAATCACGTGTGCCTGTTCCTTTCAGGTTGGCGCCTTCAATCAGAACAGCCTGAAAACGGGGCGAGTTGTTTAATTTATCGAACAAGCCGTGAATACATTTATCAGAAGCTTCACGATCGGCGAAAATGGATTCCCCTGTGACAAACCCTTCCAGAATATTAAGAAATGTATTTTCTTTATCCGGTAAGGATCTGTTGGCAATACCAATTTTTTTTATGTGTTGGGGAAGAGTGATTTTAGCAGGCACCAAAACCTCCAGGTTCATATAACTTTTATTACAGGAGGTGAGTCCTATGGCTGAAATGAGAAAACAAATGAGTCTGAATTTATACATATTTTAAATTTTTAAACGAAATTAACAAAAAGGATGCCATGAAATAATTTAATTTTATGCCTTCAAAATAATTAACCGATTAAGCTGCATGAAAAAAAATGATTCCCTTGTATATTATTGTATCCCATTCATACTGTGCCTTGTATTGATTGTTTGCAGGGGAATAATTGTTCCTGACAGAGTCCTTTCCTGGGACGTCATGGGCTATTATCTTTACCTCCCGGCAGGATTTATATATCATGACCTTGGATTTAAAGACATGTCATGGATTAATCACATCGTGCTGACTTACCAGCCTACATCCACTCTATATCAGTTAACACAGGCCGATAATGGCGGGACCGTTATCAGGTATTCCATGGGGTTATCCTTTCTTTACAGTCCATTTTTCTTCCTGGCACATTTTTATGCCAAAATTACAGGTTATCAGGCTGATGGTTTTTCTTTACCTTACCAGTACTTTATCGCTTTTGGGAGCCTTATATATTCCTTTATAGGATTGTATTTTTCGCGGAAAGTTTTACTTAAATTTTTCAACGAAAAGCTTGTAAGCCTTTTATTGATCATTATAGTTCTGTCAACCAACTATATCCAGATCGTATCGGATGCAACCCTGAATGCACATGGATTTCTATTTGCCATTTATGCTGTATTAATTTGGTTTACTATACGATGGCATGAAGAGCAAAAAGTAAATCATGCCATACGTATCGGTCTGGCAATAGGATTGATAACACTGATCAGACCCAATGAGATCGTTTGCTTACTGATCCCTTTATTTTGGGGTGTATACAATAAGACAAGCCTGATGGAAAAAATCAGATTATTGTTAAATCACCGATATCAGGTTTTATTGATAGGTGTTTTAGCGTTTGTGGTTTTTCTGCCACAGCTTATTTACTGGAAAGTATACACAGGTCAATTTCTGTTTTACAGTTATAATAACTCAGGTGAGGGGTTTGATTTCTTGTCCCCGCATACACTGAAATTTTTATTCAGTTTCAGGAAAGGCTTTTTCATATATACTCCTGTTATGATATTTTCAATTTTTGGGTTGTATCGTTTATATAAAAGGAATAAAGGCGTTTTTTATCCTGTACTCATCTATTTTATTGTAAATCTGTATATAGTTTCCAGCTGGACATGCTGGTGGTATGCAGGAACTACTTACAGTTCCAGATCTCTCGTTTCTTCTTTCCTGCTGATGTCAGTTCCTATGGGATACTTTTTAGAGTATTTTTTTAACCGCGGAAAAGTACTGCGTTATCTTATCTTGACTGTGATTCTTGTGTTGTCAGTTATTAATTTATTCCAGTTTTGGCAGTTTAACAGAGGTATTATTGATGCTTACAGGATGACAGGCAAATATTATCTTGCAATCTTTGGTAAAACGCATGTAAATAATGAGGATAAGAAGTTGCTGCTGGTTGAGAGAAGTTTTGAAGAAAAAGAACACCTGCCTGCCGATTTACAATTCAGAAAAAGCACTATATTTTACGATGGTTTTGAAACTCCTGTCAAGGAGCTTAACACTCATATTGAATCTGACACAATCTATACTGGAAAACATTCCCTTAGAATGGACAGTATCCTGATCTATAGTCCCGGTCCCGATATCAGGTATGAGGATATCACCCATGGTGAATACGCGTGGATCAGGGCGACAGTATTTGTATACATCCCTGAAGGTTATAATGAGGAACTCCCGTGTCTGGTAGTCACATTTAATCATAAAGACGTTTCTTACTGCTGGAAGGGAGAAAGTCCTGATAAAGTGACCGTGAAAAGAGGGGAGTGGATAAAATTATCGATGGACTATATGACTCCGGAGGTAAGATCAGTAAAAGATGATCTGAAAGTTTTCCTTTGGCACAGGGGTAAAAAAATGATATATGCTGATGATCTGAAGGTGGAAAAATTCGAACCCTGAACAGGAGAACCGATTCGGTTCACGTTGCTTTAAAAGTAAAAAACCCCGGTCTGTGAGGCCGGGGTTTTTCATTATGTAGACTGTTTATTTATTTATTTATTTATCATCAAACATGATGGTCATTTCGACCCTCCGGTTCTTCTGACGTCC
>Ga0114951_10001809_pt1 | contig 25506 bp, 26 predicted proteins | sample AM7aDNAmetaG_FD_88677 | JGI IMG/M metagenome (GOLD analysis project Ga0114951, IMG submission 88677) | Freshwater microbial communities from Finland to study Microbial Dark Matter (Phase II) - AM7a DNA metaG | ecosystem: Environmental > Aquatic > Freshwater > Lake | place: Finland: Lake Alinen... | reverse complement strand
CTGATGGTCAAGAGAGACCTCCTGTCAATATCTTTTTGGTTTGAGAGCCTTAAAATATATTGCAGTGTCTCTCTTCTGTTTTCAAATCCTTCCGACAATTATGTTACTGTATCGGGGTATCTTTTAGTATAAGGGCAGAAAAAGAAAGGGGGAGCTGTTCGGCTCCCCCTTTTATTGCTTGGGACTTTATTTTTTATTTTTTCGTAACAGGGCCGAGTGGCAGGACAGTTCTTCCGTAAACTTCGTTCAAGACCTGGGCCATTGCGGCGTAGATGGCGGACAAACCACAGATGATACCTTCATAACCTGCGATCTTACCAACCACTGCGCTACCAGTGGCATCTCTGATGCATAACAGGAAGAACAGGATGACCAGGGATCCGAAAACCACCTGCAGGGCTTTGTTGAGTTTGAGGGTGCCGATATACATGTAAAGAGTGAACAAGCCCCACATAAAGAAGAAAGCGGCCATTGCGCCTTCAGAAGTAGCTGTGCCCATGCCCATTTTAGGCAGAAGAAGCAAAGCTACAAGTAGTAGCCAGAAGGCGCCGTAAGAAGTAAACGCGGTGGTGGCAAAAGTATTGCCTTTTTTCCATTCCATGACACCGGCGATGATTTGAGCGATACCGCCGTAAAAGATTCCCATGGCCAGGATCATGGTATTCAAAGGATAAAAACCGGCATTGTGGAAGTTGAGCAGGACTGTGGTCATACCGAAGCCCATCAAGCCCAAAGGAGCCGGATTGCCGGTAGTATCCTTAATTTTGGTGATTGCCTCGCTGACGATTGACTTTTCTTGTGACATTATTTCCTCCTAATTTATTTTTATTAGTTATTGCCACATTAGCCCAATATATAATAGGCAAACTAACGGAGTCCGTCAAAAACGCACTAGTAAATCGCACACGTGCATTAAGGATTTGATGTGGTTGTGAGGGCAGGTCTGGCTTATCTAAGGTGTCTTTGGCTCTGCTTTATCGTCTTTTCAGGATTTCCATCAAAGATAGTAATCCGCTCATGATTTGGGTGGGTGTGGGGGGATTACCCGGGATTTTGATGTCTACCATCAGGATTTTGTCGACGCCTCCGCGCACGGCATATGTACCTTTGAAGATGCCTCCGTCGCAGGCATCGTCCCCGATTGCGATGACAAGTTTAGGCGATGGCATAACTTCGTAGGTTTTTAATACGGCCGTTTCCATGTTGAGAGTAACTGCTCCCGTCACTACCATGACATCGGCGTGTTTAGGGGAAGCTACAAATGAGATGCCGAAGCGCTCGATATCGTAATATGGGGTAGATAAATTATTCAACTCTATCTCGGTGCTGTTATCAGAACCGGAATCAACTTCGCGGATGGCCAGACTGCGGCCGAATATGGAGGAAATCTCTTTTTTTAGCTGCAGACCTATCTCCTCGAAGGCGCTGTCACGCTGAGGTTGTTTCGGGGCGGGTCTCGGTCTAAATAAATTATGGAAGGGTTCAATCATTGCTTGGCCTCACAAGTCCGTTCCGGCATAGGATAAATTCAGGCTTTTATTGATCAGTGGAAAGTCTGGTACGATATTGCCGAGCACCGCGTGCTCGATAGACTGCCAGTTACAGAAAGAGGCGGTCCTGATTTTATACCTGTCGATCATCCCGTTTTTGACGTAGATCCAGTGCAGATTCTGTCCGCGAGCGGATTCCACCAGCGCCATCCCGTAACCATCCTTAATAACGACCTCGGCTATTATGCTGCCGCTTTTCAGGGCAGATATGCTTTTCTGAATAATATCGATGGAGTCCAGAATCTCTGCCATCTTAACGTCAAAGCGAGCCAGCACATCGCCATTCACTGCCGTTCTCTTGGTGATCTCGAATAAATGATAAATCCCGTAAGGATGGTCGACCCGGTTATCAATTTCAACCCCGGTTGCCCGGGCTGCCGGTCCGGTGATGTTCAAGGGCTGAATAAGCTCTTTTTTAATGATACCCGTGGTTTCGAAGCGGTCGATGGCTGAATTGGTGCGGTGTATATAGTCGTTAGCCCTCTGCAGCCTGTTGCGGAAGATGTCTAGATATTTATTCAATGTTAGCAGGGATTTGCTGGGGATATCTTTTTTAAGGCCTCCCAGGCAAAACATGTTTTTTAAAAAACGGGAACCGGTCAGGGTGTCATTGAACCGCAGAATTTCCTCTCGCAAGATGAGAAAATCGCTGGCGCCTACCCCGAAAGCGACATCCACATTCATGCCAGCCAGATCACCCAGATGGGAATAAATCCTCTCCATTTCCAGAAGAATTGTTCTTAAATAATTGGCCCTTTCCGGGACCCGGCATTGCGCTATCTTCTCCACCGCCAGACAGAAAGCTGCGGCGTTGGCCGCCGACTCGTCGCCGGAAATGGTTTCAGCGACTATTACGGTTTCGCCAGGTTTTTTACCTTCAGCCAGCTTTTCTAATCCTCGATGTTTATAAAACATGCGTACTTCCAGATTGAAGATAGTCTCTCCGATGACACTGAAGCGAAAGTGGCCGGGTTCGATGATGCCAGCATGAACCGGGCCGACCGGGATCTGGTAGACCCCACAACCCTTGACCTCTTTAAACACATAGTTTTCGGTGGCGTTTATGCTTTTGCGGCTTGGCGTGATGTCCTGGTTTTTAAAAGATTTAAGCAACGGATGAAAGCCGTGGGGATATGCCTCGTGTAAAAACAGACGGCGTTTGTCTACTGCATCGGAAAACTCAATCCCGAAACCATCGTGGATTTCACGTTCGAACCAGCCTGCGGAAGGCAAATATTCGGCGACAGAAACCGCCTCAGCTCCTTCGAGATGGCGCTGAAGGATCACAATATTCCGTTCTCGCCGTTTTTCCAACACATAGAACAGGGTGAATCCGGCAGAACCTTCGAAGTTTTCCACACAGAAAAGGCTGATCAATATCACTTCAATTTCAGGCAAAAGGGGCACCAGCTCCCGGAAGTCACTTTCGCTGACGGGCAGGTAGACCTCATTAGCGGCCTGACGTGTAAAGTAAGCCTGACAAATTTTGTTCAGGAGCAAATTAGCTGTTTTTAGGCTATCGTTATCCATATCTGACCTCAAAATCCCAGGCTGGCTGTGATGGTATTCAGAATACCGCTCAGGCCTGTAGAAAGATAGACCACGATGCCGATAATGCCTACGAAAAGCACAATAATCGGCAGTTTCATCGACCAGTCTGCCCGGTAAGGTTTAACAATATCCGCAGGCGGCTGGGTAAAAGCGCGGATCAGGAGGTAAGCCAGAGCCCCAGCTACTATCAGTAAAAATATCAGGACAATAATGAGCAAAGGCAAAGAGAATGCGCCTAATTGGACCAGAATAAACAGCTTGGAGAAAAACATAGGGAAGGGAGGCATACCGACTACTGCCAGGGTGCCTAAAATCACTCCCCAGGTGGCCAGAGGCTGTAATTTTAAGGCTGCCGGCATATCTTGTAAATAGTTGCTTTCAAATTGATTTTTAAGGATGCCCGCAGAAAGGAAGAGAAGGGCTTTTATCAGAGAATGCGACAATATGTGATATAGCGTCCAGAAGAGCGCGACAGGAGCCCCCAGTCCGGTACCGATCAAGATCAGTCCCATGTGTTCGATGCTGGAAAAGCCGATCAGTTTTTTCAGGTTGGTACGGGGCAACATACTGAAAGCCGCGATGGCAATACTGAGCACTCCAAAGACGATTAAGATAATTGAGACGGTATGCCAGGCCCCGTTATGGTGGGCTACGGCATAAAGCCGGATTATTCCGTATATTCCGCTGTTAATTAAAACTGCGGAGAAGACGGCGGTGACCATCGATGGTGCCTTGGCATATGCTTGAGGTAACCAGGTGTGAAAAGGCACTATGCCGGACTTAGACGCAAAGCCGATAAAACAGAATACAAAGGCGAAAATGAATAAAGAGGGAGGCAATGAATTGGCCATCACCATGAGCTCCGTCCAGTTCAAGGTCCCGCTGCCGGAGGTCTGTTTGGTCGTGGCGAAAAGGATGATCAAACCGATCACGGAAAAGAGCATGGCGGTGGAGGCGATAAAGACATATTTCAAGGCGGCGATAACGTTTTCCCTGGCGCTTAGCGTGACGATCAGGACAGCAGATAAGATAGTGGTTAACTCCAATAAAATCCAGAAAAGGGCTAGATTGTTGGAGAAGAAGGAGAAGACCACCATTACCATCAACAGGTTAAAAGAGCCATAAAAAAGTTCCAGAGATTCCACTTTGATAACACGGCGATCCAGCAAGTTCTTGATATAGCCGTGTCCATATACAGCTGCCAGTAAGAAAATCGTCTCAGCGATTAACACCTCATAAATGGCCAGCGGATCCATAAACAGATAGTTATTGAAAGCCAGAACCGGTAGTGGGAGGCGTATCAAGGCCAGGAGGGTCAAGATTAAATAGATGCCAGCGTGACCTAGCGTAAAGAAATTCAGTAAATTGGAGCGGGAGACGGCGGTTTGCTCGCCCTTAAAACGCCATTTCATAATGGCAGCAACGATGCCCAGCAGAAGCAATCCGGATATAATATAAGCCAGAAAAATCATATAACCTCTTATTGCTTAAACCATTTGGTCAGATTGTTTAACTTGCGCGTGAGATCCTCTTCGGTGGAGTCGATACCCATCGACAGAACGGCTGCCAGCAAAATGAAAATAACCAGATCTACGATGATAAATAGCTCGATGATAAATGGCAACTCGGCTATAAAAAGACCGAACAACAAAACCCCGTTCTCCATCATGAGGTAACCGACCGCCTTGGTGACTATTTTCTTGCGACTGATGATGACCAGCATACCCAGCAAGGCCAGTGACACACCGATTACAGCTCCCAGGAAAAATAGATTATCCTGGGATAATTGAAAAACCCGGTAGAAAGAGCTGTAACTTACGAAAATTAGGGCTATCCCTACCAGGATAGCCGAGACTGGGGTAAGATATCTGAATTCGGAGTCCCGGTGGATACCGCTGTCTTTGCGCACTTTGTTCAACATATAGGGAATAATTACGACTTTGGTAATCACGGTCAGAATTGCCAGGGATAGCAGCACATAAGAACCTGTCTCCTTGAAAAGCACCAGTGATACTACGGCCATTAGCAGCGACTGTACGCTGTAAAGGGAAAACAATGAGGCCAGTGATTTCTGCATGATTATCAGGGCCGCCGTACCCAGAATAAACACGAAAAGTACTTTGATCAATAGAATCGAAGTTGGATTCATCATACCAGCAACTCAAACATAATAGTTACGAAAGCCAGAGAAAAGGCCAGGATAAAAAAGGTGCGTAAACCGAACAAGCGCGATTTCGCGGTGACAGATTCAAATACACCCATTATTACGGCCAGGACTATACCTTTAAACAAAAAGGCCAGCATGCCTATCAGCCAGCTGATGGGAGTTAAAGTAACTGCTAAACCCCAGGGTATCAGGATATTTATTAACATTGCCATCAAGAGGGTATTTTTTATAGCGTGGGACAACTCCATGAGCGCCAGATTGGGACCGGAAGACTCCAGAATCATAGCTTCATGCACCATTGTCAATTCCAGGTGGGTTTCGGGATTGTCCACAGGAACACGCGAAGTCTCAGTGATCAAGATGATAAACAAAGCCACGCCGGTCAAAACCAGGGCAGCGTTGGTAAGGGATGGGCCTACCAGAGTGGCAGCGAACATTTCATGTATATTAAATGTTTTCAGGACAAAGGCCAGGGCTGAAACCACTATGATCACCACCGGCTCAAAGATGGCTGAAATGGTCATCTCACGGGAACTACCCATGCCGCCGAAGGAGCTTCCAGCGTCTAAACCGCCAAATGCCATAAAGATTTTGGCCATTACCATCAGGTAAAGGAAGAGTATCACGTTGCCGAAGCCAAAATTGGCCGTTGGTATGAAGACCAGCGGTACGCACAGCGAGGCCGCCAGCATAAAAATGATGTTGATATAGGGCGCGATAAGAGTAACAAAAGATGAGTTCAGGGAAACCACGGTTTCTTTTTTAAAGAGTTTGAGTAGTTGGTAGTACATCTGTAAAAGTGGTGGACCCCGCCTGCCCTGCATATGGGCTTTGACCTTTTTAATCAAGCCCATAAACAGTGGAGAAACCAGCAGTACAAAAAACGTATTAATAAAAAAGTATTCCAGTAAGGAGGTTGTCACAGTATCCACCCCACTGCTAACACCAATATAATAACCGTTATAAAGGAATACAGTATAAAGGTATCCAGATCCACATTTTGGGCGCCAGAGACTTTTTGAGAAAGATACCTGACACAGTTGGCTATCGGCATATATATCCTTTCCTCAAAGATTTTCATAACTTTGATTTCAGCCTGACCATTTTTAAAGGTGCTGTCGTATTTGTCCCAGAAATTTCGTATTAAAATTTTATCAGTCTTGTAAATAGGTTTAAAGAAAGTCAGTATAGGTTCAGAAAAACCTGAGGCGGTATATTCCGTCTGGGAATCAGGTGCAGGTAAACCGCAGGACCAGGTTCCAGACCTGCGTATCTTCCCTCCGGTCGTTTTTCTCATGACAATCAAAGTTGGTATTAAAAATATGATCAAGGTCAGGAAAACCCACAACAGGTTGGGCATGGGTGGTTTAAAGCCCAGCCACCCAAAAATCTGGAAAGAAAAGACTCCCAGTCCAATGCATAAAAAAGCCAAAATACCAGGTCCGATTAACATAGCCCTGGGTACTTCATGAGCATGCTGCGCTTTTTCCGATCTTGGCATAGCCAGGAAAATAATTCCGAAGGCTTTGACGAAACAGGCTGCGGCTAGAGCGCTGGTCAGAGCAAATAAGGACAGGCAGATAATTAATAAGATCACCACATATGGATTGGGGATAGAGAAGGCTGAAAAAAAGGCCTGAAAAATCATTAATTCGCTGACAAAGCCATTGAAAGGTGGTAAAGCAGAAATGGAAAGCGCTCCGATTAAAAATAAAGCGGCGGTAAAAGGCATAGTTTTCACCAGACCGCCCATCTTTTCGATGTCCCGGGTGCCGGTCTCTTCCACTACCGAACCGGCGGTCAGGAAGAGCAGGCTCTTGAATATAGCATGATTCAATGTATGGAATAATGAGGCGGCCAGGCTTAAGAAAGCCAGGTCAGACAGCCCATAGCTATCGAAAATAATATACAATCCCAGACCAATCAGTATGATGCCGATGTTTTCAATGCTGTGGTAAGCTAGGAGTCTCTTGATATCGTGTTCTTTCAAGGCGTAGATGACTCCCAACAGGGCTGAAATCGTACCGGCGATAAGAATTAAGATGCCCCACCAAAGCTGCGGATCTAAAACAAAAATTACGTATCTCACCATACCGTAAATGGCTACTTTGATCATAACACCGGACATTAAGGCGGAGATATTGGAAGGACTGGAGGAATGGGCGTAGGGCAGCCATTTATGAAAGGGAATAATACCAGCCTTGATACCGAAACCGCAGAATAAAAAGATGAAAATAAGGGTATTAGTACCTGCCGTGAGGAATGGAGAGGCCGCGATAGCGAATGAGCCGGTGGCGTTATACATAAGGATAAAGCCCAACATCAAAAAGATTGTGCTCATCTGCGTCATGATAAAATAAAAAATTCCGGTCTTGCGGGTCTCTTCTTTCTCATAGTGATACATTACCAGTATGAAGGAACTGAGGGACATCAGTTCCCAGCAGAGCAACTGTGCGAATGAATTGGCTGAAGCAACAAAAAAGAGCATGCTCAGAATAAAGATGTTCATTAAAGGGATAAAGAGATTGCGGCGGGTCCCTGAGGTGCTGACTTCAACGTAACGCAGGGAATAGATTGCCACGGTCACGGTTACGATAGATACAATTAGAATAAAGAAAGCCGCTAACCGGTCGATCAAAAAGGTAAATTGCAGTTGAGGAGCTATCTGGGTGAAAGTGTAGTTCAATGACTGATCGGTGAGAGCAATCCGCACAGACTGGAAAATGAATATCAGTCCGGCTGCGATAGTCAGCCATAAAGCAGCCTTGCGGACTTGGGGATTATTTCTGCTGACAAAACACAAAGTGACCAGAGCAGATAAAAGACACAAACCTACCCCGATGGCAAATAATAACACTGCAAAAACCCTTAATATACCGTAAACAGGATTACACTTCTATATGTCGAGGATACCGTTTCCAGTTCCCTTAGAGGTGTGATTTACTTTGTACATTGTTATTCTAGTCGCCTTCAAGCTATCTGTCAAAAAATAGGGGATTATTAGCCTCAATCTGGTTGATTATGTATATTTAAAAGCGAACCCGGCTGAAGGCTACAGCCGCGATAAAGGCCAGCGAAGCCAGCGAACCCCAGACAACTAGCGGATGCTGTGGAAAATTGTCAAGTAATACACTCCCCAGTACCAGGGACAGAGAGGGTAATGCCCCAGATTTCTGGTAAAGAGGTATTAGATACTATAATGAGTCCATTCAAAGTTAGTAAAAAACCGTATTGGGCACGGCTGGAACCAGGTAATGGTATCGACAGTTTACTTTGTCTTCTCTTTGGGCGGGCGCATCAACAAAATGGGTAGAGTGGAATGCCTGATAACATATTCGGCGATACTGCCTAATATTACTCTGCCCGGTCCGCTCCGTCCGTGAGTGACCATGGCTATCAGTTCTATTTTTTGCTTTTCGCAGTACTCGATAATTGCCGGCCCTGGCGTTCCTATGACGGAATCATAGGACACCCGCAGATTCTTTTCTGTCTGGAGTTTGTCAGCGATTGATTTGAGATACTCTTTGGCTTCCTGCACCTCTTCTATTTCCCTCTTTTCCGTATTCGGGGCGTTTATCGGGATGCCCGGCATGCCTGGTAAGGCCAGACCAATTATGTAAGGTTCTGAGATTACTCTGAATAATACCAGGTCGCTGTCGAACCGCACAGCTTCTTCAACCGCATAAGGTAAAATTTTTTCTGCCAGTTCTGAACCGTCAAAGCAAACCAAAATCTTATTAAACATGGGTGGCTTTTCTCCTTAATTCTTGCTAATTTTGCTTCTGACACAGTACGAATTATTCGGTTATCGGCATTATTACCTGATTTCATTATATATTCAAAGCATGGTTTTACCATCAGGCTGTCAATATCATGCTATAATCGACTCATAAGGATTGTAAGACGCTATTATGCCATGAGGTGATTTATCCTGGAAGAAGCCGCTAAACTCCACAAAACTACCGAACGTCTGGGGACCGATCCGCTGGGAAAACTCCTGGTCCGCCTAAGCCTTCCAAGCATCGTCTCCATGGTCGCCATTTCTCTCTATAACCTGGTAAATACCTTTTGGGTAGCAAAACTGGGTTTTCACGCGGTGGCCGCTATTACCGTTGTAATGCCCTTTTTTATTCTCAGCATCGCCATCGGCGTAGGCACTGGCATCGGCGTTAATGCGCTTTCCTCCCGCAAATTCGGGGAAAGGGATGTAGATGCGCCCAATCGGGTGACCGGTCAAACCTTCCTATTGGCTTTTTCACTCGGTCTCCTTTTAGCCCTGTTAACCAATCTTTTTCCGCGCCAGATTTTACGCTTGTGCGGAGCTACTCCGGAAATAATGGATTTGTGTGAAGGCTATATCAAAGTGTTGGGTCTGGGCATGCCCTCCTTTCTATTTAGCCTGATCAGCCGCAACGTCTTCCACGCCTCCGGTGATACTGTGCGACCGATGATTTACACTCTAGTTTCTCAGTTGTTGAACGTTGTGCTGGATCCCTTCCTTATTTTCGGCCTGTGGATCTTTCCAGAGTTGGGCGTAACCGGGGCGGCAGTTGCCAGTGTTTCAGCCAGCCTGGTAGGTTCGTTATATGCTCTGTGGTTTATTTTAAGTGGAAGGACCGCCTACAGGATAAGGTGGCGCCATTTGCGGCCTGACTTTAAGATTATCAGGGAAATCTACAGGGTTGGTTTGCCTGCGTTTTTTATGGACGGAACCGAAAGCATTATATTTGCGCTTTTTAACCATGTGGCCGCCGGTTTCGGCACACTGGCCCTGGCTGCTCTGGGTATCGCCATGCGTATCGCCGACCTTGCCTTCATGCCTATTATAGGTGTGGCCAATGGTCTGATGCCCATCGTGGGTTTTAGTCTGGGTGCTAAGTTGTGGCAAAGGTTGTGGCGGGCCGTGAAAATAGCGTCTGTCGGACTAGGTCTGTGCCTGGTGGGTGCAACCATACTACTTGAGATTTTTACCCCGCAGATAGTCCGTGTGTTTACACGCGACCCCGGGTTATTGGCTATTGCAGTACCCGGTATACGGATTTTCTGTTCATCCCTGGCTCTGATAGGCCCTACTATTGTCTGCATAACCACTTTTCAGGGTCTTTCCAGAGGCACTACAGCCTTGATGCTTTCTCTGGCGCGCCAGATGATCTTTTTTGTGCCCGCACTTTATATCCTTTCGCACTTCCTGGGCTTGAAGGGTGTCTGGCTCACCATGCCGGTCTCCGATGTTCTAGGTACTACGGTCGCGGTCGCCTGGCTTTTACGCGAATATTGGATGCAGAAAAAGAGCGGTCTCTGGAGGCTTACCTCTAATCCCGGTGAATCATCCGAAAAATAGTAGCTACTTAACAAATATGCTGTAGTTTGTCATATTGATTGACTCGCTGCCTGCCAGCCCTACCAGCACAACGGTATAGACGCCCGGGCCTTTGCTGAGTATCTGGCTGATGTCTGTTTCGATGTAAAACCAGCCGTTATAATCGAAATTACCTCTGGTTGCCACGATAGCATTAGCCGGCAGAGAACTATACAGTTGGCCCGCGGGTGCTGGAGGGAAGATCATACCCAGCCTATCTCCCAGACCGTAACGATGGTACTGCGGATCATTGGTTAATTGGGCGGAAGTGAGGGGTTGCGGAGGGGAATCGTAAGCAATGGAAATATTATTCAGCTTGATGTCTGCTCGGAGAAAATGTCCTGTCAAGGAAAGCATGTTTCCGGTTATAGCAGGCGGCCGGCTGAATTCTACGTAGTCGCCTTCAAACTGCTGCACCAGCCCAACCGTGTTGGTATTAAAAGCGATGCCCAGGTTGACCTTTTTATGCCATTTGTTGAGGATGTTCTCTTTATGGCCCCAGTTGGAAGCGGCATCATCATACATCATTTTGTATTGAAGCTGCTTTATCTCATCTTTAACATCAATAGCGGCACTACTGGAAGAATAGGCCGAGTTTTCCTTCTCGTAATTCAGGCCGCCAGCAAGTGTATACCGCATGTAAGGTTTATAGCCGTCTGTGCCCCAATGGGCTGCCTGGTAGTTTTTATCCAGCATGTCCTGGGCATGCTGCTGGGCGGCGGCGTTATAATTCAAAACTACCGGGTTTAAACCGGCTGCCTTTCTATCACTATTAATTAATCCCAGCATATATTGAAATAACTCGGCCTGCGTCCCTTCGGGTTTAAAAGGGGTAGCGGTTGGAATGAAAACAGGTGATGTAGCAGGCAGGGGTTCAGCGACTGGTGTGGGAGTTTTAGTCGTCGATGTAGGTATGGGAATCGTGCCAGGGGAAGGAGTTGCCGAAGCGGTAGGTGTTGGCGAAGGTGAAGGCGAACGCGAAGGTGAAGGTGGTGTCGTGGTGATGGCTGAAACAATTGTCTGGGCAGGAGTATTTGTTGCCGGTGGCATATTGGATTGTATAGTGGAGATCACGGGTGATTGAGTGTCAGTCAACGGTGCGGCGGAGCAGGCAACCGGAATAGTAATAAGACATAAAGCCGCTAATAATAAGACCTTTTTCCTCCAGCCAGATTTTAGTTGTCCCATTTTATAAACCTCAAGCTTTTTCAAATTCTTCATCATGTGACCGAAGTCGGGGAGTGTCAGAATGGGATATAAAACAAACTATTAATGGACCGAATCGCGATTGACTATGTGCATCATCAGGCTCAGGACGGAGATTACCATGAAGACGTAGCCCCCGATTCTTAAAGTCATCATGTACCAGTCACCGGCTGCTGTGCCTCCGATAGTCAGGATATGAGAGATGCCCAATAACATCCAGGCGATGCCGAAGAAAAGCCAGAAGACCATTTTTTGTCCGGTATTACGCAAGATGGTGGTATATCCCCAGATAGACATCAGAACCAGAAACCAGGCAAAACCCAGATTGACGTAGTAAACAGCAGGGGTACTCATCGGTGATCCTCCTTGTTTTAAATGATGATGCTCATATATATATTATATACACCAGGCGATTCATAAACCTCCGAACCGTCTTTTACGTTTCCCGAATTCAGCCAGGGCAAGCTCAACTTGCCTGGGAGTAAAGTCCGGCCAGAGCACGTCAGTGAAATAATATTCAGCATAGGCGGCCTGCCAGAGCAGGAAATTACTAATACGCAGCTCACCACCCGTGCGAATCACCAGGTCTACATCAGGGATTCCGGCAGTATAAAGGTTGGCGGCAAACACCTGTTCATCGATCCTGTCTGCCGGGATGTTCTGTTCTATTAGTTTACGGGCGGTGTCTACTATCTCGTGGCGGCCGCCGTAATTGAAGGCGAAATTCAACACCGGGCCGGAGTTATTCTGAGTCAGCTGGCAGGCTCGCTGGATTGAATTTTGCACTGTTGAGGGCAACCCGTTGATACGTCCCAAGTGCTTGATTTGGATGTTGTGATTGTGCATTTCGGCTGCTTCGCGGTCGATTCTTTCCTCGAGTAATTGAAATAGGCCCTTGACTTCTTCTTCCGGGCGGTTCCAATTTTCACTGGAGAAGCCGTAAAGGGTAACGTATTTTACCTGGTTGGTTAAGAGGGAGTTTACCACTGAGCTAATGCGATTGACACCCGCCAGATGGCCTGCCAGGCGCGGTAATCCGCGCCGTTCCGCCCATCTGCCGTTCCCATCCATGATGATTGCCACATGGGATGGTAGATTATTCATACAATCTCTTCCCCAGGTTTATACAGACAACAGCTCTTTTTCTTTTTCCTGAGCGATTTTTTCAGCTACAATAATATGAATGTCAGTAAGTTTCTGCAGATGGTCTTGAGCTCGTCTGAATTCATCCTGGGAAATGGTCTTGGCTTTCTCGGCTTTTTTCAGTTCCTCCAGAGCGTCTCTTCTGAGGTTGCGCACTGCTACCCGGCGCTCTTCCAGTCGTTTGTGGACGATCTTGGTTAGATCCTGGCGGCGTTCTTCACTTAGCAGCGGAATATTGAGCCTGATTAAACGACCGTCATTCAAAGGATTTAAACCCAGATCGGATTTCTGGATAGCCTGTTCAATACTGTGGAGGCTGCCCGGGTCCCAGGGTTGGATAACCAGCAAACGTGCTTCCGGGGCGGAAATACCTGCGACCTGGTTTAGAGGCGTCATCACACCGGCGTAATCGATCTTAAGATGCTCGACCAGTGACGGGCTGGCCCTTCCGGTCCGGATAGTGGCCAGTTCTTGCTTTAAGCCCTCTGAAACCGCTTTCATTTTTTTCTCTACGATACTCAGGATAGTACTCGACATCTCACACCTCGCTCGTTACTATTGTTCCGATCGATTCACCCTCGGCCGCATGCTCGATGCCCCCGGGGGATTCGACATCGAAGACGATAATAGGTAATTTATTTTCCATGCATAGTGAAAAGGCAGTTGCATCCATGACCCTCAAACGCAGATTGAGGGCTTCCAAATGGGTAAGTTTATCGAATTTTATAGCGTTGCGGTCCTTTTTAGGATCGGCGCTGTAGATACCGTCAACATTATTTTTGGCCATCAACAGAACCTGGGCTTCGATCTCGATAGCGCGTAAGGCTGCGGCAGTATCTGTTGTCATATAGGGGTTACCAGTACCGGCAGCGAAGATTACTACTCTGCCTTTTTCAAGGTGCCGGATTGCCCGCCGGCGAATGAACATCTCGGCTACCCGGTTTATTTCAAGTGCGGATTGAGTGCGGGTGACAACATTCAGTTTCTCCAGTGCATCCTGTAACGAGAGGGCGTTGATGACAGTTGCCAGCATTCCAGCATAATCGGCTGTAACCCGGTCCATGCCGTTGCGGGCTACTTCGGCGCCTCGCCAGATGTTGCCTCCTCCCACTACTACCGCCACCTGTATACCCATTTCACTGACATTTTTAATCTGTCCGGCAATGTGTTTCAGGATGGCGGGATCAGTACCATAACCGTTTTTTCCTGCGAAAGCCTCTCCGCTCAATTTTAAGAGCACTCTGGAGTATTTGATCTTGGCCATTTTCCTCCTGTTCTAGCTTCGAGGTTCATTCCGGCTTCTCACTACAGTTTACCTTAAAAAGGTGGCCGTTTCAGATATTATACCACAAATAAAAGTGCCGCCATTTCATTAATGAAATGGCGGCAGGTAAACGGAAGTAATGGGCTTATTTGCCCAGTTCGAATCTGGAGAAATGGCTAATCACGATATTCTCACCGGTTTTGGCGATGAGTTCTGTGACCAGGTCTTGTACGCTCCTGGCAGGATCTTTGATATAGGGTTGCATTAGCAAGCAGGCATTTTGAAAATCTATTTCAACCCCTGCCGGGCAGCTTTCTTTAGAAAGATACTGGGGATCCATGGCCGCTACCTGCATGGCCACATTCCTGACTAAATCTTGAAATTCATTGGTGCGGGCAACAAAATCGGTCTCGCAATTTACTTCTACCAGAGCGCCGATACGTCCACCGCCATGAATATAAGAAGCCACCAGTCCCTGTTTGGTGGTTCTCCCAGCCGATTTCTTGGCATTTACAAATCCCTGTTTCTGCAGGATTTCCATGGCTTTAGCTTTATCGCCGTTGGTCTCTTTCAAGGCATTTCTACAATCCATGATCCCGGCGCCGGAGTCCTGTCTTAGATCCTTAATTTGTTCAGTTGTAATATCCAAATTTTCCCCCAATAATATATATTATTCAGCTTTCTCGTCAGCGACTTCAGCATCTTCGACCAGGAGTGATATCGCAGGTTTGCTGACAGGCGCAGTTGCTGCAGCTTCCGCCGCTGCTATTTCATCTTCTTTAGGTGCGAGTACCTGTATGCCTTTGCCTTCGATTACAGCATCAGCAATCTTGGAGCATATCAATTTAACCGCGCGAATGGCGTCATCGTTGGCCGGGATGATTACATCCAGATCATCGGGATTACAATTGGTGTCGCAGATAGCGATCACCCTTACACCTACGCGGCCAGCTTCCATCAATGCTATCTTGTCTTTAGAGGGATCGACTATGAATAGAGCGGTGGGGATTTTGGTCATTTCTTTAACTCCGCCCAACTGCCTGTTCAGGCGGACAATTTCTTCATCCAGTTTGGAAGCTTCTTTCTTGGGTAAGCGGGAGAATTCGCCTTTGGATTTCTGGTTTTCCAGGCGGACCAGATAATCTATACGAGACTGGATGGTGGTGAAGTTAGTAAGAGTACCGCCCAGCCAGCGGGTATTGACGTAATACATGCCGCAGCGCTTGGCTTCAGTCTCGACCGATTCCTGGGCTTGTTTCTTGGTGCCTACAAACAGGATCGTGCCGCCATCAGCTACCAGTTGCTTCACGAACTCCTGAGCTTTAACCAGCAGTTTGACTGTCTGCTCCAGGTCTATGATATGAATGCCGTTGCGTTTGGTAAAGATATATTTCTTCATCCTGGGATGCCAACCGCTGGCCTGATGACCGAAATGGGCTCCGGCCTCCAGTAATTGTTTGATTGAACTGGTATCTGCCAAAGTAAATACCTCACTAGCTATATTTTATTTCTATTTGAGAAGTATAACATAACGGTGGTCCCCTGGCAAGAAATTTAATTTATGTACTAATATAACCAATACAAATTAATTAAAAACCATTGGATTGTCCTATACTCTCTGAGTTTGTCCTTTCGAGGGGACTTCCTTAAAAGGCCTAAAACTAAAAATATTGTTTAAATTAAATTGATTGTTATATACTGTGGTTGAAATACATATAGGATGCTCGGAGGTTGGATATGAAAGTGCTGGTCGTTGAAGATGATATCACAACTGCTGAAAGTATTAAGCTTTGTCTGGAAATATTTGAGCCTGAGTCTGAGTCAATTTGCACTTATAAGGGCAGGGATGCGCTGAAAATGCTTGAAGACAATGACTATGATGGGGTGATACTTGACCTGGGTTTACCGGATATCGATGGAGTAGAAGTGTTACAGAAATTACGGGCTTTTTGCGCTATCCCGGTTGTTGTGGTAAGCGCTCGTCAGAATCCGATTGTCATCCGCCAGGCCCTGGAATCAGGGGCAAATGATTACCTCACCAAGCCTTTTGAGTATAAAGATTTGCTGATAAGGTTGAATACTCTGGTCGCCGGTCATGCTTCAAAACTGAGCTCAAGCCTGGTTGCTTTTACGAAACAAGAGAGCCCTCCGAATCATATTCGGAGGGCTCTCTTCAGGTTAAGAGGCATATGCCTAAGCGGGCATGACCCCGTGTTTCTTGAAAGGTCGGGTTTCGCTCTTGTTGATATAGGCGTTGAGAGCGCTTATTAACATCTTCCGAGTATCTGCCGGAGCAATGATGTCATCCACATGCAGGTGTGAAGCCGCCAGGTAAGGGTTAGCGAATTGTTTGCGGTATTCGATGATCTTTTCTTGCAAAGCTGCTTGTGGATCGGCAGCCTTTTCAATTTCTTTGCGGTAGATTATTGGCGCTGCGCCATCCGGTCCCATGACTGCCAGTTCAGCGCTGGGCCAGCTCATAACCACGTCGGCTCCCAGTCCGCGGCTGCACATTCCGATGTAGGCGCCGCCGTAGGCTTTGCGGGTAACCAGTGTCAATTTGGGTACGGTGGCTTCGGAATAGGCGAAGAGCATCTTGGCGCCATGCCGGATGATGCCTCCCCATTCCTGTTCGGTGCCTGGCAAATAACCGGGAACATCCACCAGGGTAATTACGGGTATATTAAAGGCATCGCAGAAACGAATGAAGCGGGAGGCCTTATCGGAAGCATCGATATCCAGGCATCCGGCCTTTGAAAATGGCTGGTTGGCGATGATGCCTACACTGTACCCATCGAGACGAGTAAAACAGGTAATGATGTTGGTGGCCCACTCAGGGAAAAGTTCAAAATAGTTTTTGCTGCCGTCAGCTTTCTGATCGAAGACTCTGGCAATAATTTTCTTCATATCATAGGGGCGGGCGCTGCTGGCGGGTAAAAGATCGAATAGCGTCTCATCCCGGCGGTCGGCTTTATCTCCCCAATCCATTCTGGCGGGTTTTTCACGGTTGCTTTGAGGCAGATAGCTGAGAAGTTCCTTGATATTTGAGATGCATTCCTGTTCGTTGTTTTCTGATCGGCAGCAGACACCAGCTTTCTTTTGTGTGGCTGTCGCTCCGCCTAAATCCTCATCATTTACTTCTTGTCCGAGGACGGCTTTTACTACCCGGGGGCCGGTAATGTAAGCGTAGCTGCTGCCTTTGACCATAAAAACAAAGTCCATCAGGGCTGGTGAATAAACCGCCCCTCCGGCACAAGGTCCCAAGATGGCGCAAATCTGCGGTATTACACCGGATGCCATAGTGTTGCGGAAGAACATCTTGCCGAATCCAGCCAAAGCATCCACTCCGTCCTGGATGCGGGCGCCACCGGAATCATTAATACCGATAACCGGACAACCGGCTTTTAAGGCTGCATCCAGGCACAGGCAAATCTTTTCGGCATGTGTTTCGGCCAGTGTGCCGCCCTGGGTGGTGAAGTCCTGTGAATATACATAAACCGTTTTACCATTGACCTGTCCGTAACCGGTCACCACGGCGTCAGCCGGTGCATCATCAGGGCTGGCTGCACCCCGGCTGGTGCCGAACATCCACAGTTCATGGAAAGTGCCTTTATCCATTAAAAGGTCAATCCTCTCGCGGGCGGTCAGCTTGTTTTTTTTCTTCTGGCCGGCTACCCTATCCGGTCCTCCCATCGCCGCTATCTTCTGACGACGCTGTTCCAGCTCGCTTAAAAAGGCCTGTTTTTCTGCATCCATAATCTTCTCCCTGGTTCATTATTATTTGTGAAAACCGGATTCCGGTAAAAAAACGGGAGAGGCCAGATGATATTGTCTTCCGGACCTCTCCCTTTCAACTATTTCTCCGTAATAAGTTTTGCTCTAGGTTCTTTCGAAAACACCCACGCAGGCTACGCCGCCGGCGCCGGGAGTACCAACCAAGCCGTATTGCAGATTGCGTTTTTTCATTTCCTGCAAGAGAGCAGTCACTCTCAGGGCCAGGGTAGCGCCCAGGGGATGGCCCAGTGAAATACCGGAACCGTTCACGTTGACTCTATCATAATGGTCCAGCGGCACTCCAACAGTCCTGAGGTTGTAGAGGCACTGGGCAGCGAAGGCTTCCTGGATTTCGAAGAGATCGATCTGGTCGATAGTCAGGCCGGCTTTTTGCAGTACCATTTTGAAGCATTTGGTGCCTGACTTGGGCGGAAGGCGGGGATCATCAGCGCACTTAGCCCAGGCCTTCAGATAACCCAGTGGTACGACTCCTCTTGCCTTAGCCGTTTTTTCACTCATCAAGACATAAGCTGCGGCTGCATCGTTTTCCGAAGAAGAGTTACCGGGGGTGCAGACACCCTGTCCCAGGATGGGCTTTAACTTGGCCAGCTTTTCCAGACTGGTGTCAGCACGAGGTCCTTCGTCGGTATCCACAATTATGGGTTCACCCTTATCTTGCGGAACACTTATAGGTACAATATAGTCTTTAAATTTGCCGTTTTTCTGAGCAGCTACGGCGTTTTGATGGCTGCGCATGGCCCATTTGTCGCACTCTTCGCGGGTGATGCCAAGTTCCTTGGCCACATTCTCAGCCCAGGCTACGTTGGAAACGATCTCGCCGTATTTATCGGAGGGCTGATGATTAGGGCGTGAACGCTGAATGCGGTCATAGAGAGTGATGCCGTACATTTTAAGGCTGCCATGTCCTCTAGGGGCGTCCGGGTAGGAGATGCCGGCACCCCGACCGATACCTGATTTAATATTACCGGGGAAATAGAATTCGGTCGTGCTCATACTTTCAACGGCGCCAGCGACGACTATTTTAGATTCTTCTGTCTGAATTTGCATAGCACCGATAGCCAGTGCGTCCATACCTGAAGTACAGCGGCGGTCTATAGTGATGCCGGGAACAGTATCGGGCCAACCGGCCTCAAGCAAACTGCGGCGGGCGATATTAACATACTCGCCGTTCTGGTAACACTGTCCCAAGATGACATCTTCAACTTCAACTGGATCGACCTTAGCCCTCTTGACGACTTCGTTCAAGACCGGGGCTATCAGGTCATAGGCGGGCACATCCTTGAAGGCTCCCATGTAACCCCCGATCGGGGTCCTGACTGCGCTGACGATTGCAACACGTTCCATCCTATACTCCTTATTGTTATAATACGATTGTTTTAATTTTATAGGGCACCTTTTCAAGCTGTCAAATACTCATAAGACGATCATCTCATAATAGATTACGGCTTCTTCTGTTTCCAGACTGTACCTTTGGGTAAATCGTCTAAAAGGATGCCAAGATCCCCCAGTTTCTGGCGGATTTCGTCCGCCATCTGGTATTGCTTGGCCTGTCTGAGGTTGAAACGCGTCTGGATTAGTAGCTCGATGAAGGGGGCAGCTTCGACCGAATCGGCTTTAGATATCTCAGCCGTCAGGCGTAATCCCATCACGTCCGTGGCTAATTGTTTCAACAGGTTGCGGGCATCGATAATGTTTTTACCTGAATCAGCCGCCTGGTTAATTTCCCGCGCTAGATCGAAGAGTATGCCCACGGCTTTAGCGCTGTTAAAATCGTCATCCATGGCTTCTATAAATTGACTACGGTAATAGTCGGCTTTAAGGATATCGCTGGAAAGGCCGGAGTTGTCTGCCCGGTTGGCTGCCCTGGTCAACCTGTCAGCTCCCTTTTCTGCACTCTCCAGTCCGTCCCAGGTAAAGGAGAGAGGACTGCGATAATGTGAACTGAGCACGAAGACCCTTATGGCGTCGGCGCTGCGTTTGGCTAGAACATCCTTGATGGTCATCATGTTGCCCAGTGACTTGCTCATTTTTTCTTCGCCAATCTGCAAAAACCCATTGTGCATCCAGTAGCGTACGAAAGGTACCTTGCCTGAATAACTCTCGGATTGGGCTATTTCATTCTCATGGTGCGGAAAGGCCAGGTCCTGTCCGCCGCCGTGAATATCAATCTGTTCGCCCAGGTATTTCATAGACATGGCGGTGCATTCGATATGCCAGCCCGGCCGCCCTTTGCCCCAGGGGCTGTCCCAGGCAGGTTCTCCAGGCTTGGCCGCCTTCCAGAGTGCAAAGTCCATGGGATGCTCTTTTTGTTCACCTATTTCGATTCTGGCCCCGGCCATCATCATATCCAGCGTGCGTCGGGATAATTTCCCGTAGTGTTCATCTTTGGTTACCCGGAAGTAAACGCTGCCGTCCGGCGTCTGGTAGGCATAACCTTTGCCGATCAAAACCTGGATTACCTCAATGATTTTGGGCACTTCTTCTGTAGCTTTGGGTGTGATGTCAGGGCGTATCACGTTCAGGGCGTCCATGTCGGCGTTGTAGCTGGCTGTAAATTTCTCCGCCAGTGCGCTGGTGGTGATGCCCTGCTGGTTGGCCCGGTTGATGATCTTGTCATCAATATCAGTAACGTTCTGGACGTATTTAAGCTTGTATCCGCTGAATTTGATGTAGCGGCGTATGACGTCGAAAAAGATATAGCTCATGGCGTGGCCGAAGTGGCTGTTATCATAGGGAGTGACGCCGCAGACATACATCTTGACCGGGTCTCCAATAGGTACGAATTCTTCTTTCTGCCCGGTTATTTCATTAAAAATCTTCATTCTTTCTTTCCTTCTACTGCGGATAAACGAGCTTCAAGCTCACTGACCCGTTTTTCCAGGTTGTCTATTTTTTCACCTTCAGGATCCGGCAGTTTCATGACGGTATCTGTTTCAGGGTCGTGTACAGCTACCACGCGGCCGGGATTGCCTACTATGGTACTATTGGGAGGAGAGGATTTGACTACTACCGAACCAGCCCCGATTCTGGTATTCTCGCCGATTGTGATATTGCCGATGACCTTGGCGCCTACACCTACCACCACATGATGGCCCAGCGTGGGATGGCGTTTGACTTTCTGCAGGCTGGTGCCGCCCAGAGTTACCCCCTGGTAAATGGTCACATAGTCGCCTACAATGGCAGTTTCACCGATCACCACCCCCATGCCGTGGTCTATAAAGACCCCTTCACCCAGAGTAGCCCCCGGATGTATTTCGATGCCGGTCAAGAAACGGCTGATGTGCGAAACGAAGCGGGGGAAAAAGGGAATATGCCACAGGTACAGGGTGTGAGCTACCCGGTGAAACTGGCGGGCGTGAAAGCCAGGATATGCGAATAAAATCTCGAAAACGTTATGAGCGGCTGGATCGCACTGGTAGATGACTTTGATGTCGTTATGAATTTTAGAAAAAACCCACATGAGAGTACTGCCCCCTTTAGCTTAAAATAACTGCCATCAGCCCCGTTCAGGTCGGGGCCGGGGACACGAGCAGTTCAAGTTCGAAGGGGTCAGTTTAATTGACCGCACGTTTAACATAACACTATTATATAATTTTACGCTTAGAAACGGAAATGCCATTTTTACGGTTTGGCTAGCAGCCTGTAATTGGTATCCTGGTTATGGATTATTATCCATTCTTTCTACTAGTGCCACTGCCTGCGCCGCCATGCCCTGGCCTTCGCCCACGAACCCCATCCCTTCATTGGTTCCGGCCTTCAGGCTGACATCCCCTGTTGATATTCCTAATTCTCTGGCGATGTTTTGCGCCATCTGCGGCAGATAGTCCTTAAGTTTGGGCCGCTCGGCTGAGATCATTACATCCACGTTGCCGGTGCGCCAGCCTGCTTTCTCCAGCTTTTCCTTAACTTCGCTGAGCAGGAGAAGGCTGGAGATGTTTTTATAACTCTCATTGCCCGGCGGAAAATGGGAACCGATGTCCCCCAGCGCCGCCGCGCCCAGAAGGGCATCCATCACGGCGTGAATAACTACATCGGCATCGCTCCAGCCGTCCAGCCCCAGGTTGAAGGGTATCTCAACCCCGCCCAGAATCAGCTTGCGCCCTGTTGTCAGGGCATGCACGTCATAACCGATGCCTACCCGGATTTTATTGCTCAAGGCCTTTGATCATTAACTCCGCCACCGCCAGATCGCGCGGTGTGGTTATTTTAATATTGTCATAAGAACCCAAATAGAGTTTGACTTTACCACCGGCTTGCTCAACCAGCATGGCATCGTCTGTAACATCCCCTTTAGCTTGCCGGTAGGCCTCTTCTAATATCGAAAAACGGAAGATTTGCGGCGTCTGTACTGCCCAAAGGTGGGCGCGGGGAGGTGTTTCTATCACCTTCATGTCGTCTCCTGCCAGCTTAATGGTATCAGTTACCGGTACAGCGGCCGCAGCCGCCCCGGTTTCCTGGGCTGCTTGCAGACCCCGTTCTATTATATCGCGGTTCACCAGGGGACGGGCGCCGTCGTGGATTATTACCCATTCGCAGTGTCCCAGCATCTTCAGTCCGGCTGCTACCGAGTCCTGCCTGCGCTTTCCACCCACGCAGACGTCAGCTACCTTGGTCCACTGGTGGTCCACCGCCATGCACTTCACCGGACCCAGGTGGCTCTGGCTATTGACCAGAATAATACGCTCAACTGCCGGGCACTCCTCGAAGGCCTCGATAGACCAGGCCAAAACAGATTTATTGCCCAGTGGAGCCAGGATTTTATCCACACCCTGCATGCGTTGGCTTTCACCCGCCGCCACGATAATGGCCCCTACTTTAATTTTAGGTAGTATTTCAGTTCCCATGCTGTACAGTATAAAGTAAAAATAACGGGAATGTCATGCTGCCCGCCCAGACAATGCCTGCGCCAGTCGAGTTTATTTCAGGTTCTGGGAGCGCCAGGGCGAGGCGGTTTTGGGGCTGCACCAGTCTGATGGCATCCGGTACAAAGAGCGTTGGTGCGGCCGGCATGGTCGGGTGGGTTGATAGGCGCTCCTGATACACCGGTGGCATGGCAGGAAAGACAATCGGCATGCTTGTCGTCAGCCGGATGTGTAATTCCAGGACCTGGCTTAGCACCTGTCGCTGAAGCAGTAATTGCGGACGGAGTGGCAATAATCGTGGTTGAAGTAGTTTGCACTGGCGAAGGAGTAGTCGTTATTGCTGTGGTTGCGGCAGTTGTGGCACTAGTCGCAACTGTGGTGGTTATGGCTGGCGTGGTAATATTCGAGGAAGTGGTAGTCGGGATTGGTACGGTTGTTGTTGTACCGGCCGCTTTGGTAGTGGCGGAAGTGCTGGAACTGCCGGACGAACAAGCCGCAACGGAGATCAGTACTCCAATCAGGAGGCCTACAACGATGAAAAGAACTGTCCTGGTCTTCATAATGGTTCTCCTTAACCCGATAAAAGGCCTGTTTTAAACGGGCCAGTCTGCCTTTTTCCAATTCTCACAATGACAGACCTGTCTGCATACGATAATTATGAATTATTATATTCGAATTATCGATAATCTGCAAAAAATAGCGAACATTTAAAATAGAGATATTGTCTGATTTGTATCAATAACGAATTCCCCTTTATAATATGAACGATTCCCGGCCAAAAAAATAGTCGATAAATGCTTCAGTTAATATCCGTTTTGCCTTAATTTAGAGCTCATTTATGAAAGAACACAATCATTGCCAATACGACGTTACCATTGTCGGATCTGGCCCTTCAGGCACAGTTCTGGCCTATGAACTAGCCCAGCAGGGCTGCAAGGTGTTGATAATTGAAAAGAACAAACTGCCCCGCAGCAAGGTTTGTGCGGGCGGCATTACCGTCAGGGCCAGTTTGCTGCTGCCCTTTGATTTCAGCCAGATAGTTGAAGATGTAATTTATGGAGCCCGCCTGAGTTACAATTTCAAATTAAAGAAAACCAGGATTTATGATAAGCCGCTGGCGTACACGGTTATGAGAGAAAAATTTGACTATCATCTGGTTTCCAGGGCCTGTGAGGCTGGAGTTACGCTGGTAGAGGGTGTTGAGGCCCGCCACATCGATGTCGATCGAGATCGTGTACTGGTAAGGACGAAATCAGATACATTCTCATCTTCCGTTCTGGTCGGGGCCGATGGATCCAATAGCGTAGTTGTTCAGTCCCTGGGGCTGAAACAGGGTTTCGAGTACGGGTTGGCCTTAAACAGTCACATCTCTCTAGATAAAGATAAGGCCCTGGAGTGGGATGGTCTATTAGGACTGGATTTGGGAATACCCGGGGGGTATGCCTGGGTTTTTCCCAAGCAAGATTGCTTATCGGTGGGTGCGGGGGGATCGTTCAGAGTCGCCAGGAGATTAAAACCCAGCGTTACGCGACTGATCCAGGCTTATAACCTGGGATCTTTCGATCCCCGCTTGATCCGGGGCCATCTTATGCCTCTACGCAGGGCCAAGACACCGCTCAGCCATCCCAGGGTTTTATTGGTGGGCGACGCGGCCGGGTTAATTGATCCTTTATCTGGTGAAGGTATTTATTATGCGCTTAAGAGTTCATATTTGGCATCTGGAGCGATTATGAGGTTTATAAAGGGGGAGGCTGCTGACCTGAGAGACTATGAAGCCGCAGTTGATAATGAGCTGATGCCTGATCTTAAAGCGGCACGTACCATTCAGAAGATCAACAGCGCAGCACCGTATTTGTTTTCTCATCTTCTTAACGAGAATGACCGCGTCTGGCGGGCTTTTTGCCGGTTGTTGCGCGGCGAAAAAACTTATGTAGATATCAAGAATTTCCTGAGCCCTCCTCTTCGGCTGATATTCCGTTATTTCTAGTTTTTTCCTATAAAAGCCATAGAGCTTTACCTGTGGCAAGAATAAATGAACTATCATACCGAGGCACACTAAAGATGAGGGTTGAGAAAAATAGTCCGTTAGAACTGTACCCGTCTTTATTGCGGCGGCGGCGGTCCTGGCGGAGTATCGCTGATGGTCACCTGCGTTGCCAGCCACGATCCATCCTCTTGCTTTTGTCCGGTTGCCGTGACAAATTTCCCCGCGGTCACGCTGGCCAGGCTGCCTGTTTGCCCGTTCACCGTAAATTTCGTGGAGGCATCGGTGACGATGCTGACCTTGCCTTCCAGATTTTCACCGGAAATTGAATTGCCGTTCACGTCGGTTACCCTGCCGCCGATCAAATTACCGGCAGTCCCACCCGGGCTGCCGCCCGGCCTGGGGCCGCGGTTAGCGGAGGGCTGTCCTAGTCCCGGCTGTTGCCCGGCTGTTGGAGATGGGTAGACGGTGGGTTCACTGGTTTTGGTGGTAAAGGTTACGCCGCCTCCGCGCACCAGGCGCACATAGTTGTTGATATGTATTGAGTCACCCTGAGGTCCGCGTCCGGTGGCGTAATTGGCAGGATCGCCGCTCTTGGGGTCGCTGCGCTGGGCACCGGCCCCGT
>Ga0114951_10001807_pt1 | contig 25536 bp, 22 predicted proteins | sample AM7aDNAmetaG_FD_88677 | JGI IMG/M metagenome (GOLD analysis project Ga0114951, IMG submission 88677) | Freshwater microbial communities from Finland to study Microbial Dark Matter (Phase II) - AM7a DNA metaG | ecosystem: Environmental > Aquatic > Freshwater > Lake | place: Finland: Lake Alinen... | reverse complement strand
GCCTTTTGAGCTGGAGTTCCTTCGTAAGGATCTGATATATAAACGCCCAGACTATCCTGACCGATCAGGGCCCCGACTCCGCCATATTCCCCGGTAGTCATCAACTGGATATCCTCAACCTGAGATTCAGGGTAATAAACAGTATATGGATCAAGCGTTTTCATGATCTGATCGATTCCTGTTCTGATCATCTTGGCAGGATCAGTTTCATCCACATAATAAAGCTCCAGTTCCCGTATCAGGGAATGGAATATTTCCAGGTTTTTCGACCACTCGAACTCCTTGTCGTAGGAGCTTGTCAACAAGGCCGGTGCAACCAGCAGTAACCCTGTAAGGATCAGACTTCTGAGTATCTTTTTCATAATTCTTTTTCTATGGAACCGGATCATAGCCATGTCCACCCCAGGGATGGCATCGCAATATTCTTTTGGTTCCCAAATAACTGCCCTTCAAAGGACCGAATTTTTTAACTGCCTCGATAAAATATTGTGAACAGGTTGGCGTATATCGGCATGATCTGCCCAGGTAGGGTGAAATCGCCTGCTGATAAAGCCTGACCAGCAGGATCATAAACCAGCTGACAGCCTTTTTTATTGCCCTCCCGATTGTTTTCATTTCACCTTGCCCGTGGTAAGCACCTCATTGAGCCGCTGGACAACCAGTTGCATTCGTACATCTATTTCACTGAGAGTGAGAACTTCAGCCGCTCCATAAACCATCAGGATATAAGCCGATTTTCCTTCGCTGGCCAGGTTGGCAACAAGATCCTGTTTCCGATGTCTCCATGATTCGCGGAACCTCCTTTTGATAAGGTTCCTGGTGACGGCATGCTTGAATTGCTTTTTCCTCACCGATATGGCCACCTGGAGAGGTACAGAATTATCATCCTGATCGTTAAGGAGATAAATTACCCGGAAAGGATAAATGAAAAAACTCTTTCCCTGCGCCAATAAGGCGTCAAACCTTCGTTTCAAACAAAGGTGTTCCTTCTTTGGGAAAGAGAGGTCCATGAATTACTTCCCTGATTTCTTGCACAACTCGCCAAGGAACTTGTCCAAAGCCATTGTCATAGAAGGAAATTCAGGGGATGGCACTTTCAGATCGATCCGCAGACCAGCCTTTTCACCGGCTTTGGCCGTATTCGGGCCAAATGTTCCGATAAGGGTTTCGTCCTGGACGAAGTTGGGAAAATTGGTAAATAGTGAATCTATACCGGCAGGACTATAGAAAACAAGCATATCAAAGTCCTTAAGATTCAGGTGTGACAGTTCCGAGCTCAGCGTTTTATAGAAAAACGCCTTGGTAAAAGTCAGATTATACTGCTTGAGCAAAGCAGGAATTTCATCATTATGTACCGTCGATGTAGGTACCAGATATTTTTCCTCCTTGTGCTTAACCAGAATATCTACAAGATCTTCCATGGTTTTTTGACCATAAAAAATCTTTCTTTTCCGATACACGATATACTTCTGCAGATAAACCGCGATGGATTCCGAAGTGCAGAAATATTTCATGGTATCAGGTACCTGAATCCGCAGCTCTTCACAAATTCTGAAAAAGTGGTCGATAGCCGTTCTGCTGTTAAAAATCACAGCCGTATATTCCAAAATATTTACCCTGCTGGCCCTGAAATCCTTCGAAGAAACTCCTTCAACGCGGATAAACTGGAAAAAATCCAGGGTAACCTTGTATTTGTCGGCAACCTCGAAATAGGGTGATTTTTCGGTGGTAGGTTGCGGTTGGGAGATAAGTATTCTCTTAATCTTCAAGTTTTTATGACTTTAATTGATACAGAAAAAATCGTTCTCACCATCCTTCCGTTATGGATATTACTGCCCACCACAATGGAAGAATTTCAAGGGTACAAAGGTATAAAAACATATAAAATATTGATACACGGAAGGATTTCAATAATTCAAGTTCCCTGATAACCGTGTATAACACCCATAAAATCAGTCCCAGCCATAGGCCGATGAGCAAAATAATTTTAACAATTCCCTGTGCGTAAGGCAGAACCAGTGATGGAATGAAAATAAAAGTTCCGAGGTTTTCGAAGTGCAAAAGATAAACCTGATTGAACCGAAGTGAGATCTCCTGCTTTTCAAATGACAATCCAAAAATTGCCAGTACGAGAATTCTGCCGCCGAAAAAAGCGGTTACAGCCGCAAGTACACCCAGATATTTCAGGAATGGGTGTATCATGTTGAACTCCGGATTAAAATAACTCCTCTGCTCAAATACCAGCATCGCTATGCAGAACAGAGGAACCAGGTTTAACATGAAACTATTGTTATGAAAAAGCACGTTTTTCTCAGAAATCAGCTTATTGGCTTCATATTTGTTAAAAAACGCGTGCGCAATCCGGGCAAGGTAACGTGGAAAGATGAGCCGGGTTAGGATGTAGAGAAGGGAAACTAAGCAAATAATCGCGATAATCCAATCAGTTTCAGGAACTGTTCTTAATTGCTGTTTCAGAAAGGTTTCGTTCATACCCCGCAAAAGTAAGTCTTTTTATACTTTTACCGTGAAAGGAAGCATGATGCATTCTCCCGAAGAAACCGCCTATTATGAAAGTCCGGCCGGATGGATCCGGATTACTGCCAAATCAAAAGGCATCGACTCGCTGATTTTTACTGATCAGGTGATCGATCCAATGCCAGGCAGCGGTATTCTGGCAGATTGCATCGCACAGCTGAAGTTATATTTCGCAGGGCAGATCAGGGAATTCACCGTTCCATTGGCACCATCCGGCACCGAATTCCAGCTACGGGTATGGAGCGAACTGGTTAAAATACCTTATGGTCAGGTTATTACCTATCGCGATCTGGGAAAAAGACTGGGTGGTCCCAATTATACCCGGATCGTGGGCCAGGCAAATGGCCGTAATCCTGTATCTATCCTGATTCCCTGCCATCGGGTGATTGGCATGAACGGAGCACTAACCGGATATGCCGGTGGCCTTTGGCGCAAGCAATTTTTACTGGACCTGGAACAAAAAGGCTCGAGGGAGAATTTTACTCCTCGGCTTTTTGAAAATGATTGAGGATAATTTTTGCTTTCGCAGGACCGATAACTGCAGAAATTTTTTCAAAATCCGCTTCTTTCAAATCTGTTATAGAATCAAAATGAGTCAGCAGGGCGGTTCGGGTTTGCTCGCCAATTCCTTTAATTAGGTCCAACTCCGAAACAGCCATCGATTTTTCCCTCCGCCGCCGGTGATGTCCTATTCCAAAACGGTGGGCCTCGTTTCTCATTTGCTGTATCAACCGCAAACTTTCAGATTTTTTATCCAGATATAATGGCGCGGAATCTCCGGGAAAATATATTTCTTCAAGTCGCTTTGCGATGCCAACCAGCGCAATTTTATGCCGTAGTCCCAGCTTTTCAAGACTTTTCAATGCCGAGTGCAGTTGACCCTTTCCCCCATCAACTACTATCAGCTGGGGTAAATCCAGACCTTCATCGAGCATTCTTTTGTACCGGCGAAAAACCACTTCTTCCATGGATGCAAAATCATCAGGTCCCTCAACGGTTTTAATATTGAAATGCCGGTAATCGCTCTTTGCCGGAAGCGCGTTTCTGAAAACGATGCAGGAAGCAACGGGATGTGTGCCCTGTATATTTGAATTGTCGAAACACTCAATATGCACAGGCAGATCCTTGAGCCTCAGGTCATTCTGTAAAGTTTCGAGTTTTCGGGTTACTCCCGATGCACTGATATGTTTTACTTGCTGTTTCTGCCTGTCGAGCTTGAAATACCTGGCATTCCGTGTTGATAGGTCGAGCAAAGCCTTTTTATCCCCCTTTTGCGGAACCGTAATAATCAGGTTTTCCAGCGGATATTCCAGAGCAAACGGCACAATGATTTCCGGGGCATCGCTCTGGATCTGCTGCCTCATCTCAATAATCGCGTACAAAAGCAGCTCATCCTCGGTTTCATCCAAACGTTTTTTCAGCTCCATGGCATGGGTTTGAACAAGCGCACCGTCTACTACTTTCATGTAATTTACATACCCTGCACGCTCATCTGATACAATGGAAAACACGTCGACGTGCTTGATATTCGTGTTACCGACAGTTGATTTACTTTGGAACTGTTCGAGCAGGCTGATTTTTTCTTTCATCTGGGCAGCCTGTTCGTACTCATATTTCTCTGCCAGTTCATGCATTTCGGCCGTCAGCATTTTTATCACTCCCTGGGTATTTCCTTTCAGGATTTTTCCGATCTGATCGATCTGGGCCAGATAATCGGTTTCCTTCTGTAAGCCAATGCAGGGGCCCAAACAGTTTCCGATATGATATTCGAGGCAGACCTTGTATTTTCCCGCTTTGACATTTTCTTCCGAGAGGTTAAGATTGCAGGTCCTGATTTTGTAAATACTCCGTATCAGGTCGATCAGGTTTTTCCAGATCTTTCCCGAGGTATACGGGCCAAAATATTTCGATCCGTCACGGATTACTTTCCTGGTAGTAAAGACTTTAGGAAACGGTTCATTGGAAATGCATATCCAAGGGAAGGTTTTATCGTCTTTTAAAAGGACATTATATCTTGGTAAGTGCCTTTTAATCAGATTATTTTCTAATAAAAGGGCATCACTTTCGGTATCTACAACCAGATGGTTAATAGTATGGATTTTACGAATCAGCACTGCCAGTTTTGCATTATCCGGAGCTTTCTGAAAGTAAGATCCTACCCTTTTCTTCAGGTTTTTTGCTTTTCCAATATAGATGATCAGGCCATCGCTGTTGATGAACTGGTAAATCCCCGGTTTTTCAGGAAGCGACTTTACCTTTTCGAGGAGTACCGCAGGAGGATTATATTCTTCGAACCGGGTTGCCATTTAGTCCGCAGAGATTGGTGTAAACTGAAATTTATCGCAATCGAACAAACCCAGGTCGCCGATTTTCAGGTGCGGAATCACAAGCAATGCCATGAACGAAAGAGCCATAAACGGCGCCTGCAATTCGGAACCCAGGTTTCGGGCAAATTCTGTGAGTTCAGCATATTTGGTGCCCACTTCAGCTGCGGTGCCGGTACTCATTAATCCTGCTACCGGTAGAGGAAGTGTTTTACTTTCGCCCTCGCAGGTAACAGAAATTCCTCCCTGATGAAGAATAATCTGGTTTATGGCTTCGGCGATTTCAAAGTCTGATGTTCCAACGGCAATAATATTGTGACTGTCGTGCGCAATGCTCGATGCCATTGCTCCCATTTTAAGTCCGAATCCAGATATCCAGGCGAGAGCAGGTTTTGCTGATTGTATATACCGGTTCAACACCACAATTTTCAGAATGTCGCGCTTTACATCAGACTGAACAATTCCTTCTGATGCAATGAGTTGTGCAGTTTCCGACCCGGTCAGCAGCTCACCATCCCAAGCCCGGATAACCTTGTAGGATCCAGTTTCTCCTTTCACCTCCAGGTCCGATACCTTAACAGGGCTGGCCTGAAAGTTATTCATGGGAGCGATAGCGGGCAAATCAAACTCCACTTTTCCATTCTGAAAAACAGGAATTCCATCAATATAAGTTGCCGTCACCTGGAATGGATCTACTCCTTCAGCAATAATAAAATCAGCCGGATCACCAGGTTTAAGGATTCCGTTCTTAAGATTGTAATGTGATACTGGATTCAGGCTTGCCGCACGATAGAGATTAAAAAAGTTAATTCCTGATTTTACACCGCGCCTAATGAGTCGGTCGAGGTGTGCTGTCACCAGATCGTCGGGATGATAATCGTCGCAACACAGCATAATCTTGTCCGGATATTTATCGATCAAGGGGTATAATTGCTCAAAATTTCGGGCTGAACTTCCTTCCCGGATCAGCACTTTCATGCCCCCGGCAATTTTTTCTTCAGCCTCATCCAGGGTGGAACATTCATGATCGGTATCGATTCCCGCCCCGAGATAAGTATCCAATTGTGTTCCAGACAATCCCGGGGCATGCCCGTCGACTGTTTTTCCGAATGATTTTGCCAAATTAATCTTGGCCAAAACACCAGCATCAGCGAAAATAACTCCAGGATAATTCATCATTTCGCCAAGCGCTACTACCCTGTTTTCTGAAAATAATTGCTTAAGATCTTCGGCTTCCAGAATTGCTCCGGCAGTTTCCAAAGAGGTTGCCGGCACACAGGAAGGAGCAGTAAAGTATATTTTCAGGCAGGCTTTTTCTGCATCATTTATCATCAGCCTGATGCCGTCTAACCCTAACACATTTGCAATTTCATGCGGATCCGATACGGTTGCAACAGTCCCAAATCGCACTGCCTGATTCGCAAACCTTGATGGCATGAGCATTGAACTTTCAATATGAACATGTGAATCCACAAGCCCCGGTAATATCAATTGCCCCAATTTATCCCGATCGTTCCACGTGAAACGTTTTGCAGCGGTTTCCTCAATTCCTGAAACCTTTCCATCAACCACCGTTAACAACCCGAAATAAAATTCCTGTCGTTCGAAATCGGCAAACCATCCAGAATATTGTTTTTTGTTCATACTATAACGTACTGATTTTATGAACCATTAAATCTAATTATAGTAATTTTTACTTGATGTTCCACGTGGAACAAATTATCTTCCGAGCATCACCAATAAAACACTTATATCGGCCGGACTAATCCCTGGAATTCGACTAGCCTGTGCAATCGTTGCAGGCTTGATTAACGTAAGTTTTTGTCGAGCTTCCATGGTTAAACCCATTATCTCATCGTACTTTAACCACTCAGGCAATTTAAGATATTCGAGCCTCTTTATCTTATCGGCAATAGCTCGTTCCCTATCGATATAACCACTATACTTAATCAAGATTTCGGCACCCTCAATTATTTCTGACTGCCATTCATTGAATCCATCAATCACATTTTCGAGCTCCTTTATCTTCCCGGCGATTCCATTTATTGTGACCTGAGGACGTGCAACCAACTCCTTAATTTTAACTTTTTGCTTGATTGGCGATGAGCCTAATTCATTGAGTAAATCATTAATTTCTTCCGGCATAACCGGTTTCAATTCCAAAAAATCGATCAATGTTTTAGTGCCTTTTTGCTTATTATCCAATGCCCTTAAACGTTCCTTCTTTGCTAAACCCATCTCAAAACCCAGTTGAGTTAGCCGTTCATCAGCGTTATCCTGACGCAATAAAATGCGGTATTCGGCCCTGGAAGTAAACATTCGGTACGGCTCATCAACACCTTTTGTAACCAGGTCATCAATCAAAACTCCTATGTAAGCCTGGTCACGGTTTAAAACAAATTCAGGCTTTTCAGCGACTTTCAAATGTGCGTTCATTCCGGCAATTAGTCCTTGTGCACCTGCTTCTTCATAGCCGGTTGTTCCATTAATCTGGCCGGCAAAGTAAAGACCTTCTATCAGCTTTGTTTCAAGAGTTGACTTTAACTGAGTAGGATCGAAGAAGTCATACTCGATAGCATAACCAGGTCGGAACATTTCCACTTTTTCAAAACCTTCAATCTTCCTCAATGCCTCCAACTGAACCTCCCATGGAAGTGAAGATGAAAAACCATTTAAGTAAAACTCAACTGTATCCCTTCCTTCCGGTTCAACAAATAATTGGTGCTTTTCCTTTTCCGAAAAAGTAACCAGCTTCGATTCAATGCTCGGGCAATATCTTGGTCCGATCCCAGTAATTGTTCCATCGAACATAGGGGAGTCATCAAACCCAGTTTCTAAAATTGCATGCACCTCAGGTGAGGTCCAGGCAATGTAACACGACATGGAACCAATTGCTTTCCTTGCCGGATTGAGATAACTGAACGGAACCACCCAATCGTCCCCAGGCTGTTCTCCCAATTTCGAAAAATCTATCGACCGGCCATCCAATCTTGGAGGAGTTCCGGTTTTCATTCTTCCAGTCCGGAATCCCAGCTCGTTCATCTTTTCCGATAATCCGTAGACCCCCGGCTCTGATGCCCTTCCTCCCTTTTGCTTATTCTGTCCGATGTGCATCAGTCCGTTTAAAAATGTTCCGTTGGTGAGAACAACACTCTTCGCCTTGAATATCACACCGAGGTTAGTTTCCACTCCGGCTATCCTACCCTCTTTTAAAATAATGTCCTTAACCGTGTCTTGCCAAAAATCCAGGTTCGAAATCGACTCCATCTTTTTTCTCCATTCCAGGCTGAACTCTACCCGGTCGCATTGCGCCCTCGGACTCCACATGGCAGGGCCCTTACTTTTGTTCAACATTCTGAATTGGATCATCGATGCATCAGTCACCAAACCGCACTGTCCACCCAGAGCATCAATCTCCCTTACGAGCTGACCCTTGGCAATTCCTCCAATAGCTGGGTTGCACGACATGAACGCCATTTTGTTCATGTCCATCGTAATCAACAAAGTTTTTGAACCCATGTTAGCTGAAGCTGATGCGGCCTCGCAACCAGCATGCCCCGCACCCACCACAATCACATCATATTCCTTCAGCATATGTCGTTTTCCTTTGAATATTTGACTCATTCACTGGCGATACCAGGTATAAATCTTCCTTTGCAGTCATAATGGCCTTAAATTCCTTGGTAGAATCTTCATAACCAATAAGATGCAATAGCCCATGCACCATTATCCTATTCAGCTCTTCCAGATAGCTTACCCCCATTGTTGAGGCATTCTCCGCTACCCGATCAACACTTATCATGATATCACCACTGATCACATCATTTTCGGTGTAATCAAATGAAATCACATCTGTAAAATAATCACGCTTCAAAAATTCGATATTTACTTTTACCAGAAATTCGTCGCTGCAAAAAATGTAGTTGACAACCCCCGGTTTTTTCCCTTCTTGCTTTATCACCTCCAGTAACCATTTTTTTGCAACTGGCCTGTTCAATGATTTTTCTTTCCGGTCTTCTTCCAGATAATGTATCATAGTTACCTTTTTGTTGATTCAATATACTTCTGGTATTTCTCTTGATAGAATTTTTTCAACTTCAATTCATTGTACTTTAACATCTGTTCCAAAACTTTGTTCTGATCAGCCTCTTTTCCAAGCTCGCGCCGATTCGGTTCAAAGCTTCCTTTGAATTCTTTCGACTCCCTCTTATTTTCGTTTTCTCTTTCCTTCTCTGCATTTTCAGCTTCAAGCAATCTTGTCTTTATAAGATTGTCCTTTTCCAATGTGGCATCGTTCAGTCTGTTGTAAATGATATCCTTTTCAACTTCCTTCATCATATTAAGTGCATCTGCAGCCTTTTTTCGTGCTTCCTCACCTAAACCGCCACCTTGTGAAATCTGTTCCAATGCTTTTCTCATCATCTCACGTTCGCCAAGCATTTTTGCCAGCCCTTCCCTATCCTTCTTCCCATTGGCACCCGATTTCATTTTTTGTATTGCACTCTTTAACTGCTCCTTAAGTGATTCCTGTTGTGCTTTTGACTGACCCAGCTTCTGTGAACCTGATTGCTCTCCTTCTTTTGGCTTCTTGCTGTCCATAAAACCCTTATCGCTTTTTCCGTTGCCCTTTCCGGACTGCATCGAACGAATTAACTCATCCAGCTTAACCGCAATACTATTTACCTCAGTCATGATTTTATTCTGTTCAACCCTCACTATATCGGCTTGAGCACGCGAGTAGCTATCGAATAAATTCTTTATCGATGATTCCACGTGGAACAATTCTGTACCCACAATTCTTGTAATCACCGGTTGCTTATAACCAATGCTTTTTAAGCTATCCCGTATAGTTAAAAACTTGTCTTCCAATTCTTTCTGCTCCTTTATCACTACAGAGAAAGTTGGATTTATAATATTTATTTTATCAATCCGATTGTTCAATTCTTCCTGTTTCTGGCTGAAATCATTCAAGGAATTCCTGATCTGCCTTAAATCCTCCAGGTCAACAAACTGACCTTCCCCCTCCGACTGCCCCAACATATTTTCCATTTTCTTAGCCAGTTTCCTCAAACTTTTTGAAGCTTTTGAGCGCCTATCGGTTGGCGAAGTGCCTGAAGCTTTTTTTGCCACATCTTCAGCATCCTGCCTGACCTCATCCCTCTCCTTCGTTAAATCTTCAAGGCCCATAGGTTTCTTTAAACTTTTATCCTCTTCCAGCTTTTTCTCATACTCCTGTTCCCACTTCTTAAATTCTTCTTTTAAATTGCTGGCAGAATCTTCCTTCAGCGATTTATCCTTCTGCAAACTGTCGGCCATAGAATTCAATTTATCTACCTGATGAAGCAGGTCTTTTTCCATCCCATATTTCTTAAATAATTCAAGGCTCATTTCCATTTGTTCCTTCAGCTTTTCCAGATTCATTTCCATTTTTTCAGTAAGTGTTTCTGCTTTCTGAGCGTTGAATTCTTTAGCCATTTCCTCAAATTGTTTCAATAATTCCTTCATCTCATCATCCAGCAAATTTTCCATAAGGTCCTGTATTTGTTTAGCCTTATCAGTCAATTCCTGATCGTATTTCAACAATTTTTCGTTTTCTGTAAATTCTTTATTATTTTTTGATACATTATTTAAAAAATCAACAACCTCTTTTTTTATCTGATTTAATTCCTTTATTTTCTCTTGAATCTCCCATGGCTTTAATTCCCCAACCAGCTGGTCCATTTTAAATTCACTGATCTTTTTTTCCATTTTATCCACGGCATTCATACCATTGGATAATTTAGTCACTATGCTATCAGCTAATTGATTATTAATGCTTTCCAATTCAGCTTTAGTGACGGTTCTGATCGATAACTTCCGGCTGTCAGTAAACTTGGGGCCTTCTATACGATCATTATCCCACACCCTGAAGAAATAATATGCATTTGTACTGTCGGGAACCAAAGTATAATAAAACTGTTCATAAATACCAGTAGCCTTAATTGCTATATCCTTGGTAGTTTCCTTTCCATCGCGGTTTTCAATAACCTCAAGTTTGCTAAACCCATAATCATCTTGTATAATACCTTGAACATAAACATCATCCGAGATGGTTGTATCCCTGTTATCGGAAATATCAATAGATGGATATAAATCTTTTACGACAGAAATTTTATAATCATAATTCGTAAATAATCCATTATTATTTTTACAAATTAATTCATAATCCGAATTTTTTGAAATTGTTTTCTGATAATTCCAGGCATTTCCTTTTCCCTGCAATTTTTCTGAACCAGCATCATTTGCAATTAAAAGTTCATCAGTATTTACCGTTCTTATGGTCCAGATAACCACAGAACCTGCCGGGACCTCAGCATTCCCATCGCCGTCAATAAGGGTACTTTCCACTGAAGTGTATCCCGGAGGAATCAGCTTTAGCTGAATATTACTGATTTCAGGCTTTTTAAGCGTTTTAATGACATATTCATCTGAGATTACGCCGTTGCATCCCAAATGGAACGAAACTGATGAATTCACCGCTTTAAAAAGGTATTCGAAACCATCTGCCACCCTTTGTGTTTTTTCTTCAGACGAACCCATTTTTAAAGTAGCGTTTTCGGCAGGGAAATCAGTGACCACCTTAAATTGCAGTAAAAAATCCTTGCCCGACTCCACCTCCAGGGAATCGTTCAGAATAACGAACTTTGCCTTGCTCAGTGCCGCAATCTGTTTATTGACGGTCAGCATTTGGCTGAACCCATTTTTAACAAAATCCGGTTTCAGTAAATAGGCACAAAAAAGGACGGCAACCAGGATGGCTAATCTGAAAACAAATGAAAATAACTTACGGAATGATATAGCCTCATCAAAATTAAATCCACTGATATTATCAGTTTTTTGAGCTATTGCAAAATCATAAAGCTTATTATTCTGGCCCGCTTTTTCGTGTGCTAACTCAATAATATTAATAATCCTGTCCTCAATAGATTTGTGTTTTTGCCTGATAATATTGCTTGCATCGCGAAAATTCAGACCCTTGATTATTCCCAGCCGCTGCAGTATAGGTTTTAAAATAAAGATGCCGGCAATAACCGCTAAAGCCACAATTGCAACATAGAAAATTACCTGTAAAAATTCGTTTTTACCTGTTACGGCATTAGCTGAAAGTACCAGCAAAAACATCATAATCAGGGCTGCCGATGCAGTAATTACCAGTCCTTGAATTATTTTAACCCGGTAATATTTATTGATAAAATGGCGAAGCTTGCTTTCAACTATTTCATCGTCCGTAATACCCTGATTGGTTCTCATTTTGCCAGCCATTTTTCCGGATCAAGGTTGCTCTGACCCTTCCAGATCTGGAAATTAAACTCAGGACTTCCATCTTTTCCAGTATGTGTAGCCCTGCCTATTTCCTGCTTTATTTTCACATGATCTCCCACCTTGACTTTAAGGTCAGTGATATTCACGTAAGCTGAAAAATACTCCCCATGTTTGATCAATACCAAGATATTCCCTCCGGCCATCAACATTACTGATGCCACTTTCCCTTCGAAAACCGCCTGAACCACAGCACCTTCCTCAGTAACAATGCTGATACCCGGATTAACGATTTCAACGTTTTTCAACCCGGGAGCGTTTTGCTTTCCATGCGACTGCGATATGATTCCACGCGCAACCGGCCAGGGCAACCGGCCCATATTCTGACTGAACTCATTGGAGATTATTTTTTCCTCGGGGGTCATACGCATACCCGAGCTGCTGACTTCGGAGCCCGTAGCAGCAGCTATCAAACGTGAAATTTCTTTTTCCAGCTTCTTATAGGTAGCTCTCTGAGCATCTAGATCTTTCTTCACCTGCTTTTCCTGTCGCTGAAGCGACTTAACCGCACCCTCCTGATCTTTCCGGTCACTGTTCAGTTTCACCATTTCGCGTTTTTCATCCAGCAGCAGCTCCCTTCTCTGGTTCTTGTTCTCCTCCTGCTGTCGGTTGATATTCTTCAGTTCTGTCGTTTTAGCCTCGATTTTCTCTGCCTGTGCTTTGCGGAATCTGGCATATTGCTGCATATATTTCAGCCTTTTGAATGCCTGACTGAAATCCGCGGCAGCGAAAATATATTGCGAACGGTGATAGGCATTCCTGTTGAGATTAGTTTTATAAATCACATTGGCATAATCCCTTTTCAGCACCTGGATCTCGGTGTCAAGCGAACCTATGGTGGATTCATTCTTGCGGATCTCCTGATCGAGCATCGAAATTTCATTGCTTATACCGGTAACGATTTTGTTCCTCACCGTTATCTTTCGGTTGATCAACTGCAAATTTTGCAGTTCATTCTGACGATTTGCCTGGGTTTGCTTCAGAAGTTCTTCAGTTCTGGCAATCTCCGCAAGACTTTTCTCACGCTGCGAACGCAAAGAATTAATATCCTGACAATAGCAATTCAGGGATAAAATTACTCCGATAAAGATGCCGGTAAAGGTTCTTAAGTATTTCAAAATTTATCGAAATTAAAATCCAGGGTTTCTTTAATTTCCTTTTTAACAATATTTACATCCACCGCAAAATTACGTTCCGAATCGATGCCTTTCAGTTCAATTTTCCTGATAACGTTGTCCTTATTATACAGGTACTTAACATCAGCGATCCATTGTCCCTTGATATCCCGCATTTTTGAATCCTGAACAAGAAATGTCTCCCGGTCAAGCACAAATTCGTTAAAGTATTTAAGTCCGCTTTCTTCCTCCGACGGGCGGCTGTTTGACACCAGACGCAAATTTTCCTTATCGCTTTTAATGACTAAATTCTCAATCAAATCCTTCAACTGATCGCCGGCAGAAGTGAACAATGTCTGGTTGAAAATACCCTGCATTGCATAAAAATCCACCGGGTAACCAATTTTTGCAGCAATCAGTTTCCAATTTCCCTTTTCCTTTATTCCCAACATCTTCGAAATGATCCAGACACTATCGCGGTTGGCATAAATTTTGGCCACTTCAATACCGATCGTAGAACGCATCATGACAAAAATCTGCTTATCCTTTTCGAGTTTTACCGTACCCATAAAGCCAATTTTTTTACCATCCTCATCGGCTCGTCCGGTTATTCTTATCTCAAGGAATTTCCATTCTGGCTGCGCGTTAACAGCTTTTCTTACAATATTTTCATCTTCTGTCATATTTTTTTTTGCACCCACCGATTTCTTGAGCAGGGAGCATCCATTAATGGTTAACAAGGCCATTGCGACCATACAAACAACACCTGCATGCCTAACTTTTCTGTTCATAGTCATTTTAGCCCGTTACTTATTTTACTGTCAATTTTATCAGAAGCTTCCTTTGTTGCCTTAGCTTTGATCCAGGCCTGTTTTGCATCATCAGGCTTACCATTTCTAAAAAGGATATCTCCATAATGCTCCAGCACTTCGCCGCTCGGATCCGGGGAAAGTTTTATGGTTTTAACGATCGGATCATAAGCCTTTACGTACTCCTTACGTTGGTATAAAACCCAGGCAAAAGTATCGAGGTACGTAGGGTTTTCAGGCTCTTTTGTCACACATTTCGTGATCATATCCAAAGCTTTGTCCAGTTCCTTTTCATCCAGTGCAAGATAATAACTATAATTGTTCAGAACCTGAACGTTATCCGGTTCCAGAACCAGCATCTGGTCAAAGTTGGCAAAAGCTTCGGTGCTGTTTCCATTCCGGTATAAAGCCTCCGCCAGTGAAAGATAAAACTGTTTGATGATTTCGGCACTTTGTCCCGGAATTCCTATGCCTTTGTTCAGTGATGCTATAGCTACCGGAAAGTCCTTTTTCTCGATGGCGGAAATGCCTTTAAAAAGGTGGAATAATCCCTGACCAGGAAAATAGACCAATGCGCTGTCAGTCAACGGTAGCATTTCACCGAATCGTTTTTCTTCATTAAGAATAAACAGGAGATTTTGCCATACCAGAAAGTTGCCCGGTTCGGTAGAAGTTAATCTGCGATACAGTGGCTCGGCCTCTTTCAGCCGTTCCTCGGAATACAGAAAATTGGCATATAGCAGGTCAACCTCAGGAGTTCCCTTATCCACCTCATACAGTGTTTCGATGAGTTTAATAACCTCATTATCCAGTTTTTGCTGCTTCTCCTGGGCAGAAATATAACCCTTAACAATCTCTATTTTGATAGCGGGATTCACATCGGGCGACCGAAAACCTTTCAGAAATTCAGCCAGTGCTTCCGCCTTTTTACCGGTCTGAAAATAGAATTGGCCCAATGAAAAGCTGATGGCAGGATTATCAGGATTCTTTTCTTTCAGGATCTTATACTGAGCGGTAGCATCATCAAGTTTCCCCTTAGTGGCATAAGCTTCAGCAAGTATGCCGCGGACTTCAAAATCTTCCGGATATTTTTTGAGCCATTCCAGGAGGATCTTTGCCCCCTTATCGAAGTTATTCATCGAGAAATAAGCATCCTTTTTCCTAACCGTGGCCCAGCGCGACAGGTCAACATCATCAGGCAGCTTACTCAGTCGTTTCAGGGCTTCTTTTTCCTGTTTTCCCTGGATAAGCATTTCGATTTCTGCAGTCAGAAATTCAATGTCCGCAGGAAAAACTTTTTCCAGCTGACGGTAAATCGGAACACATTCTAACTGCTTACCCTGCATTTTCAGGTTTTCTATCAGCAGTAATCCATACCATTTATTGGTCTGATCGCGTTTCCATGCATTCCGGGCATATCCTGTTGCCGCCGAGTAGTCCTTTTTATCCGAATACAGGAGAGCAAGCTCATAGAAAGCCGAACCCGAAACCTGGTTCAACTCAGTACATTTCTGAAACATTTGCAATGCCTGCTCCTGATTACCCAGCATTTTAAACCGCAGCCCTTCGGCAAAATAGTATTTAAACTTGGCAGCCGCCGGTTGCGAGGTATCCGAAACAGCAAACTCCTGTGCAACAACCTTCTGCGAGTATCCAACCGCCACTGCCAACACCAACCCCAATGCTATTATTTTATACTTCATATATTTATTCCATCCTACTAATTTCAGTCCCCCCCATCTGAAGATGGAGTTTATTGATAGAACCCCCGTCTTCTGCCTTCATTTATGTCCCGTATGTCCGAAGCCTCCGGCTCCCCGCTCGGTTTCATTCAAGCTTTCAACGGCTTCCCAGCTTATTGTTTCATGCTTACTGATAATCATCTGGCAAATCCGTTCACCGTCCTCGATGACAACATCGCCGCCCGACAGGTTTATCAGTATAATCCCTACCTCGCCACGATAATCAGCATCGATGGTTCCCGGAGTATTCAACACCGAAATGCCCCTTTTCAGGGCCAGACCGCTGCGTGGACGGATCTGAGCCTCATAACCCTGCGGTAGCTCAATAAACAGCCCGGTGGGAATCAGCTTTCGTTCCATATTTTTCATCACGACAGGTGCATCCAGGTTCGCGCGGATATCCATGCCAGCCGAAAGCTCTGTGCTGTACGCCGGCAATTCATGCTTTGAATGATTAACAATTTTCACCTTCATAAAACGAACAATTTTATCATAAGTTATTTACGGCCACGATTTCTGACCTGCTGCCAGATCGACTGCACCATTGCCTTTTCCTTTAATCCCACTACTACAATGAAAACCATCAGCAGCAGGCTGTCCCACGCCAGGCGAATAAAGAAATTTTCGGGTTTTATCAGGGCCGATATCGCGTATAGAGCAAGGGCCAGGGCGGTCCAGGCCAGCAACATGCCTGTCTGATAGGGAATAGGATAGATTCTCCGACCCCAGAAATAGGAGAGCACCATCATCGTGGTGTAGCAGGCAAGGGTAGCCCAGGCAGCTCCCATATATCCGATTTTCGGAACCAGGGTCCAGTTCAGGACGATCGTTACCACTGCGCCGGTAAGCGCCATGATTGCTGCATAGCGGGTGAGATCCTTTACTTTATACCACACCGACAGGTTATAATAGACTCCCAGGAAGAAATTGCCCAGCAATACGATCGGCACCACTGCCTGACCCACCCAAAAATCTTTCTGCCGCAACAGTACCACCTTGAAAATATCGATATACAGTGAGGTGATTAGAAAGAGGATGAGACCGGTTATCACAAAATAGCGTAACACAAGGGCATAGGTTTCCCCGGAATCCTTTTCCTTAGAGACTTTAAAAAGGAAGGGTTCAAATGCATACCGGAACATCTGGATAAATAGCATCATCAGCACCGCTATCCGATAGTTTGATGAATAGATACCAACCTGGCCCTGATCACCCGTCAGCAGCTTTACAAAAATCTTATCCCCTGAATCATTGATCGATCCGGCCAGTCCAACAAGCACCAGGGGAGCCGAGTATTTCAGCAGCCTGATCATAAACTTGCGGTCAAGCTTCCACTGGAAACTGCGCATTTCCGGTATGAGCAGGACGAACATCAGGGCGCTTGTCAGCATATTACAGAGGAAAACATATCCCACGCCGAGGTCCGGATTATACAGCCACCCCGGCAGTCCGCCCGCATGCTTGTGAATCCATGGAAAAATCAGCAGGAAGGTTATTACCAGAGCAATGTTAATCAGTACGTTAAACATCTTTAGCAGGGCAAACCTCCTTGGCCTCCCGTCCTGCCTGATTTTAGCAAAAGGTACGAGTGCCATCGAGTCGATAGCCACAATCCAGGCCATCCAGATAATGTAATTCTGATTGCCGCTGTAATGAATTGACTCCGATATTGGATTGATGAAAACATAAACCAGGCCCATCCATAACAGGGAAAGAATGGAAATAAAACCAATAGCGTGACTGAAGGCCTTCCGTTCATCCAGCTTTTCCTTTGCAAAGCGAAAAAAGCCAGATTCCATGCCGAACTCAATAATTACTAAAGCAATGGCCAACCAGGCATACAGTTCACTGAGAACCCCATATGGCTTCGGTCCAAATATCGAGGTATAAAAACTGGTTAAAATGAGAAAATTCAGCACCCTGGGGAGGATACTTCCCAATCCGTAGACCATGGTTTGTCCGGCAAGCTTTTTAACCTGATTCAATTGACCCTTGTTTTAATGGGTCAAATTTAGGAAGAATCTACAGAGTATCACTGAGTAAATCGTCCATTGACTTACAAGGCATGCCACCAAGGATTTTGCAGCCATTGTCGGTCACTACCAGAGAATCCTCTATCCTAACCCCGAACTTGCCGTACAGGTAGAGTCCGGGCTCATTTGTGAAGGTCATTCCAGTAGTCATTATTAACTTATTATTTCTGACGAGATAGGGGAATTCATGTCCTTCGGTACCGATACCGTGGCCGAGACGATGAGTAAAATATTCATAATCGGCGCCATAACCGCCCTTGGCCATTTCCTTACGGGCTGCTGCATCCACATCACCGCATATCGCACCATTATGTATTGCCTTAAAGGCTGCCTGCTGGGCGTTCCAAACGGTTTCCCACACTTTTTTCAGCTCATCCGAAGGCTTGCCAAAAATTGCTGTGCGGGTAACATCCGACTTATACCCCTTTAACGAACAACCGCCATCCACCAAAACAACATCGCCCTGTTCAAGAGTTTTAATAAATTTCGTCCCATGTGGAAAAGCAGCGTTGGTTCCGAACAGCGGGCCTCCGCCACCCGAAACACCCATATCTGTATGTGCCTGAGAGACTATCTTGCTAAATTCGCCGGTTGTCATGCCTGGGTGCAATTGTGCAAATCCCTTTTTATAAGCCAGCTTGGTAATCCGGTTGGCCACATCCATCAACTGGATTTCCTTGGCTGTTTTCACGGCGCGGGTATTTTCCGTAATCACTGAACCATCCACTACCTGAACACCGCCAGCCCGGCGTATACCCTCGTTAACAAAACTCCGGGCATTCGGATCGATCCCGATTTTTCCTCCCGGCTTGCCTATTTTTTTCAGATAATCAGCAAAAAGAGAGTAGGGGCCCTCATGCTCGTGCCAGGTCCTGATATCTTTTCCATATTCAATGACTTCCTCGGCCCGTTGCTTTTCAAAGGCCGGACAGATCCAGACCATATCAGCATGCGGACTCAGCAAAAATCCGAAAACCCGCTCACTGCTCCACCAGGCAGTATTGGTGAAATATCCCAGATTATTACCTCCCTCAACGAATAGTGCATCGATATTCGATTTAGCCATCCACTCCCTGGCCTTTTCCTGTCGCGCCAGATAATCTTCGCGCACAATCTCCGGCAACCCTTTTAAAAGATCTGTCTGAACCTGCTCCGCACTATCATTTGTCATCCCGACGAAAGTCGGGACCCCGTCCCTAACCACACCTGCTTTTTCGGGAACCGCGCCACTGAGCATCGGTGCTGCAGCTACACCAATTGCTGATAAAGCCGCTGTTTTCAGAAAATCCCTTCTATTTTTCATTGCCGTAAATTTTGAGGTTAAAGTAGAAACAAATCCGATAATATCCCATCGCTGCGAAACCAGGCTTCAGTGTCAAAACGGATCCGTTCATTTTCAAGAACCAGGTAACCTTTACTGATATGTTCATCAGCCATATCAAGCAGTTCGGACCAGGCCGCCTCACCGAATTCCGACCTAAAACCAGATTTCTCAATTCCTGCAGCGGTCCTCAATCTTGTCATGACATATTCGTTCCGGTGCATCGTACTGTCGATCGTCTCTCCTTTCGGCAGCTTTTTCGCCCTGATATCTGTTGAGTATTTTGCCAGACTTGCCGGATTCCAGTGGCGCTGCGTGCCATTGAAAGAGTGCGCCGAGGGGCCCAGACCGAGGTAGGGTTCACCCGTCCAGTATTTTGAATTGTGGCGGCTAACCCTTTTGTTTCTCGCAAAATTCGATATTTCATATTGCTCAAAACCCCTTGCGCCCAGCAGGGAAATCAATTTAAGATATTGTTCAACGCTTTCTGAATCAGGTATCTCAGAAAACAACCCAGCCTTTTTCAATTTCCCAAACCGTGTTCCGGGTTCTATAGTCAGATGATAAGCGGAAATATGGTTGGCCGGCAAACCGGCAGCAACATCAAGATTTTGCTCCCACTCATCTGAACTCATCCCAGGAATGCCGTAGATCAGATCGAGACTGATATTCCCGAATCCATATTTTGCGGCCATCATCACCGCATCCTTAGCCTGGGCCGCATTGTGCCTGCGGTTCATCAATTTAAGGTGCTCATCGAAAAATGATTGGGTACCGATGCTTATCCGGTTAAATCCGATCTGCAGATACCGGGTCAGCAATCCGGGGGTCAGGTCATCAGGGTTGGCTTCTATCGTGATTTCGGCATCTTTGCTCACTTCATACATTTCATGCAGCTGCACGAGGATCTTCTCCAGATACGAAGGGTGGAGAAGGGTAGGGGTACCGCCTCCAAAATATATTGTATCTACCTGTTTATTAATTAGATAATCCGATCTTAATTTGATTTCATCGATCATCAAATCCGCAAAACCATCACGGCCCTCATTTTTTGTGACTGAATAAAAATCACAATAAAAGCACTTACTCTGGCAAAATGGGATGTGAATGTATATGCCGCTCATGAAAACCCCTTCAGTTGAAATCGGGTATTTTTATCTATAATTGTAGCCAAATATTAGCCCCGTTAATGATACGAAAGTTATTTATAATTAGCCTGATCTGGGCACTTCTGATTCTTATACTCTGTGCCATTCCGGGAGGCTCATTACCAAGGGTGAGTTTTTTTAACATACCCAATTTCGATAAGTACGTTCATGCCGGACTTTATTTTCCACTTGCCTTCTTTTTATGTGCCGAGTTCGATCTGACAAAAAAGACCATTTTTCAATTGTCCGGACCGTTACTCACCATGCTTATTGTGGCTTTTTACGGGGGTTTGATAGAAATTCTTCAGGATAAACTGTTCATTAACCGGTCGGCCGAATTGATGGATTTCTTTGCGGATCTGATCGGTGGATTGGCCGGATTAACGATCTATTACCTGTTTTTCAGGCCATTTTTCCATAAGCTGCTGGACAGGAAAAAGCAACTCCCTGATTAAAATCCCTTCTTTTTCCAGGTCAGGTGAAAGGATTCTTTGGCAAAAACGAGCGGATCTCTTCTGGGTCCCCAAACCTTTATCCCTACAGTAGTCATGGCTTTATTTTTCCACTTCGGGTTGATGCGTTCCAGCTTGCGCCTTCTCATCATCAGTTTCTTGTAATTGCTAAAGAAAAAACGCTCCACGCCAACACTGTCTGAGGTTTCAACAATTTTGCGCCTGTTTTCCAGTAACAACTTATGTAACGGTATTTTCACCGGACAGGTGCCGGTACATTTTCCGCAAAGGCTGGAGGCGAAATTCAGAAATCCCATGTCCTGGGTACCATCCATATATCTCGATATGATCGATCCTATGGGTCCGGTATAGGTGGTTTGATAAGTAAAGCCGCCAATATTTTTATAAACAGGACAGGCATTCAGGCAGGCGCCGCAGCGCAGGCATTTCAATGCCACCAGCATATCAAGGTCCTGAAACAGACGGGTTCTTCCGCCATCGAATAATATAACCACCATTCGAGATGGGCCATCGCCCTCAGTCGATTTGGCTGGTCCGGAAAGTATTGTGTTATAGGCAGTAACATGCTGTCCGGTACCATGTACGGCAAGTAGCGGCCAAAACAGGTCGAGATCGGTCAGTTCCGGCACCAGTCTTTCGATTCCGGCAATCACCACCAGTGTTTTAGGCCATGAAAAAGTCATCATTCCGTTACCCTCATTTTCGGTGAGGCCAATGGATCCGGTTTCCGCGATCAGAAAATTGGCTCCGGTTATTCCGAGCTGAGCGCTCATGAATTTTTCGCGAAGAAAGTCTCTCACAAACCCGGTAATCTCCTCGGGCTTTGAGGCAGGGTCCATATTGTATTTCTGATGAAACAGCGCCGCAACATCCTCCTTGGATTTATGCATGGCCGGGGTTACGATATGGTACGGCTTTTCACCTGCCAGCTGAACAATGAATTCACCAAGATCGGTCTCAAAAGATTCAACCTTATTTTTATTGAGAAACTGGTTTATTTCCAGCTCCTCCGAAATCATCGACTTCATTTTCACCACGGTACGAACGTCTTCCGAAGCAATGATCTTTCCTAAAATCTTATAAACATCAGCAGCTTCTGATGCCCATTCCACTTCACATCCGTTGCCCCGGGCATTTTTTTCGAAACGGATCAGGAGTTGTTCAAATTCCTGCAAAACAAAGTCCTTGATTTTTGAGGCCTGTTCGCGGGCGTTCTCAATATCGCGGAAAAAGTGCATGCCCTTTTCAACCGCTTTATCGTACTGTCCGATATTATAATTGAGTATCCGCCGATGTTCCCGGTTGAAGCCTACCTCTTCAGATTTTGCTTGAAAAATTTTGCTTTTGCTCTCCATGGCGGATTAATGGTTGATCGGAATTTTTGCAATCCGTAAGGCATGACGTCCCGCCTCAAAATCGGTTTCAAGAAATTCCTTAACTATAACCTGAGCTTCCGACGGAACAATAAATCTTGCCGGTAAAGCACAGATATTAGCATCGTTATGTCGGCGAGCAAGACTAGCTATCTCCTTATTCCAGCAAAGGGCCGATCGTATTTTCGGATATTTGTTAACAACCATATTGATACCATTGCCACTTCCGCAAAGGCTGATTCCATAAGTGCAGGTACCATTTGAAACGGCAATTGCGAGCGGATGTCCGAAATCGGGATAGTCGCAGCTCTCTGAAGAATTACACCCAAAATCCATAACTGTGTAACCCTCATCGATTAACCAGTTTCGAAGGCACTCCTTCATCTTGAAACCGGCATGATCCGATGCCAAACCTATCTTTTCGAACATTTTTTTTTCCACAATTTCAATGTTTTTTTAACATCACTCTAAATTGTCTCATTATCAAGACCAAATTAACGAACCGTTGGCTAATTTTCATTCACCTAAATTTACCTTAATCACCCAAACATCAAAGAATCAATCAATAAAATATACTAAAGGTTATTAACACCCTATATTTGATATCTGCACTATAAAAACACAGTTTTTCACTTGGATCGGATCAACCCGAACCGATATAAAAATTGGTTTTAAATATGCAAGAGAAATTTTTCATCAGATGCAAAAAACAATCAACATAGTTTTCACAAAACTCTTTGTCTATTTTTGTATCGCTGATAAGCTGTAATTCCGAACTTTATAAAGCCGGATTGACGGGTAAACCGGACTTATCAACAGTATTAACAGGGTATTATTATTATCATCAGATTTATATAAAACTATAATGATAATAAAGAGAGTAAAGGGTGCCGGAATAGCACTCCTCTTTGTTCTGATCAGTCACGGACTTTATTGCCAGGAGACCCTGAAAGAGGGTTACAACAAGCTATATTATGGCAACAAGCAGATTTCCAGTGAGGGAATGATCAAAAATGGCAAACCCGACGGAAAATGGATATCCTATCACATCAATGGTAAGATAAAATCAGAGGGCAACCGAAGAAATTTTCAGCTCGATTCCATCTGGAAGTTTTACGACGAACAGGGATTTCTTATCGAGGAAATCAATTATATGGATGGAAAAAGGAGTGGATATAATATTAAATATCAGGTAATTAATAATAATAACACCTTAATTTCGGTTCCATTGTTCAAAGAACTGTATTTGAATAATCTGAAACAGGGACTCTCCTTGTATTACAACAATAAAGGTGAGATTGAAAAGATTATCCGGTACAAAGATGGCAAGAAAGAGGGGTTAACCCGCGAGTTTATCAATGGTATCGTGCAGATTGTTTATAAGTATCACAATGATTTTCTGATCGATCGTGAGTTTATTAATCAGACTGATAATAAGGGAATTAAACAAGGTGTTTGGCGCGAATACTTTGAAAATGACAATATTAAAACAGAAGAAAATTATAAGAATGGCGCACTCAACGGTTATACCCGCGAGTACAATCAGGCCGGAAAACTAATCACCTCAAAATTTTATGAAAATGGCAAGCTGATCGAAAATGGTGATAATAAGGAAATCGTTGCCGAGGTAAAAAATGAATACGACAGCCTGGGAAATTTATTGAAGAGCGGAAGTTACATGAACAATATTCCTGTTGGCACCCACCGGAAATATCAGCCCGGAAAGTCAAAGGTTGAGATCAAGGAATTCAGTAACAGCGGACAGGTAATTTCAGCCGGAGTTACTGATGATAAAGGGATAAAAGAGGAATTCTGGCAGTTTTTTTATGCCGGCGGTCAGGTGCGGCTTGAGGGAAACTACAAGAATGATAAACGTTCAGGCACCTGGAAATTCTATTTTCCGGATGGTAAGCTTGAGCAAACCGGTAATTACCTGAATGGACTCGAGGATGGATTATGGACCTGGTATTATTCCGGCGGGGCACTTCGCCGTGAAGAAAATTATTTGCGGGGCCACGAAGATGGTATGTCCACCGAGTACGATGAAAATAATGCTATTCTGGCTCAGGGTGAATACATTGAGGGACTCGAGGAGGGGCCATGGATTTATAAAACCGGCGACATGACACAAAAGGGGTCGTTCAAGGCAGGATTAAAGGATGGGATCTGGAAGGAATTTTATGGGGATGGAACGATAAAATTTGAAGGAAACTACGTCCAGGGATCGCCCGACGGGAAGCATAAGCTCTATTATGAAAACGGAAAAATTAAAGAAGAGCAATTTTACCGCATGGGATTAAAGGATAAAACCTGGTGGGTTTTTGACCAGGCTGGTAACGTGGTGATATCATACGTCTATGCAAATGATGCATTGGTCAAAATTAATGGAGTCCGCGTCAATCTTGAGACAGAAAACAATCAATAAATTTTAAAAGCCTCCTGCCAAAGGTTAATTTTGGAAAATATTCCTAAATTTACACGGAGGTGTGTATTTTTTTATGGAGCCAAGCGGAAAAACAATTTTATTGGTCGAGGACAATAAGCTTAACCAGAGGCTTATGGAATCGAGCTTGCGACGGTTCGGCTTTTTGATCGAACTGGCAAGTAATGGATTGGAGGCCATTGAAAAATACCAGGCAAACCCCGAAAGATTTTCCCTGATCATCATGGATATCATGATGCCCATAATGGATGGGCTCGAAGCCACAAGGCAAATCAGGATGTTTGAACAACCCTTGAATATTCGGGTTCCGATCATTGCGCTAACGGCCAATACCTTCAATGCTGACCGTGAGCGTTGTCTCTCTTATGGCATGGACGACTATCTTGCCAAACCTCTCAATATTGAATTATTGGCACAATCGTTCCGGAACTTAGGGGTAATCAAATAGTTTATGTCTGAACCCTACGATTTCAGGGATCCACTGGCACAGTCTGAGGATCAGGAAATTGAACGGCAGCTGAGGCCGGTCGAGTTTTCGGATTTTTCCGGTCAGGAAAAAGTCATCAGCAATCTCCGTGTTTTTGTGCAGGCCGCTTCCATGCGAGGAGAGGCGCTCGATCATGTATTGCTGCATGGTCCTCCCGGGCTCGGTAAGACAACCCTTTCGCACATCATTTCGAAGGAATTGCATGTGGGCATGAAAATGACTTCGGGACCGGTGCTTGATAAGCCAGGTGATCTGGCCGGACTGCTCACCTCACTGGAAAAGGGGGATGTGCTGTTTATCGATGAAATTCACCGGTTGAGTCCGGTAGTGGAAGAATATTTGTATTCGGCGATGGAGGATTACCGGATCGATAT